>PVMK01121378.1_pt1 | contig 18618 bp, 18 predicted proteins | sample 1853481 | NCBI WGS metagenome assembly PVMK01 (sample SAMN08533507, study PRJNA380276) | Marine sediment metagenome, whole genome shotgun sequencing project. | reverse complement strand
GAATTGGGAAATTTTGGCGTCACTACCATGCAAATCCTGATCCCTCTGTCGATGACCTTTGGTCTGTTAGGTGGCACTTCGCAGAAACTGATCAACACCAGCGGCACACTGATCGGCAAGATCCCGGCTGGTTCCGAAACCTACATCCATAATGCTGGCTATATCTGGTTGGTGCTGCTGATCCCGTTGGCTTTCGCAGGCTTCTTTGGCATGAATAATATCACCACCAAGACGGTCACTCCTGACCTCGGTTCCACCGGTAAATCTTTTGCCATGATCACTGGCCTGCTATTGATCGCCTTCGTCACTGCCTGCTTCGGCCTCTACCTGCTGCTTCCAGCTCCAGTCGGTCTCGGTCTGCTCAGTAAATGGGTAGTGTTACCGCTGGTCATTGCCGCCACGGTCTTCGGTATGAAGTACCTGACCAAAGGCGGATTACGTGAAAATCTCGACCGGCAATACAAGATTTTCAACAATAAGCATACCTGGGCCATGACCATTATCTACACAATGACCTTTGGTTCATTCATTGGCTACTCAGCAGCCTTTGCCCTGTCGATCAAGATCATCTTCGGTTTTTCACATATCATGGTCGATGGTGTCATGACCCACAACACAGTCAACCCGAATGGCCCCAGCGCCCTGATGTTTGCCTGGATGGGCCCTTTCATCGGTGCGTTGATCCGCCCCATTGGTGGCAAAATCGCCGATAAAATGGGTGGGGCCATCGTCACTCAGTGGGTTTCCATTGTCATGATTGTTTCTGCGCTAGGCTGCGCCTACTTCATGAAGGCCGCTTATGCTTCCGCGACTCCAGAGACGGTTTTCGTGCCATTCCTGCTCCTTTTTATTGTCCTGTTCGCTGCTACCGGGGTAGGCAATGGTTCGACCTTTCGTTCTATTGCCATGATTTTCAACGCTGAACAGGCTGGTCCTGTTCTGGGCTGGACGTCAGCGATTGCAGCCTACGGCGCATTCATCATCCCAAAGGTTTTCGGTGAGCAGATCAAGGCAACGACTCCGGAATACGCACTTTATGGTTTTGCCGTATTCTATTTTGTCTGTCTGGTGATCAACTGGTGGTTCTATACTAGGAAGAATGCATATATCCAAAATCCGTAACGAATTATTCAGAAAAACAAGGACATTTAATATGACAAGTTTCGACAACACATCTCTCAGTCAACAGATTTTGGCCCTGGCTCCAGATGCGATCCTCTTTGCCGATCGCGAAGGAATCATCCGTTTGTGGAACCAGGGTGCTGAACGGATTTTCGGTTGCTCTGCTGAGAAAGCGATTGGCCAGTCCCTCGATCTGATCATCCCTGAAAAGCTCAGGGATCGTCACTGGGAGGGTTACCACAAGACCATTGCAACAGGAGAGACACGCTTTGGCACCGAAATGCTGGCTGTGCCTGCTATACATCAGGATGGATCACGTCTATCTACTGAATTTTCAATTGTACTGTTGTCGGATGATGACGGTAAGCCACTCGGCGTTGCTGCTATCATGCGTGACATCACTGAGAGACGGCAGCTGGAAAAAGAGTTGCGTGATCGCTTGGCGGAGTTTGAGTCTGGCAAAGAAGGCTAACGCTCTATCTAACATAGTTGGAAGAAAGAGGAGTGCTGCAGTGGCGGCGCTCCTCTTTATTTTTAAACTTACCGCATCTTGTTTTGCCTGAAGAGAATGCCAAAATGGCTGTGTGACATATTCTGTCTTTCATGCTGTTAAGATAAAATCAAATCCAGCAAGGAGGCGATTATGATCTACATTGGAACGACAGAGGATAACGGCAGCGCCATCTATTTTGATATTTACTCTGCAGAGCGTCAGGGAAGGGGAATGAGGATCTCAGGAACGATCGGAGACGGTTGTTATGAAGGTGAAGTTCTTGTGGAAGTTGGTCGTGATGATTCTGTGACCTTTGCGGACGCCTGGCTCGGTGGCTCAGGATTCAGTGAATTTATGAGTCGATGTTGTTCTGATCTTCTGGAACGGGCATTACTTGACTCGGTTCGCGAAATGCCGATTTTTCACCCTCGTATCAGTCAACCACATACACACTCGCTACCTTGCGTTGGCGAGTTTGTTTCTGAATCTTTACCTTTATGGAGTATTGGCAGCTGATGATTGCATTGCGATGACATGATGGGGTAAAAAGGGTGCAACACATTCTATTCTTGGAAGGTATTCATGCGCACCTTGGTCCTTGCTTCAACCAGTCCCTATCGCTTGCAATTAATGCGTCAACTTGAGCTGAGTTTTCATGTTGCGGCTCCGCTGTATAAGGAAAAGATGGATCCCAGCGTCTCTGCAGAGCTACTGGTTAAGCACCAGGCGTTGCAGAAGGCGAAAAGCATTGCTATGAAATATGACAATGCCCTGATTATCGGTTCCGATCAGGTTTTCGTCGATGCCCGTCACCGTGTACTGGGTAAGCCGGGAACACCAGAAAAGGCCATTGAACAGTTGTTGGAAATGCAAGGGCGTAAACATACTTTCTATACAGGCTTGGCTGTCTACGACAGTGCCAGCGGTGAGACTCTGGTCGAATTCGACACATTTTCAGTCTCCATGCGGAAGCTGACCGAAGATCAGATCAAGCATTATGTCGCGAAAGAGAACCCGGTTGATTGCGCTGGCTCGTTCAAGATCGAAGGTCTGGGCATTGCCTTGATGGAGAAGATGGCTGGTAATGATTACAACAGTCTGATTGGTCTGCCGTTGATCCTCTTGGTTAACATGTTAAGTCATTTCGATGTCGAGGTCCTTTGAAAAAAACTTCTGATTAAACCTCCTGAGTATTCTTGACCCTTTTCTGGTGACAGTGCTACTATCCGAAAGAGTCAAAGGCCGATGGAACGCCCTCTGTTTCCTATCGGCTTTTCTCGTCTTATTTATACCTTGTTATACGTTAAGTTCCTGTTATTATTATATTCTTGTGCGAACGGCCCCTTTTCATCCCTTGCATTAAAGGTACTTTTTAATAGATGCATCACGCCAATTTTGTTCACCTCCATGTTCACACCCAATACAGCCTGCTTGATGGTGCAATTCGCGTCAGGTGACCTGGTAGACCGGGCCAAAGAGTACCGTATGCCCTGCTATGGCGATTAGTGACCATGGCAACATGTTTGGTGCTTTGGACTTTTACTCCAAGGCCCATGCTGCAGGTGTTAAGCCAATCATCGGCTGCGAAGTTTATGTTGCCTCTGGATCACGTCACACCAAGAGCGGAGCGGCATCCTCCAGCGATGCGTCCGGGCACTTTATTCTGCTCTGTAAAAATCGTACTGGTTACCGCAACCTCTGTCGTATGGTTTCAACGGCTTACCAAGATGGATTCTACTACAAACCCAGAATCGACTGGGATCTTCTCAGCCAGCATAATGAAGGATTAATTGCCCTGACTGCCTGCCTCGGTGGTGAGATCCCCAGCCTGATTACCCGTGGACGTATGGACCATGCCCGTCAGCGGGTTATAGAAATGTCCAAGATCTTCGACAACAATCGTCTCTATCTTGAGTTACAGGAAAACTTTCTTTCTGATCAGGAGGTTGCCAACAAAGGCTTGATCGAACTTGGCACGGAGCTCGGCCTGCCGTTGGTTGCGACCAACGATTGCCATTACCTGACACGCAACGATGCTTTCGCACATGAAGTTTTGCTCTGCATCCAGACCGGCAAAACGATGGACGATCCGAACCGGATGCGTTTTGCCAATGAAGAATTTTATGTCAAGACACCCGATGAGATGGCGGAACTGTTCAAGCATGTCCCAGAGGCCATCAGCAATACGGTAGAGGTCGCCGAGCGCTGCAATCTGGAGCTTGATATCTCCGGCAAGAACTACCATTTCCCCGCCTTGGAGCTGGGAGAGGGCCTGACTCCGGCTCAGGCCCTGGAAAAAGATTCTTACGAAGGGCTTGAAGAACGCATTGTCGAAATCCGTAAGCTTCGTCCAGACTTCTCAGCTGAAGATGTCGAAGCCTATAAGGCTCGTCTTGAAGAGGAATTAGGCATCATCAACCAGATGGGCTTTCCTGATTACTTTCTGATTGTTGCCGACTTCATCAATTGGGCCAAGGATCACGATATCCCTGTTGGACCAGGACGCGGTAGTGCAGCTGGAAGTCTGGTTGCCTACGCCCTGAAAATCACCGATATCGACCCCATTCCCTATAATCTGCTCTTTGAACGTTTCCTCAACCCGGAACGTGTCTCCATGCCTGATATCGACGTCGACTTCTGCATTAATGGTCGCGAGGATGTCATCAACTATGTGCGGGATAAGTATGGCAGGGAAAACGTCGCTCAGATCATCACTTTTGGGTCGATGCTGGCTCGCGCGGTTATCCGGGATGTCGGACGCGGTATGGGGATGCCTTATGGTGAAGTCGATACGATCGCTAAACTGATTCCCAACCCGACCGGTAAGAAGGTTACGCTTAAAGATGCACTGAAACAGGAACCGCGTCTGCGTGAGTTGGTCGAGAAGGACAGCCGGGTCAAAAAACTATTTGATGTCGCCCTCTCGCTCGAAGGTCTGACACGCCATGCTTCGACTCATGCCGCAGGTGTTGTGGTGACTCCAAAGCCGCTGACTGAGTATCTGCCGCTCTATGTTGACCCCAAGTCAAAAGGGCAGGTGACCCAGTTTGATATGGGTTTTGTTGAGAAGATCGGCCTGGTCAAGTTTGACTTCCTCGGTCTGAAGACTCTGACCGTTATTGACAATGCGGTGCGATTGATTCGGGAAGGGAAGAATCCCGATTTTGATCTTGATCTGATCCCTGACGATGATGAGATCTCCTATCAGTTACTCAGTCGTGGAGAGACAACCGGTGTTTTTCAGCTGGAGTCATCAGGGATGAAAGAGTACCTGATCAAACTCAAACCAACCTGTTTCGAAGATTTGATCGCAATGGTGGCCCTCTACCGGCCCGGTCCACTTGGCTCGGGGATGGTCGACTCTTTTATCAAGCGTAAGCATGGCGTTGAAACTTTTGGTTATGACTTCCCGCAACTTGAGCCGCTCCTGAAAGATACCTACGGGGTCATTGTTTATCAGGAACAGGTCATGCAGATCGCGCAGGTCCTGGGTAACTACAGTCTCGGCGGAGCCGACCTGTTGCGTCGTGCCATGGGCAAGAAGAAGCCCGAGGAGATGGCCAAACAGAAAAAACTTTTCCTCAACGGTGCCAAAGAGAACAAGTTGGACACCAAAAAGGCCGAAGTGGTTTTCGACCAGATGGAAAAGTTTGCCGAATACGGCTTCAACAAATCTCACTCGGCTGCATATGCTTACATTGCTTACCAGACCGCTTATCTCAAAGCCCACTACCCGGTGGAATTCATGGCTGCGCTCTTAACTGAGGACATGGAGAATACCGACAAAGTTATCAAGAATATCAATGAAATTCGCAACATGGAGATTGCGATTCTGCCGCCAGATATCAACGAGTCGAATTGCGATTTTACCGTTCATACCAAGGATATCCGTTTTGGACTGGGGGCGGTCAAAGGGCATCGGTGGTGGAGCGGTCGAGGCGATTGTCGAGGCCCGAGCAGGAGGCCCTTTTGAATCTCTGCATAATTTCTGTGAGCGTGTTGACATGCGACGTGTCAACAAACGCGTTGTCGAAGCGTTAGTCAAGTGTGGCGCCTTCGATTCGTTGCAAAGCAAACGCGCGCAATTCATGGCGGCCCTTGAAGAGGCGATGGAGTATGGCCATAAACTCCAGCGCGAGAAAGAGTCTGGCCAGGAGTCCCTCTTTGGACTAGATCAGATTGTTACTCAGAGTGGGCAAGCATACGGCCAACTCCCGGACCTCGAGGAATGGCCTGAAAATGTTCTGTTGACCAACGAGAAGGAATCACTCGGTTTTTATATTACAGGGCATCCCCTGGCGCGACACAGTGATGCTATCAAGCGCTTCAGTACCTGTGATACCGCTGGTCTGATTGAGCGCGCTGATAAGGAAGAAGTCAGTGTCTGTGGCATTGTTACGGGTATTAAACTTTTGAATACTCGCAAGGGTGATCGGATGGCTTTTGTGACCCTGGAAGATCTTAGCGGTTTTGTGGAGATGGTGGTTTTTCCGGAGACCTACACCAAGGCTGCTGATCTTCTGAACAGCGAAGAGCCTCTCCTGGTAAAAGGTGCTGTAGATGTCGGTGAAGACGCTTGTAAAATACTCGTTAACGAGGTGCTGGCTCTTAAGGATGTTCAACAGCGCATGACTAAGTTGGTTCACTTTCGCTTGACGTCTCCCGGCCTGGATGATCGACAGCTGCGCTCTCTTAAGGAAATAATGACGCGATATCGCGGTGAGTGCGAAGCACTGATTCATCTGGTTGTACCCAACCGTAGCGAAACCGTGATACTATTACCTGATACGCTGCGCCTTCAGGCCAGTGATGAAATGATGGATGACGTCGAGAAGTTGTTCGGCTATAATGTCGTCACTTTTGAATAAGTTTGACCACTTGATCTGGTCACCGCCGAATTGACAGGAGCCTGTAAATGCAGTTTTTTTTAGATTTTGAAAAACCCCTGGTAGAGCTTGATCAGAAAATCAGGGAACTTCGGGACTATTCAACAGATAGTGTTGACTTCTCCTCTGATATCAAGAAGTTGGAAAAGAAGTCTAATAAATTACGTGATGAAATATTTTCTAATCTGACCCGCTGGCAGCGTACCCAGCTGGCTCGTCATCAGGCTCGACCTCACACTCACGATTACATCAAACATATTTTTACCGACTGGTTTGAAGTCCATGGTGATCGCAATTATCGCGATGACCCGGCATTGGTCTGTGGCTTTGCCCGTCTGGATGGTGAGCCGTGCGTGATCATCGGTCACCAAAAGGGTCGTGATACCAAGGAGAAGGTTTATCGCAATTTTGGTATGCCGAATCCTGAAGGTTATCGTAAGGCCTTACGTATTATGAAGATGGCTGAGCAGTTTGGGTTGCCAGTCTTTACCTTTGTCGATACGCCGGGTGCTTTCCCTGGTATTGGTGCCGAGGAACGCGGCCAGGCGGAGGCCATAGCCCGTAATCTACGCGAGATGGCGGCCCTGACCGTACCAATTATCGTTACCGTTACAGGTGAAGGTGGCTCTGGTGGTGCTTTGGCGATTGCTGTCGGCAACAAGGTGATGATGATGCAATACTCTGTCTATGCAGTCATCTCACCGGAAGGTTGTGCCGCAATTCTCTGGAACGACGGTGCCCGTGGCCCTGAAGCCGCTGAAGCTCTAAAGCTGACGTCCATGGATATCGATGCTCTGGGAATGATTCTCGATGACGTTATCCCAGAACCGGATGGTGGCGCGCATAATGACCATGTTGCTGCAGCTGCAACCTTGAAGGAATATCTCAAAAAACACCTGGCTGAACTGAAGGAACTTTCACCCGAGGAACTGGTTGAGCAGCGTTACCAGAAATTCCGTGCCATGGCTATTATTGAAAAATAATTCGACTTGTTGAGACAGTAAGATATGAAACTTAAGGGGGCAGAATTGGTATTCTGCCCCCTTACTGTTTTTACACCAGATTAATGTATAAGCACATGGGATAAGTAGCTATGCCTGACACCATAAATCCGCAAGTAATAGGATTTGGACAATGTTGTCTGGATATTCTGGGGCAGACAAGCAGCTATCCTGAACTTGATCAGAAGGCCGAATTAAACTCACTTCTTGTGCAGGGTGGGGGACCGGTAGGCACGGCTTTGGTGACCCTGTCCCGGTTGGGCGTGCCGGTGACAATGGTCGGTGCTGTGGGCGATGACGAGTTCGGCAGGCAAATTCGAGAAGGTCTGCTGAATGAAGGCGTTGACTGCACCTACCTCGCGCAATCTTCCGGCGCTTCCAGTCAAGTGGCCTTTATCTCTGTCGATGATGATGGACATCGCAATATCTTCTGGTATCGCGGCACAGCTTCCCCTGTTGTGCCGAAGTCATTCCAAACCTTACTCTCCAATTCTATACGCATTCTGCATCTGGATGGCCTGCATCTTGAGACGACGATTGTCGCCGCAGAAATGGCCCGCAGCCTGGATGTTCTCACTGTGCTTGATGCCGGGACCTTGCGCCCTGGTATGGAAAGGTTGCTGCCGTTGATCGATCATCTGGTCGTGAGTGAAAAGTTTGCCAGTCAGACTAATGATAATCCAGAAATGGCCCTGAAGCAGTTGGCAGGTTGCGGCGCGCAGGCAATCACTATTACTCTGGGAAAAAAAGGTAGCCTGAGCAGGAGCACTGACGGCCAGACCTTTCGTCAGCCAGCATTTAAGGTCGATGTCGTCGATACCACCGGTTGTGGGGATGTCTTCCATGGTGGTTATATCTTTGGCCTGTTGCAGGGTTGGCCGCTGCCGCAAACCGTTCGTTTTGCTTCTGCTTGTGCTGCACTCAAAACCCGTGCCTTGGGAGGCAGGACAGCGATTCCAGCACTGCAAGAGGTGGAGAACTTTCTGCGTGATCAAGCAAATGAAAGTACCTGAGAATTGATCCTGTTGACTTAACAACCTGCTTCTATTATCAATGTCTATATGATGAAATTTATTAAAGACTTTTCTTTTTTTGTACTGATACTACTGCTTGCTGCTTGCAGTACTCCGACCCCTACCTATAAGGTCAGAGTCTCTGATGCACCCTCTCAGACTGAGAAGAAACCGACTCAAAGAGCTTATGAGGTTAACGGCGAACGTTATCAGCCGATACCTTCCGCAGATGGTTATTCCGAGAAGGGTCTTGCCAGCTGGTACGGTAAGAAATTCCACGGTCGTAAGACCAGCAATGGCGAAACCTACGACATGTATGCGATGACAGCGGCGCATAAAACATTGCCGATGAATGTTCATCTGAAGGTCACCAATCTTGATAATGGCCGTTCGACTGTGGTGCGGGTCAATGATCGTGGCCCATTCGTCAGGAGCCGGATTATTGATCTCTCTTATTCTGCAGCCAAAGAGTTAGGTGTCGTTGGTCCAGGTACAGCTCCGGTTCGTATTGAAGCCCTAGGCTATCGCGATGAGGCTCGCAGTGGAGCGACACCTCAATATCGACAACTGGTCAGCTACGATGTTGGTCCATTCATGGTCCAGATCGGTGCATTTACGGTTAAAGAGAACGCCTATCGTTTGGCAGATAAACTCAAAAGTCATTATGGCAGCTCGGCTGTGGTTGAAGGCTGGGTAAATGGTCAGAAATTTTACCGGGTTCGCGTTGGGCTTTACGCTTCCATGGTGTTGGCCGATGATGCCCTGATGCAGATCGAAAGTAATGGTTATCCGAGTAGTTTTATTGTTGCCAAGTGACTCTGAAGGCTTTTCACCCTGAGGGGGGGGGGAGAAGATGCACGATTACACAGATCGAAGAATAGAACATATCCTTTCTTATTCCCCTGCGATTATCTACGTATGCAGAGCGGATGGGGACTTTGGCGTGAATTAGCAAGGTTGAAGGCTGTTGATACCCAGCTGCTTGCGGCGGGGCAGTTTATTTTCATTTTCTCTCTTGACATATATGACAAAAAAGGTAATGTATAGACAACAAAACATGATCCTTCATGTTTTACCTCCTAAGAGAAACCCAAAATATTTGCCCTGCAGCCACCCTCCTGGCTGTGGGGCCTTTTTTTTCCGATTCGTGGGATTAGAAGCAGGTTCTTTTATTGCCAGAGCCTACAAAAGACTACGTAAAGTGGTAAAATATAGACAAGGTGAACAAATAACTGTTTGCCTCCTGAGTAACATTGCCCCGTAGACCTCTTCTTCCTCCTTAGGCTGCGGGGTTTTTTTGTGAAAAATCATGTGTTGTCTTTGTGACTTTCCTTTCAGCCATGCCCACGCTTTTTTAGCTCGTCTTGGACGAGCTTTTTTTGTGCTTGGTTGAGGCGCCGGGAGGTTAGCAGGTTGCGTACATCTACTGTGCGCAGCTGTGGAAGGAATAAAGTGAACCAGATGGCAGGGGTTCGTCGGTTTTTGAGAATTGCGAGCCTTAAGTTGGGTCGCAATTTCCATTTAGAATGCCTTGCTATGATGGAAATGGTCTCTGCTGAAGAAGTGGCGCCGTTGATAAACTGCAGGATAGCGACTTCACGTAATCGTGGACTGCTAAGGCAAATCTCCACCAGACGGGATTCTCCTCCTTTAAGAATTTCACCAACGACAGTCGCTGTTGCCCGGCGAGCCAGGGTCATCTTGTTGCCCAGTTCAATGGTCGGCAGTCGCTGTAGAATCGCCCGTTCGGCAGCGAACTTCTGGTCCGGAGTTACGCCCGGGATCAGACAGAGGTTAACCAGTTCGAACAGGTGGAGGTATGGGAGCAGGGCAAGTACAACCGGTCCGGGCGAACCGGGATTTTTGACCAGAGCAACTTGTAGACGATGACTGCCTTTAGCCATTTCCAATTGGTATATGGCTTTGAGAAGGTCTTCGGTAAGGTCACGGCGTTTGAGCAGAGTCAGGAGATGATCTTCATTCAGACTCTGGTTCTTCAAGGTTGAGCGCAGAACCTGCATCTCCGGGTCCAGTAGAACCTGGAAGAGCTCATCACTGGTTGCGGTCAGAGCCTTGTAGAGTCGCTTGCCCTGTTCAACATCAATTTTAGGTGAACGGAATTCTTCGGCCATCTTTTAATAGTGCAGCCTGAATGAGGGCCCCGTCAATGACCTGGGACACCATCGTTGCGTAGATACTCACCGAGAAAGTCTGCCTTGAAGCTGGTGTAGTCGTTGGCTTCGATGGCGGCACGCGCCCCAGCGACCATGTCGAGATAAAAACGCACATTGTGGATTGCCGCCAGAGTCGCCGAAAGAACTTCATTGGCATTGAAAAGGTGGTGTAGATAGGCTCTGGTGAAGTTACTGCAGCAGTAGCAACTGCACGAGGTGTCAACGGGATAGAGGTCGCGACGATAGCGTTTATTGGTCAACCGAATCTTGCCGCGGCTGGTAAAAAGAGTGGCGCTGCGGGCGTAGCGGGTCGGGATGACGCAGTCGAACATATCCATGCCGCGCTCAATGCTTTCCAGGATGTCTTCGGGCAGACCGACGCCCATCAGGTACCTGGGTTTGTCCTCAGGCAAGAAGGGCTCTGTGTAGTCAACGACCTTTTTGAGCAGTTCCAACCCCTCGCCGACACTGACACCGCCGACAGCGTAACCGGGGAAGTTCATCTCTGTGAGAGCCTGTGCGCAATCGCGGCGCAGATCGTCATAAACACTCCCCTGGACTATGCCAAAAAGGGCCTGATCTTCGCGGTTGTGTGCCTTAAGGCATTGTTCTGCCCAACGCAGGGTCTTACCAATTGATTTGCGTGCATAATCATGGGTGGCAGGATAGGGAATGCACTCATCGAAAGCCATGATGATGTCGGCACCGAGACGGTTCTGGATACTGGTCGCCTCGCCAGGACCGAGAAAGATCCGGTCCCCATTAATTTCATGCTTAAAAAAGACTCCCTGTGTCGGTGATTTCTTTTTTGGGTAGCGAGAAGACCTGGAAGCCGCCGCTATCAGTCAGAATCGGCTTGGGCCAGTTCATGAATTTATGCAAGCCACCAGCTTTCTCGACCAGACTTTCACCTGGTTTAAGGTGCAGGTGATAGGTGTTGGAGAGAATAATCTGGGCGCCAGTATCATCGACTTGTGCAGGAGTCATCGCCTTAAGAGCGCCATGAGTCCCTACTGGCATGAAAATCGGTGTTTCTATAACACCGTGCGGAGTGGTTACGCGGCCGCGGCGAGCGCGGGTTTTTTGATCTTTGGCGAGCAGTTCAAATTTCAGCATGGTATGGTAGGCTTTTCTGGCGCAAAGGTTGCAGCCTGCTTTGATGAAACAGGTATTAAAGCAACAGGTTTCAATTGGTTACTAATCGTTGACTGACGGACTTTAACAGAAGTGTACAAGGACTACAACATACCGCAATGGTTGCTGAGAATGATTTTTTGATTCCGGTCTGGCCGGAGGTGCTGCAACATGTCGATGTTGTCAAGGTACGTTTCGTCCTCAACTTTGTCTCTTCATGCCAGGCGCAACCTGCAGATTTTCTGGAGGTTGGACGTGCTTTACGCCTTGCTGGGCGACAATCTCTTGATTCACGTGATACCGTAGCAATTCAACAGTGGCAGGCTCTCTTTCAACCTGCCTTGAGTGATGACCCGGTTGCGCGGCGCAAGTTCCAGAAACCGGCACCAGCGTTTGTTGTTACCATGCCGCTTATGCAGAAAAAAATGTTTAAGGCGGGAGATCAACTCGGTTTGGAAGTGCTTTTTCTCGTCACCAGCATACCGTTAATTCACGATTTCCTGCGTAGCCTGGTTCATCTTGGCCATCTGGGGTTAGTTGCTGGCAAGGGGCACTTTGAGGTTTCTGAGGTGTACAGCGTGGGCTCTGGTAACTCAGAAAGTCTGGCTTGGCGTCAAGGTGAACCTCTGAAGTCATTAAGCTGCTCTGTGCAGTCCTTGACCTGGTTATTACAGGAAGAACGCATTGCAGGCAACGTGAAACTAAATTTTTGTAACACCGACCCGGCTTATCGTTGAGGGAAAGCCGCTCAGAAAACCACATATTATACAGGTATTCCCGTTCATGCTGCGTCGGGCGACGTCTATGCTTTATGCTCATAGCGGCATTGAAGTGCTTGACGATCCATCAGATCTGCTTGCGCTGGTTCGTGGACTGCGGGTCGTCGAATCCAAACTCTCCTGGCATGACTGGCGGCCTTTAGCCGGGAGTCAGGGGCTGGTTGTCGGTGGCTTTATGGGGGAAATGGTCCTTGAGGGTCAATCGTTAGATGAGGTTTTTTGGGTCTTCGCAGTCGCTTCTCTCTTTGGTATTGGTAAAGGGGCAACTTATGGCGCTGGAAGATTTGTCCTTAGTTCCTGAGTGCTGTTGCTGGCATCCAAAGGGCTGTTATAATTAGGTAAACTACTGGAATCCAGGAGGTGTTGTTATGACAGATGCATGGGAAGAACGCAAAAAAGCTTTGGAAAACAAATATTTTCACGATCTGGAAAAAGAACTGATTGAGAAGATCAAGGCGACAACCCGTGAAAAACTGGTCAGAAAGTACTGTCTCGGTCGTTGTCCAAAGTGTGGTGACCCGATTGAGCCAATTAATTTCAGAGATGTTCCCATGGATAAATGCTTTGGGTGTGGGGGCGTTTGGCTAGGGCCTAATGACCTGAGAATCCTCTCTGAAAAAGATCACCGAACATGGTTTGACCGCTGGTTTAAAGAAACAGAAGATACCGCGGAAAACTCTTGAACCTTTTGATAAATCTGACAAGTCTTCGTTAGGATTGATATGCATTTTAGTCTCATTCGTTACATTCTGATCAGCTTTCTGGTGGTAACCGCTGGTTTTATGCTGGCGTGTCTGGTCGCTCTCTCGTCTCTCGAACAAGTTGCTGCGCAACTGGAGAAGTCTGACATTGTTGCGACCCTGGAGCTAATTCGTAGCCGTCAGTTTGTGGTTATGGCCCTTGGTTTGACCGGCCTATTTGGCGGTTTGGTCGGCATGGCCTTTGCTGCACATCAGGCAGCCAGAATCGTAGACCGTTTGCGTCAGGCAACAAAGCATCTGGGCGATGTTGTTCTTGACGAGATGACGCCAAGTGAATTTCTGACTGCGAGTGACGGTCTTGGTCGAGAGATTCAGGAGATGATGCTGAAAATCAAAGACAGTCAGCAGCGCTATCTTGACGCCAGTCCATTGACTCGCTTGCCTGGTAACCTGGCTATCGAACAAGTTCTCAAGGGTAAGATGGATCAAGGGGAAAAGTTTGCTCTATGTTATATCGACCTGGATGATTTTAAGGCATTCAATGACAAATACGGTTACGCCAAGGGCAGTGACCTGATCAAAATGACAGGAGAAGTCCTCTACCGTGCCAAGGATAAGTATGCTGAACAACAGGATTTTGTCGGCCACATTGGTGGTGATGATTTTGTCCTGATCACCTCTCCTGATGGCGCTGAGCAGGTGTGTCAGGCGATCATAAGCGAATTTGATCGGCTAATCCCCGAATATTATGCTGAAGAGGATCGTGCTAACGGTTTTATTGAAGGGATTGATCGTTATGGAGTGAAGAGGCGTTTCTCGATTATGTCGATCTCGATAGCGGTCGTTTCAGATGTAAAGCGTTCCTTTAGATCACCCATAGAAATAGCGAAAGTTGCGACGGAAATCAAAGATTACGTGAAGAGCCTTCCTGGTAGTAATTACTTGATTGATCGACGTATTACAACACGCTGGGATGCCTGAGTGGCGTGACGATAACAAAAACGGGCATAGTGGTAGTGTAACGTGTGTCAGGAGCAGGCAATTCAGGACATCGGCTATTTTGACTGGGCAGAAGGTGTCTTGGCCACCGAGATCCTGACACGTAGGTATCGTTAACTTTTTAAGTATCGACAATTAGCTGGCTTAAACCAGAAGAGCCGTTAACTTGTGCCGTTGACAGGTCTTTTAACAGGTGGCATTAATTGGTCATAAGGAGGTGTGCGTATGAAAAAGTCGATTCGCTAATTTTAATGCACCGTCAGCAGCCGTGTTCGGTAAGATCAGGGCAAACTCGTCCCCTCCGAATCGGGCAGGGGCATCACTCTTCCTAGCAAAACTCTTCAATAAATATCCAATTTGCATAAGGACTTTATCGCCCTGTGCATGTCCATAGGTATCATTGATACCCTTGAAATCATCGACATCGAAGAAGATCAGAGAAAGAGGACTTTCATAGCGATCTATCCGATTGACCTCTTCATTAAGCAGCTGATAGAAATAACGACGGTTATAGATTTTCGTCAAATCATCCTGGATCGCCATCGCCTCGAAATATTCTTGGGCTGTCTTGACCGATTCGAACAAGATAGCGTTTTCTAGTGCAGTGGCTGCAATGTTTGCAACCATTTGACACAACCTGTAAATTCTGTGACTAATTCCGCCTTTTAAATGAGATACGGTCCGTAAAAAGAATGTTCCGATTACACTCTCTTTTTTGATGAGAGGGATAACAATAATCGAATTGCATTCAACTGAGTCGAGATATTTCTGCACAGGTGCCATCAAGGGGTCACTCTTAACATCATTTACGATAACGGTTTGTTTTGTTTCGATGGATCTGCGAATTTCAGGATACTTATTAATGTCCAGACTTATTTCACGGTTTTTAACCAGATCACTGCTGGCTTTAACAACAATTTTCTTCCCTTTGTTTACGCCAACAACAGAACAACGTGTGACGCCAATTATCTTTGATACCTTATTAACAATCAGGCGGAGAATTTCCGTCGGGTTTTTGGTCACGGAAATTGTTTCTGAGAGTTCAAGAAGCATCAACAGGTCTTTATGCTCCAGTTCAGCGTAATCTTCCTGCGTCCGGAGGTGGGATTCGATCCTGGCAACTACTGCTTGCAGGCACAACGGTTTTGTGAGGAAGTCACTGCCACCGGCTTTTAAGCCGATGATGGCCTCCTCTTTGCTGGTCTGTGAAGTCGTCAAGAGGATAGGAACCTCCCTGAGGGATTCTTCCTCTTTCAAGGCCTGGCAGAGTTCAATTCCTTTATGCCCGGACATCTCCACGTCCAGAATAATTAAATCAGGTTGGTTCACTTTGGCTAGTGAAAGGGCTTCGCTACTTTCGCTTGTATCAAAAACAGTATATTTACCCCACAATGTTTCTTTGAGAAGGTATCTGTAAGATTCTTCTTCAACAATCAGGATTTTTTTCTTTTGATTCATCTTAGTAGATTCCTGTCTCTAAAAAACCCGTTCTTGAATACATCCGCAATTTACAATAGGCTACAGAACAATATCTATATAAACATGAGGTGTATCGACTAACATTGGCTTTCCTAAGGCTTCCTTAGGATAAAAAACGCTGGTCAGCAATTTAGCCGACAACAGCGGTTCAGTTATTCTTTATATATAATTCTGCAAGCCTGTTGATCTTTTTCATCCCCTTAGGAAAGCATCAAATAAGACGACACCAATCTACTCTAGTCTGACAATCTGGTCAAAGTTTCCTACCTATAAATCCTCCTGTACTGTTTGGAAAATGTAAAATTAGATGAATTGAGAAATTTTTACTGACCCTGACATATGAGAAAGGCCCACCCGGTAAAGGTAGCCATTTTGCATCTTAAAGGTGATAATTTACGTTGCTGTAGTCAGGGTAGAAATAATCCTCTTTATAAGTTTCGGTTTTTTGACTTCAGATTGTGACTTATCAATGACCTTTCTTTGGATGTTGCCATTCGGGTCAATTGTGATTTTGATCTCTTTGTTCTCCATGATCTCTCCGCCGACATTTAATAACTCGATTGAGTTTAGGCCTGCAGATTTGCGTCCCAGTTACACGATAGGTTTGACTTTAACAGAGACTTAAATATAGAGAAAGGTTACCAAGCTGCTTCGACTTCTAAAAACCCCACTATTGAGCAGAGATCCTCCGGTGCTAGATCGACAAATTGCCATTACATCGCCAATATAACTTGCCAAAACAAGTCACCCACGTACGCTATGGATGGCTTGTCATTATCCCTCATTTACTCTCCCTACAACCCGGCGATCCCGTTTGGGACCCGTGGCTGCGCATCCTCAAGGCAGAGCAAGAAAAGCTTTTGATGCATGTGTTCCAGACGGCATAACCTCAGCCGGAAGGTCTTTTATCCCTTCAACTTCATATATCTTGTGACGCGCACACCTTATCCCATCGTCACAGTAACTTTTAATCATTGCTTTCCAAACAAAACTTTCTCTGCTTGAAAACACCTGAAAAAAGCTACAATTCTCTATGTACTTACACTTCATGATTCCCCCAAAGGAAAATTTGGCATTAAATTGATCTATTGAAGGTCTAGCTAAACAGACCTGATTATGTAAATAAACCTGCTCCGTGAAACGTGCGTCTGCAGCTATAAGACTTGATCTATATATTTCCAAATTCCCATTTTATTCGTTTTTGCAATTCTTTCTAAATTACTCAGGTCAGCGCGGGAACTATAATATTGGTCCTGAAGAGCATAGCCTTTCGAAACCATGAGATCTCCCAAACTCGTGCCATCCGGCAGAAAAACTTCACAGACACTTCTACCAACAGTATCTGTGACCCAAAAAAATATTGTGACTTCTTTCCCAGAAGAGATCTCTCGCAGAAAGCGTTTTGCTTCTTCTAAGCAGGGGAATGAACCAAACTTCAAACTCGGGCAGAGAACTTCAGCTAGCCGAATAACTTTCACCTCGTCATCAGCAAGAACTTTAATTGTGTAGTTATTGACCACCTCTATGACATGTGCTTGAAAACTTGCCCTAGCTTGGCTAGCGAAAAGCAATAATGTGAGAAGCAAGCACATGGAGGCTTTAGAGGTGGGTTTCATATTGAGACTCCCTATAGCCAAAAACCAACAACAGGCACATAACGTTTCCGCCTCCATATAAACAAAAAGCTGCCAAGGCATCAAAGACTTTGGCAGCTTGGCGATCTTCCAAAGTAGAAGCAGTGAAGACCCGTGGCTTTCCGTCCCTGCCTCACGACAGGTTTGGCTTTATCTGTAAGATTAACTTATATCATAAACCTCTCAAAAATCTCTCACAAGCCTGTAGTCAGTCAGGACTGTGTTAAAGAAGGGCTTCATATTGTTTTAGGGGATGGAGCAGATTGATACGTTCCTTTGCTGGTTGTGGTGTTTATGCCGGGAAGGCGAAATGCGAAAGCAGAAATCTACATAGATCGTATTGAAATAACATTTTCCAGATTGTCTTGATAAATGGGAGATTCTTTGTTGCTGTAGATGCAGGTAAAAAGCATCGACTCTGGATTATTATTTATCCTCTCACATTGCTTGAAGATGCACAGATTGACCGAAGCGCAAAATTCTTACTGACCCTGCATTCCAGTAACACTGACCTTACAGAACTAATGGTCTCGAAATTGGTCTCAAAATTGGTCTCAAAGGGCTATGAGAGTAATCATTGTGAACGCTGTTTAAAGTAATAAATGGATGAAATCATCGCGTAATATTGTTTTTAAAATGACCAATACTCCTGTTTCTCGTTGAGAAAAATCCACTACCCGAAGTTCTGATGCTGGTGAGTACTTCTACCTTCTGTTGACGCAGGAATGCTTCTTCCGTTCGTGATAATTTGTTCTGGCGAATCATGGCTTGAATCTCTTTAATATATTCTTCGCCACGTTGTGAATAGTGTAACAGCCCTTGCGCCAGGGCCATTCCAGTCACCGCTTGTTCCGATTTAAGTAACTCTGCTCTGACTTTACGTAACTCGCGATATGCCCCGTTTCGATTGAGATTGTTCATGTAGCTACGGATCGATTCGTACAGGCTGGAGAACTTACGTACCTCATAAGTCTCTCCGGGTGGACGGCCTGATGGCACGATGCCGGTGCCGGGTTTGTACGTCCATTCGCCAAAAAGATTATTCCCCAATCGTGCAAAACGTGAGGTTCCCCAGGCGGATTCATTCGCAGCCTGGGCCAGCACCAGAGACGTCGGGATTGTTCCAACTCGCTGTAAAAGTTGTGTACGGGCCCGGTGATCAGTGCTCGGGCGACCGCGCAAGCCGTAGCGCTTTGATATCTC
>PVMK01115026.1_pt1 | contig 18619 bp, 9 predicted proteins | sample 1853481 | NCBI WGS metagenome assembly PVMK01 (sample SAMN08533507, study PRJNA380276) | Marine sediment metagenome, whole genome shotgun sequencing project. | reverse complement strand
CCTTTGCATCAAGATACCCGGCTCTCCTGTAGCGCTTTTTCATTTTCCTGATACTCTTGCTGAGGCCCAGGTCGTGCTTGTTCCCCCCTTTGAAGAGAACCAAGTCTTTCTCAAGAGTCCGGTCCCAAAACCTATCATTGCCGGCCAGTTCAATCTCATACACGGGACCTTCATCTACCGTTACCAAGACGGAAATGCCCATTTGTTCCGGATTTCGTTCGAGCCTGTAATCCATCTCGGCATCCGCATACCCCTTTTCCCAGTAGTAATGCTCCAATTTCGTGACGTCTTTTTTGAGGTCCCCCTCGATGAAGCGCCCGGCACTGCGAGGAAAGTGCCACATATACCATGTCCTCATCTTCACTTTGAGTCTTGTATCTGAAAAGACTTGGTTTCCCTGGATATCAAGCCGTTCAAGCGTATAATACGGACCCTTTTCGATTTCAACGTGGATGATGAAATGGCTGTCTTCAGGGTCCGATGTGGCTGTCACATTGATCTCCGGGGCAATGAATCCTTGCTTTTGGAACAGGTCGGCGATCAACGCCTCTTGTTGGGGGAGTTTTTCTTCAACATAAACGTCACCGATATAGACCGTCATGACGTTCAAGACCTCCCGTTCAAAAAGTGGAAACGCCCCGTCTATCTTGATGTCCTTGATCAATCGAAACGGCGTGAGACGAAACACCACAATGACCCCTTCTTTTGCCTCCGTGGAATCGACATCGATCTTTTGAAATCTGTTACACTTCTTCAATGCCTGGATCGACGCCTGAAGCCGATCAGCGGGAAATCGATCTCCTTCTCGAAGACCAATCAGGTTTCTTGCCATTTCGACCCAGGTGGCCTCATCCCCTGGAAAATCAAGCAGCTCGACAGCGATCTCGGCAACAACAGGCAAGGAAACGGAAGCCGCATCAGAACCGGTCTGTTCCGCGGGGGCGTAGCCAAAAGAGGCCGCCAAGAAAAATACAGAAAGCCAACTTGTCAGGCTTAATCGAATCTGAAGATGCCGCTGCTGTTTGGGTCGCATGTCCTGTTTGTCTCTTACTATCGAAACTCAAGCCTAAACTGCAACTCTCCCCCAAAAATCCCCTTGCTGTCCTGGAAGCCGTTCACCAGAATGTTTTCTAGGAATTTGTATTCTGCAATCGCCTTTTGAATCATCTCGCCGTCCTTCGATTCCACGGCGTATTTCACAATCATTCGCTTGGAAAGCTTCTTGCCGGCCGTGACTTTTAGATCCGAAGTCTCTTGCCCTTCCTCTCCCTGAATCTCCGTCTCTAAGATATCGAGTCCTGTGGCTGTCTTGAAATCCTCGCCGTATCTTGAGGCAATCACTTCTGCGAGCATCTGGGACGTCGATTTGGAGGTGCCGCCCTCTCCGTCGATCAACTCTCGTGTGGTTGCCCCTAACACAAGAAGAGATAGAATATCCCCGTCCTCTTCCGGGGGGTCGGACGTGAGTTTCAACAAGAGTTCTTCCGGCGTGCCGGAAACGGCCAACAGGATCATCCAGTGGCGGATCTTGACTTCACTTTGAATATCTATAGTCGGTTCCGTCTTATAAGGATTCAAAAAGTCAATCACACCCTTTTTGACAACAAAATTCTTGTTTCGGTAATGAACCGTGCCTGAGTCCACCGAGACCCTGCCCCTGATGATCGGATTGTTCGGCTTGCCCGTAACACGAAGATCAGGACTGATTTCCAGCTCCGCCAGGTTGTTGTCCACAAGAAACGGATTGCGGCGCTTGATGGAGATATTCAGGGTCATGTTCTTGAGCAAAGGATGCCTCATCTCTTTTGGTGGTGGTGCCTCTTCCCGTTTTCTCTCTCTGATGGCCTGCAAGAGATTTAGGTTCACATCACGGTAATAGGTTCCCTCAAGGATGATAATTTCTCCTTTAATCGTGGATTGTTCAGTTGTTCCTTGAATCTCAAGCTCGGTGTTCAAAAGGAGATCCATGGTGTCCGGCACCTGCAAGGGAAGCGCGTTGGCCGTGAATTTGCAAAGGACCCCGACAGGCTCAAGCGCCTCAAGATCGACTCTTCCCGCCAGGTCAAACCGCCCGGAGCCCAGTTGGCCCTCGATGCGATCCATGCGAACCGCCTGCGGTGCGATCTGAAGGCGACCGTTCAAATGATGAAGCTTCTGCGAGAGTGCAGGGATCGTAAATCCAATTTCCTTCAACTCAATTTCACCGCGCAGATCAGGATGGGCCTCGGTTCCTCCCACATTGCCGGAAAGCAAAAGGTCTCCCGTCACATCACCGAGATCGTCAGAAAAGAGGTTGACCAGCCGCAAAGGAATACGGCCCTCAAGCTGAAAGGCCAGCGGGCCGTTGCGTTTGCCCTTTCCCTGGATGTCAATCCCTCCTTCTTTACAGAGGACAAAATGCGTGGGGGACACAATCAGCTCGTCTGCCACAAAAGAGACCTTGAAGTTTTCGGTATGAATGACTTCTTCGTCTTTGAAGAAGAGGCTCAGTTTCCAGATATCGGCAACAGCCTCTATTTGATCGACGGCCGTGGCATTTCCCCTGGCTTCAATCCTGCCCGTCAGCATTCCGTGCAGATCGGGGTGGCCCGAAATCCTGAAGTACGGCGCAAGATCCGTCTCATCACACAGGATGGAGGCGGAGAAGTCCTTGTTGCGCAAATGAAAGGATCCATTGAGGTCAAAATTAAGCTTTCCTGAAATGCTCGCCACCTGATCACGCACATCGACATGGAGCGCACAGTCGTCCAACGCTTTCCCATTGATCCGAAGTTGGCGAAGATCAATATTCCCTTGGACCCGGGGGTCAGCCAGTGAACCCGCGCCCGAAATGTCCAGTAGAATTTTCCCGTCGGCGATTTTCAGTTCACGGACCTTGTCAATGTTCTTAAAAGAGATACCCTTGGAGACCAGAGTAACGTCATACGCTTTTTGAAAGGAAACCCACCCCTCGGCTTTTATCTCTTCACCCGGCACCACGACAATTTGAACCCGGTCGAGCCAAATTTTCTGTGCGTCCAACCTTGAGTGAAGTGTCAATTCGCTAAGCCTCTGGATTCCAAGATCGAGGTCTGTTCCGTGGAGTTTCAATGTCCCCTCGGGTCGCGTCATGCTTCCTTGCAGGTGGGCGGTCAGTGACACTCGCCCTTTGAGTTGATCGACAAAATCCTCAATGAAAACGGCCTCACCCTCAAGGTTGAGATGAAATGTGGGATCTTCCAGCCGTCGCATGGTCGTTTGTTCGAACATCCGGGCCGCCCCGGAAACTCGAAAGGCGGAGTTCTGATTTCTGACCTCGGCCCGATCAAGATAAAACGTGCCATCCGAGAATCGAAGGTCCAGGTCGAGATCACCCAGTCGGGCGGTCTCAGTTGCCAGGCCTTCCCCTCGTAGAGAAAGGTCGCCCTTCATTGCTTTGATGTTGCCGTCAAGTTTTAGTTCTCCATTGATGGTACCGCTGGCGATCCCGGTTCTCAGGAAGTCTTTGGCCTCTATGTGACGGAGGGCAAGATAGAAGCTCAGAGGCAGGTCCGGCGCCAACTCGAGCGAATCCTCAAACACCTGGATCATCCCCCCGCCCCGTATGGAAGACCCCTGATTCTCAAGAGAGAGTTGTGATACATGCAGTATGCCGGACCGATCCAGGCTTGCGATGAGCTGAACGTTTCCGATGGTTATATCCTGAAAGCGAAGCCGCTCCCCCTGGAGCGTACAATCCAGAGAGGGCTTTTCTGTCGAGCCGGAAACATGAGCCTCCATTCTGAGTGCGCCACGGGCGTCCCCGACACCAAGAGACGGCAGCGTGTGGCTGAGATGCGGGGCGTCCAGTGTGAGCTTCGCGCTCATTTCTCCGGAGGATAGATTGAAACGGCCGTTTGCGCGAACCTTGGTGTTGCCGGTTTCCGCTTCAAATGCTTTCAACGCCACAACACCCTCCGCAAGGCTCACTTCACTCTTTAGCGTACAGTCGAGTGGAACGGCATCCTGACCAGCCCTCAATTGCTCCACGAGGACTTCGATGACCGCCGTGGCTGAAAGGGTTTGGGGGGAGACGCCTCTTCCATAAAGAGAAAGCTTCGATTGTGCCGTTCCGTAAAACCTATGGGTCTCGCTGGTCAGTTGCTCAAGCTTCATCTCTTCTTGGTTGAGGAAAACCTCGTACGATATGGCTCCCAGGTCTCTTTCCGGAGCGAGAAAGCCTTTTGGAAAAGCGTCTTTCAAGTCAGCCTCTCCGTGAACGTTCAGTCCTCCCGAAGCCATGTCCACGTGCACGTTGTCAAGGGTCAATCGCCGATCCTCCAGGTGGCAGTCCAGGGAGGCAGGGCCGACTTCTCTTCCGGCAACACGGCCCCCTCCATAGTCAAGGTGGAGGATCAGTTCAGGATTATGCAGCGCCCCCCGGGCGGTCAGACGGGCCTCCATTTGGCCTGTCAAGTCGGGCTGCAAATCAAGGATCTTGCTAAGTTCGGAAAGAGAGCCGGTCAAGTCAAGGGCCAAGTCTATAACAGGTTTGTGAAAAACATCGCGGATGTCCCCCGCGAGTGTGAGTCCAGACGCGGAAGTGCCTGTCTGCAAGATGAACGGCTCGATTCGACCACCTTTCAGCAGGGCCCTCAGGTCAAGCCGATTGAGTTGGGTCCTGATTGCGGGGCCGGCCAAGTCGATCTTGCCGACTTGAAGTGCGAGCTTTCCGGATCGCTGCAAAAAGTTGGCATCACCGGCGAGATCGATATTGTGGACCTCAGCATGGAAATCCGATTCGATCAGGTCGTAACGCAAATAACCCCGCACCAATTCAACAGACTCGAGGACAATGTTGGGTAAGATTGCATCCCGCTCTTGTGGGGTTGGCTTCTCTTCATCAGGTTTCGAACCAGAAAATGCACGGGTCAGGTTGACTTGTCCGTCGGTGTCCACCTGAATGGTCGCCCAGGGTTTTTCCAGGACCAGCGCTGTGACCCTGAGATTCCCCCTGAAAAGGGACGTCCAAGAGAGATCGACGAAGAGGCGTTCAAAGCCGGCAAGGTTGTCGCCGGATGGATCTTTGAGTTCGACATTCCTTAATTCGAATTCGGCGTTGAAGAGAGAATAGCTCCATTCTTGGCACGAGATCGTGCCGGGAATCGTCTCATTGACTTTCGCCTGGATGAGACGCAGGGCATGACCCGTCCTGAGGTAAAAAAGGAAGCCAACGACCAGCAAAGAAACCAGACCCAAAAGGATTCCAATACCGATGAAGACCTGTCTGATCCGTCTTGTCATGATGTCTTATTCCTGGTAGCCCCCAAACTGATCAGGACACAAGTGTCGGCCTGTTCTTTTTGCTGCTGGCTATGACCCAGATGCCCTGTTCCGGTCTTTTGTTGAAATGGATGAAAGGACTGCGGAGGGCATTGGACTATAGTGGTTGTCAAAAATACATTCCGTTTACGGCAGTCTTTCTGATCTGGCAGGGGACGTCTCCTGCCGGCTACTTATGAACGGTTCAAAACGGAACATATTCTTGAGAACCGGTCTAATTGCTCAGCACAATCAAGAACCTTTCGATATCAAGGTAGGGTAGCCGATATTTTTTCATGAAAACGGAAAGTCCTTCAGCCGCGATTACTGAACGCGCGGTTTCAACTTCGGTGTCCACTGATGGTCCTTTCATGGCAATCAACATGCCTGGTCGACCAAGTAATGGCATGGCTTGATACAGAAACCTGTCCAGCCTGGAAACAGCCTTTGATACAATTACGTCATATAGCCTCGATTCAGGTTGCAGTTCTTTTTGGAGGTCTTCCGCCCGGATGTGGCGGGTTTCCACATCTTTCAGTCCCAACATACTTATGATATGTTTTTGGAAACTGACCTTTTTCCTTGAGGCATCGATCAGAAATACGTGCAGGTCTGGCCGTAGGATTTTCAGTGGTATGCCTGGGAAGCCGCCTCCTGAGCCGATGTCAAGTAGCCGTGATCCTGAAGGAAGCAGAGATGAGACCGGCAGGGTGTCAAGGAAGTGTTTTACTGCAATCTCCACGGGGTCTGTGATAGCCGTCAGATTTGTCGATCTATTCCACGTCATAAGCTCTGTGGCATGAACGGCAAACTGGGCAATCTGTGACCGGTCAAGGCTCATGCCCATGGACTTTGCCCCTTCGTCCAGGAGCTGGGCCCATTCCGGTGACTCAAAACCGATCTCTCTTATGAGTTCGACGATGGTGGCACCCCAACCGCCGGCCTGGGAGGGGGCGTCTGAAAAGGATGCTACCATGGGGTAGCCCTTGAGCAAACTGCGGACGCGATTCTTTTGAAAGCCCTTGCCCTTGCCGTGGATAATCCTTACGGAATAAATCTTTGCTTCCCGGCAGGCGTTAAGGTATTCTGGCAACAGGCTGGGTATCTCTTTGGGAGAAAAGGTGTGCAGGTCTAAAACATCCTCGATCGGAACCTTTATTGGCTTTGAGTCATCAGGGTTGTCCGGGCCGGTTTTCATGGATTGAGAGGATACTACTTCTGGCCGAAAACGCAAGCGTATCCTATGTCACAAGTAGCTGATGGATATGGGAATTAACCGCAGACACACGCAGACAGACGGAGACAGACAGCAGAAGCGGCAGATTCTGCTCGGTGCCCATTTTTCCATAGCAGGCGGCCTGCATAAGGCCGTTTTGGCTGCATCCGAATATGGATGTACTGCTTTGCAGATATTTACTAAGAACGCCACCACATGGAAAGAGCGGACCCTGTCACACCAAGAGGTTGAGCGCTTCAATGAGGTGAGGGAGCTTACTGCCATTCAGAGCATTTGCTCTCACACTTCATATCTGATCAACCTGGCTTCGCCTGAACCTAGCAAGTATGACAGGTCCTTAAAGGCCCTTGAGAATGAATTATTACGGTCATCTCTACTGAGCATACCATATGTGATCATGCACCCCGGCTCCCACATGGGGGCCGGAGAAGACAAGGGCCTGCAAAAGATCGCCCAGGGGATCAATACTATATTCGACCGTTCCCCAAATATCACCTGCCGGCTCCTCCTTGAGGCCACAGCCGGCCAGGGATCTAGCCTGGGCCACACCTTTGAGCAGTTGGCTCGTATCTCCGATTCTGTGGAACGCCATGAGAGAATCGGCCTTTGTTTTGATACGTGCCACGTCTTTGCAGCAGGCTATGATATTCGCGGGAAAAAGGCTTATCAGGGGACCATGCAAAGCCTGGACAGAATCATAGGTATTGACCGCCTCTGCGTCATACACCTGAACGACGCAAAAAAGGGACTGGCGGCCAGGGTAGATCGACACGAGCACATCGGCGAGGGAAAAATCGGAATAGATGCGTTTGGATTCATCATGAACGATTCGAGACTCAAGACCGTTCCGAAGATTCTTGAAACCCCAAAGAAGAAGGGTTCAATCGACTATGATCGCATCAACCTGAACCGATTGCGTGCCCTGGTATCGGGTTAAGGCATCCTGAACATGAAAATAATATCTATAGCGGTTCTCAAAAATATGTCCCGTTTACGGCAGTCTTTGCAGTTCCTAATAATGGTTCAAAACGGAACATATTTTTGAGAACCACTCTATAGTTCGTTGAGGTGGTCTATGTTCGAGATTAAGATACGACTTACATTTGATCGATGCCAAGAATTCAGGAAACTACATCAAGTCTTTTTCTCCCATCATTTGCAATTTGAGTTGACGTTTATCATCATTCGCCACGTAGACAGTCTGGGTGGGAAAGGCAAAGTCGATCCCTTCCGCTTCAAATCTTCTCATGATTTCGAGGCAGGTTTTTTGAAGCCACGCCTGGTAGTCCCAGTAGTTGGGCGGATGATACCAAGCTATAACCAAGATGTTGAGGCTCCAGTCATTGAAGCCGTTGAAATACACCCGCGGGGGGAACTCCTCCTTCATTCCTTCATGATTTTCAAGGATTTCTCGGATAATCTGAGCCGCCTGTTCGGCTTTCTCCGGGGAAGTATCATATGGAATGCCGATATTTGTCAGCCAGCGTATGAAAGGTCTTCGGGCGATGTTCTCCGATGTGGAATTGACGACCTTTTCATTCGGGATTGAAACCAGGTGACCGGTTAAAGTTCGAATCCGGGAACTCCTAAATCCAACCGATTCTACAACACCGTCGTAATTGTCGATCACGATTCTTTCCCCCACCTGAAATGGCTTGTCAAAGAGGATGGTGAGTGTCCCGAAAAAGTTAGCGATAGAATCTCGGGCTGCCAGAGCCACTGCCAGACCGCCTATGCCGAGTGACGCAAGCAGGGGGCCGATTTTGAGCCCGGTAAGATTTTGAAGAATAATTATGCCGCCTATGATGATGATGAATATTCGGAGCGTTTTCCCTACGAGTGGAGCGACTATATCGTCAATGGTGCTTTCCGTGGTAGCTACCCAACTTCTGATTCTTGCATCGATAACGTCAACCAAGCGGTAGATGAACCATAAGACTGCGAAGGCTCCACCGATGTCAGCGGCCTTTTGGGCCACAAGATGGACCAGATTGGTACCTTCGGGAGTCTGGAAATGGATAAACAACGGCGATAGAGCTCCATAGATTCCATAGACCCAGACAAAAAGCGAAAGAGGCCTGGAGAGGGCCGTGAGAAGTAGACTTCTCCATGAGACAACATCCTCCTCAGGAGGGATTCTCCGAATGTGTGCCCGGATTAGCCATCGTAAAACTAGTTCAACCGCAACTACCAAGAAGACCAATAGCAGGCAAAAGCTGAGCTTGAGCCATGTAATACCCGCAAAAACCTCGGTGTTGATCCAGCTACCAACGTGTGTTGAAGCCTTTTCACTGAATCGCTCAATCCCTTTTCCGAGGGCCTCGCCGGCCTTATCAATCTTATTCATCCCGACAGGGGCGACAGCACCTTCACCTGAAGACACACCCTCGGTTGTCGTTGGTGGCCCCTCCTCTTGTTTGTCCGTTTGGCCCAAAACATGGCAGGGGGCGTTCAGCCAGAGAGTCACCCCTAAGACAAGAATAGCCCAAAATACACGTTTCATTTTCCTGTGCACCCCTTTCTTACGAATCTGGTGTGGTTCGGTCTTAATGCCTGAAGGAAAGACTGTTTAAGAGCTACTAACCCAATGCATAGAGCGGTTGTCAAAAATATGTTCCGTTTGCGGCAATCTTTCTAAGCTCCTTATAAATGGTTCAAAATGGAACATATTTTTGACAACTACTATGAATAGCATTTGTTGGGATTTGTTGCCAGGTAAATTCTGTTTGCAGGGGATGATATAGGACTTTGGGGTTAAACAAGGTCACTTCCGAACTATGAGCTTGGAATAGTTGAGCGGAATGCTCCCCGCGCACGAAGCATTGCCGCAAGGCAGAACCAACGCTCGGAAAGGCAGGGAGGCTTCATATTATGGAGTTGCATCCTACTGTGAAAGAAGATCGGGGGAAGAGAAATATTGGCGTTTCAATATGGTTCTGATATCATGAAACTGTCGGAAGTCTCGATTTTGGCAAGTCCCTTGAACTTCCGCCTGTGGGCCAGAGCCCCGAAATTTTGTGTAAGATTCCAAACTTCATAAAGGGTAGGTCAGACTTATGAAAATAGCCGAGAAAATAAAGGCAACGTCGCGTTTGGAAAAATCGGCTACGGCAGTATTGACATCTCTTGTGATCTTCACAGTGGTCGGGTTTCTTATCCTGCCCCCGATCCTCAAATCAATATTACAGAAGAAGCTTTCCGAGAACCTGCATCGTCAGGTGGTAGTGGAAGACATAGACCTAAATCCGTATGTACTTTCATTGACTGTTCAGGGTTTTGTGATCAAGGGCTTTGAGACATCAGATACATTTGTTTCCTTTGATCAGCTTTACGTGAATCTTGACATCATGTCTCTATTCAAGTGGGCGCTCATTGCAAAAGAGATTAGAATCGAACGGCCCCATATAAATATCATTCGGCACGAAGAGACGCGTTACAATTTTTCCGACCTGATTCAAGACAAAGGTTCGAGTTCAACGCCTTCAACCCCCCTGCAATTCTCTGCGAATAATATCCAATTACTAAACGGGTCTATCGATATCTTGGATGAGCCAAAAGACAAGAAGCACAAAATGACAGATATGAACATCACAATCCCCACTGTATCTAATCTGCCGTACGACGTGGATATATTTGTCGAGCCGCTCTTTGAAGCAAAGTTTAATGAAACACCGGTTTCTCTGAAGGGAAGAACAAAGCCATTTCACGATACTGTCGAAACAATCTTTGATATCGACCTAAAAGATATTAACGTGCCCTATTATCTCGCTTATGTCCCCCTGGAACAGAATTTCAAAGTCCTTTCAGGATATCTTGATATAAAAGGAACGCTCTCTTATGTACAACGTCCCGGCGTACCACCGGCCTTCTCCGTGTCAGGGGATGTGGTTCTCAAAGAGACCGAGATTGTCGACTCAAAAGAGAGTCCAGTATTAAAGCTCCCTCGGCTTCATATCTCTATTGCCTCAACCGAACTCTTTTCCAGGAAAGTTCACCTGTCCAAAGTTTCGATCCAATCGCCTGAAATCAACGTACTGCGCAATAAGACAGGACAAACCAACATAGAAACAATGTTGCCTGAAACCAGACCAGGATATGTGGTTCCCAAGAAGGACGAAGAATCACCCTCGTTTCATATAGATGCCGACAAAATAGAATTGACTGCCGGGAGGGTATTCTTCTCTGATCTTTCTGGGATTGAGCCTTTTGAGACTACTTTAACGCCCATCAATATCAGTATCGATCGCTTCAGCAATGTTAAGGACAAACGCACGGCGTATGACTTATCTGTTCAGACAGAGGCTAATGAAACATTAAGACTCAGTGGTGAGTTCTCCGTCGATCCATTGACTGTAGAAAGCAAATTAGAGCTTGAAGGGGTGACCCTGAAGAAATACTCTCCTTACATCGCGGAGCACGTAAGGCTTGTCGTGACGAATGGCAGCTTTTCAACAAGCGGTAATCTCTTATTGGACTCTTCCAAAGAAGAGGGCATTAGCCTAACGTACAAGGGCGAGGCAGCCGTATCCGATTTGGCGTCGGTCGACCAGCTAAATGCCGATGACTTTGTAAAATGGAAATCTCTGCGTTTCAACAGCATCGATTGTGGCTACAATCCTACCTACATTAACGTAGAGGAGATAGGTCTCAACGATTATTATGTACGTCTGATCGTGAATCCTGATCAGAAACTCAATCTTCAGACCATTGTAAAAGAAGGGGCAGAGGAGGAAGTTTCCCCGTCTGACAAGGGTGAAAAGACGGCGGTGGCTGTGAGAATTGAGAAGGTTGCATTGAAAGACGGACATGTCAACTTTTCTGATAAAAGCATCTCCCCTGCCTATTCAGCTGACCTCAAGGAGATTAGCGGGACCATATCAGGACTCTCTTCTGAGGAGACGAAGTTCGCCGAGGTTCTTCTCACAGGCAAGATTGACGACTATGCCCCTCTCGCTATCACAGGCAAGATCAATCCGCTGAGCGAGGACCTTTTTGTGGATCTGAAGATCAGTTTTAAAGACATTGAGCTAAGCCCTATGACTCCCTATGCCGGAAAATATGTTGGGTACACCATAGAGAAAGGGAAACTTTCACTCGACCTAAAGTATCTTATAGACAAAAGGAATCTCGATTCTCAGAATGATGTGTTTCTTGATCAGCTTACTTTTGGGGACAAGGTGGAAAGTCCCGATGCAGTCAAGCTTCCAGTAAAACTTGCTATTGCTCTTCTAAAGAACAGAGAAGGAGAGATTGACCTGCACCTACCTGTTGCGGGTCATATCGATGACCCGGAATTTAGGGTGGGGAGTATCGTCCTCAAGATGGTTATGAACCTTCTGGTGAAAGCGGCGACATCTCCCTTTGCCCTCTTGGGCGCTGTATTTGGGGGAGGAGAAGAACTCGGCGTCGTGGAATTTGAGTACGGCCGGTTCGATATACAAACAGAAAGCCAGAAGAAGCTTGATACGCTGGTAAAAGCTCTTTACGACAGACCGTCGCTGAAACTGGACATAGAAGGTCATGTTGACATTGAGAAAGACAAAGAAGGGTTGCGGCAGTACCTCTTCGACAAAAAACTGAAGGCCCAGAAGCTGAAGGAGATGGTGAAAAAGGGCTTGCCGGCGATTCCAGTGGACGACGTGACAATAGACTCCGATGAATACGAAAAATACCTGAAGAAAGCATACAAGGCAGAGAAGTTCAAAAAGCCTAAGAATATTGTTGGTCTTGCCAAGAAACTGCCGGCGCCTGAGATGGAAAAACTGATACTGGACCACATAGACGTAAAAGATGATGATTTGAGACTACTCGCGATAGAGCGTGCGCAACGAGTCAAAGACCATATTTTGAGGTCCGGAACAATCGAGGCGGAACGGATATTCCTCGTAGAGCCCAAATCACTTGCCCCGGAAAAGAAGGAAACCCTGAAGGACAGTCGTGTCGATTTAGGCCTTAAGTGAGGAAACGGGAAAACGAACGAGGGGGAAAGCTAGTGTCGTGTCTCGGAAATAACTTTCATTAGTCATCAGGACCCCGCCTTTCTATAACTCATCTCAAAAATGTGGATCAGGGTTCAGGGCCCCGCCTGACGGCGGGACTTCGGATCTATTTATAAGATAAAGGTTCTCAGCAAACGCGGGACGGCGAAAAAGCGCAGCATACACGGCAGTATGTGAGCATTTTGAGCCGACACGCAACGCCGCCATGGGAACTCAGACGCATTTTTGAGGTGGGTTATAGTCTATGGGTTGCCAGCGCACAGGGCTTTTTGCCGTTGAAAACCCTATCCCTACGGTCTAGCAACATTAAAGTCGCAAACTTGCGGGTCACGGTTGATTCGTCGAGCACATTCATCATTGTCGTAAAATTCATTTCGTTCGAGAGAAGGGTATGATACTGGGTGGATGCTGTGAGTCGTCTGCCGATAGAGCTTAACCTCTGGGTCATTCCGCCCTTTGTCAGTTTCCTGACGATGTTTGGCCTGGCAGGCCTGGCCCTGGTCAAGGGAAAGGGTCTAAAGGTCAACCTGCTCTTTGCGGGTATCTGTTTTCTGGGCGGACTCTTAAGTCTCGACAAGGCCTTTGCCTCAGTAGCCATCGATCCTGGCCTGGTCTTACGGGTGAGTCGCATCGACCACCTCTTCGTGGCCTTCTTCATTCCTGTATATCTGCACTTCATCCATACCTTCCTACATATAGCAAGGCGGAAATGGCTGATCGGCCTTGCCTACTGTTTTAGTGTGTGTCTTAGCCTCTTTTCCCAGGGGGATCATTACCTGACAGGGGTGAAACAGTATTTCTTCGGGTATTATGCCACGGGCGGGCCCTTGATGTATGTATTCGGGGCTGCCAGTACCATAAATGTCGTCTATTGCCTCTACCTGCTTTTTCATAGCCTTGGGCAGGAGAGAGACCCGGATCGAAAGAACAAGACCAAATACATCATCCTGGGTCTGGGGGTGGCTGCGCTATTGGCCGAGTTCGACCTGCTGCCTCTTGCCGGCATCGGCTCATATCCTTTGGGGAACCTCGTTTTCATTCCGATCCTGGTCCTGGGTTTTGCCATATTGAAGCATGACTTGTTGGACATCGGCTTTATGATTCAGAAGGGTCTTCTCTATTCTTTGCTGACGGGCCTGCTCACCGGGTCTTATGCGGTAATGATCATTCTGTTTAATCAACTCTTCAAGGGGATTGGCCGGACAGGGTCCATATATTTTTCGGTCTTCTTCTTTCTTGTGATCGTGTTTGTGTTTGACCATTTGAAAAAGCGGGTACAGCTGGTGATCGATCACATACTCTTTAAGGGGAAATACGATTATCAAAAGACCCTCATGGCCCTGAGCCATACCATGGCTTCCATGCTGAACCTGGACGAAATCATGGAAAAGATCCTGAGGGCTCTGACAGAGGTCATGTATCTTGATTCGGGCTATCTGATGATAGTGGATGAAAAGTCGAATGATTTTAAGGTCCACAGCCAAATGGGCACTGGTTCAAAGGCAAGTAGTCTGTTGATCAACAGATCAAGTCCGCTTATTAAGGAAATGGGACTCAGAAGAAGGGAAGTAACCAAATACAATTTTGAGGAGTGGGCATGCACTCGTGATGATCCGTCTATTTTGAAGGAGGATTTTACCGGGCTGGGCGGGGCAGTAATCATACCGATGATCTTTAAAGGTGAGATCAACGGACTCCTTGTTCTGGGGAACAAGAGATCCGGGGATCTTTTCACCCCAGAAGATCTTGAACTCTTGCGCACCCTGGCGGACCAATGTGCCATCTCCATCGAGAACGCCAAGGCATACCAGCTTATTGAAGACCTGAACGTAAACCTCGAGAAGATGGTGGAAGAGAGGACCCAAGAACTCCAGAGAGCGCTTGATGAGAAGGAAAAGGCCCAAGATTTGCTTATCAGATCCGAGAGCCTGGCTTCTGTGGGTGCCCTTGCGGCTGGGGTTGCGCACGAGCTGAACAACCCAATTGCCAGCGCCTTCAGCCTGGTCCAGTCGGCTGTTGAGACCATGGAAGAGATGCCACGTAACGAACTTGTGAAGTCGGATCGGGGCGCAGAAGACAAGGATGAAATGATTGATGACCTTAAATTCGGCTTGAAAGAATTGAATCGCGCAAAGGATATTGTTGCAAGTCTTCTCGGCGTATCACGCCAGACCGAAGAATACTCTGAACCTGTGAATATGAATGACGTATGCAAAGACGCACTGAAGGTTCTTTCCAACCAATACAAAGGCACTGGCATTGAGATTGTTGAGGCTTACGAAGAGAGCCTTCCGCAGACCAAAGGGAATTTTGCAAATCTGGGGCAGGTTTGCCTGAATATCATAAACAATGCCATCCAGGTCGTGGACAGCCGTGCTGGGAAGATCGTCATAAAGACCCGATACGACGAGCATAGATCAATAGTCGTCTTTGAATGTGAGGACGACGGTCCCGGCATATCTGAAGAGGTTATGAAGGATATGTTCAAGCCTTTCTTTACGACCAAGGAGGTAGGGAAGGGGACCGGACTCGGTCTGTATATTTCTCATGAGATCGTGCGCCGCCACAACGGAAATATATTTGTTCAGAACAACCCTAAAGGGGGTGCCACGTTCAGGGTGGAACTTCCTGTGACATAGCTTGTTTCCGTGGAACTCTGTCCCCAGAAAGCCATACGCCGAGACCTCTCAGTCCAAACTGCATGAGCCCTGAGGATAGGTTATGAAGGGGTTCTGCTACCTTCTGTTGATACCCCTTTTCGTGGCATGCTCAGCAGCCATACGTATGGCTGCCACCAGGCTTCCGGGGTCTGCCTTGCCTGTACCTGCAATATCATACGCCGTGCCGTGATCCACAGATGTGCGTACAATCGGAAGGCCGAGGGTAACGTTCACGCCATCTGAAAAGTGCACCATCTTAAACGGGATCAATCCCTGGTCGTGGTACATGCAGACCACCGTATCCCATTTCCCTTCCAGCGCTTTATGGAAGAGAGTGTCCGGTGGATGAGGCCCGGACACATTCATGTCTGCGCTCCTGGCCTTTTCGATAGCCGGGGAGATTACGCCTGCCTCCTCGTCTCCGAAGAGCCCTTCCTCCCCTGCGTGGGGGTTCAGGGCAGCCACCGCAAGTTTCGGCATGGGGAGGCCAAAATCGTTTCTAAGGGCTTGGTCTGTAATACGGATCGTCTTAAAGACCGACTCGGTGGTAAGCTTATCCGGAACCTGGGCCAGAGGCAGGTGGATGGTTACCAGTGCCACCCTGAGCCTGCTTCCGGCCAGCATCATTACATAGTCGGAAGTCTTGGTACGCTCTGCCAGGAGTTCGGTGTGGCCATCAAAGTCTTCCCCTGCCATATGCATTGCCAGCTTGTTGATGGGACAGGTCGCGAGGCCGTGGATGCGCCCTTTCATGGCCCAGTCGATACCCCGAGTGACGTATGACACCATGGCACGGCCGGTCTCTTTGGTCGGGTGCCCGTACTTGAGCAGACTGTAGTCCAGATCAGAGAGCCCGATTACATCGATACTACCTGACTCGTAGAGCCCGGCCTCAGGGGCATCCACAGGGCAAATCTTGAGTCCGGTCTTCAGCCACTGGTTTGAGGCTGTTATAGCCGCTACATCGCCGAGAATCAGGGGACGGCAAATCTCATAAACAGACCTTTCAGTAAGGGCTTTTGAAATGATCTCCGGCCCGATGCCGACAGGGTCTCCCATTGTAATCCCTATTATGGGTCGTTCTTCTGTGCTTTTCATTGCTGGATGGAAACTAGCTATAGGCTTCGCTCGAGAATGTCAAATCCGTGTCCAGTCTCCCAGGGATTTTGCGTGTTGTTGAGTGCCCTCGATTCGGGTCAAAATTTTTATTCCGGTAAAAACAAAGTGTTATGCAGTGCCTCCGGTCCTTCGGTACAATTTCGAGAAAATAGTAAAAAAAGGGAGAAAAACAGAGCTTTCGAGAGAAAGAAGAGGTGTTCAAAAATGACTGTGAAATAGGCCAAGGCTTTAGAATACTGTGGTAAACCAGCGATTTGAGGAAAGGCTGAACTGTAGAGCTCTTTAGCGAGCTGTCATCTATAATGGAATTATATTAACTTGTTATAAAATGTTGAAACAAATTTCACGAAGTGGTCGAGACTGCAGTAATCTCGGTTTGACAATCCCTCAGCGACGTTTTAGAAGCGGCATACCTTACAACGCAGAGAATCACCTTATCTCTGATATCTGACTAAAATCCAACAAAATTGCATTTTTTCGCTGAATCCTGCACGGTTAAAGGGCCTCTGTAGATTGACCGAATCGATCTCTTTTTTCGAACTCTTTTGTGGCAGCTTCTGGCCTTGTAGTGTGCCAGGAGATCTCTTAAGGTAGCTTCATGCAATCTGCCTGGAATCAGGTCAAAACCCTAATCCACAAAAAGTTACCCCACCATACTTTCATGGTCTGGATCGATCCCTTGGAGTTTATAGACATTCGGGAGGATGAGTTCGTATTGGGTTGTCCCAACACCTTTGCCAGAAAGTGGGTAATGAGTCATTATATCGACTTGATCAAGGCAGAGATTGAAAGTGTCTGTGAGATAAGTTGCCGGGTTACTCTGGAGGTCTCAGATGGAGACAATGGTAACAGTGACAGCCATCTGGACAGAGAACAGCTTCCCCTTCCCAATGTTTCGAGGCGGCAACACGAGCAATCTTTTTTTCACAAGGACTTTACCTTTGAGCAATTTGTCGTGGGTAACTGTAATAGTTTTGCCTATGAAGCCGCTTTGTCTTCGGCAAGTGGAGGCGATGCCTACCGGGATACCCTCTTTCTTCTGTCAAAGACAGGTCTTGGCAAGAGTCATCTTTCCCAGGCCATAGGTGCCCGCATCCTGCATGAGAATTCCTCCATCCGAGTCTGCTACGTGACGGCAGAGGATTTCACCAACGCCATGGTTTACGCGCTCCGGCACGACAACATTGAGCAGTTCAAGGAGAAGTATCGGAGGCAGTGTGATGTGTTGCTTCTGGAAGACGTACAGTTCTTCAGTGGGAAGGAGAAGACCCAGCACGAGCTGGGATATACTCTGGACGCCTTACTTGCCGCAGGGAAGAAGCTTATCTTTACAAGTACTCACCTGCCTGACGATATTCCCAAACTGGATGGAAAACTTTCATCGCGGCTCTCTTCGGGTATTATATCGAGTATAGAGTCACCCGATTACGAGACTCGCGTGCGTATTATCGAGAAAAAGGCCGCCTCGAAATCGCTTAAGATCCCGCGCGACGTAGTCGAGTATCTTGCCAGCGAGCTCACCCAGAACGTAAGACAGCTCGAAAGTGGGCTGATTGGCGTTGCGGCTAAGGCTTCGCTTCTTAAGCTGCCCATAGATGTTAAACTGGCTGAAAGCGTTGCCAAGAATATTGCACGACGGTCTCGGGAAATCACTACAGCCGGCATTCAAAAACTGATTTGCAAACATTATAAAATCAGCATGGAGGAACTCCTGTCGCGTTCCCGTAAGCGGAACATTTCCCATCCAAGACAGATTGCAATGTACTTGGCCCGCCGTTTTACCGGCGAATCTTTCCAGGCGATTGGCCGAAGTTTCAATCGCTACCATGCCACCACACTTCATGCCATCGGCACCGTTGAAAGGCTCATTCGAGAACAGGGCGCCATACAGAAACATGTGGAGTTCCTATCCAGGAGGCTGGAGTCGGGCAATCTTTGATTTGTTATTACGGATCGCCCATAGATTCCTTTAAACAATTCCGTTCAAAATAACGGCACCCATTTAACGGGTACAAGTTGTATCTCAAAAAGGAAGTCTGGGGTCGGCGGCGATTTTTTTAGTCTTCACCCATAATAAAACCCTCGAGACGATATAACGACCCCGGCCCCGGATTTCCCTCAGCTCACATTACACCACAAGGTCTTCCCTCCTTACGTGCCAATCACCACCGGAACAGCCTTTCTGGATTCACCATTCACCGCTTTCCAGAACATAGACAACCAAACATTTTCAAAAGTGACGATACCGGGGAGGAATGCTGGAGAATAGTTGACCCGAAATATCTAAAGGTTTTGGCAAGAGCTTGAGGTATTTTCGGCTTCCG
>PVMK01124543.1_pt1 | contig 18621 bp, 22 predicted proteins | sample 1853481 | NCBI WGS metagenome assembly PVMK01 (sample SAMN08533507, study PRJNA380276) | Marine sediment metagenome, whole genome shotgun sequencing project. | reverse complement strand
GGTCAGGACGCGTGTTGCATCGGCGAATTCCGCTTCTGACACGTTCATCGTGCCGTCCGATTCGGCAGAGATGTTCAGCGGAATGGCCAGATCATTGTTGACACAAGCGATTGCAGACAGGAGAAAGAGATTGGCCTCAGCAGGGGCGTCACTTCGGATACTGAGATCCATCGCTGCAGCGTCCATCACGGCCACGAGACTCACGAGCCAGTGATGTCGCGAACGAGGGAGACGAAACTGGTTGAGCACCGGATATTTTGTATGACCATCCGCGACCTCACAAGCCCACCGGTCCCAATCTGCGTAAAGACCTGGCAGCGCATCGATGGCACCAGCGGCGTGATGCTCACGCAGAACGTTGGGTCCCCACGCAGGTGAGCCGATCCGATTCCCAAGCTGCTTTGACAGGACAGAGCGTCTTCTGATCACCTGGTATATGGCGGGGAGATACGCAATGGTGAGGGCAATCACGATGAGCCCGGTCGCAGCAGCCACAACATCGATCGCAGCGGTTGCGCCGGGTTCTCTCGATGTGATCCCCAGCGTGAAAGTTGAGGACCCGCTATGGGCCATCGCCTGGGCAAGTGTGTCTGTGGAGGGGACGAGCAGCAGAGCCGAACCCGAGAACGTACAGCGCAAGCCAGACAAGGAGTTGGAGGATCAGGACGCTCGGACCAAGGAACCCGAGGAAACGGTCGATGAGATCGTAGGAGCGCATCGTTCGGGCGATTGTCATGAAGATCCAAGTGGTCGTGCTTTCAACGATCCGTGGCACGAAGGACCATGCACGTCTAGGTACGACGAGGGTCTTGACGACGCTAACGGTCGTGCCCGTAATGAGAATCAGCGCAACAACGGAGAGCCAGTCGACTGCCGACATTCAGGCCCCCCTCGACCGATCGAATCCCAAAGAACCACAACGCAGACGAGACATTGACCACTGGCCGCATCCCAGTCGTCAGCGGCTTCCGCATTCCCGTCGTGTTCCGTCTCTATTGTCCACATGCCTCAACGCGAGCGTACTCAGACTGCTGCACGATTGGCTAGTCTCGAACTAGGCAACCACGGAGTGATGGCGTTGAAGTCGGCATTGTTCTTGATCGTGATCGCGGTCCTGGGTTCGTCGTGTGCCAGCGAGATGTCCCTTTCCCGAATACGCGGAGGAGGTCGAAGCGCTCGTTACCACAATGAATGCCAGACTCGACGAACTCGATGCCGAACTCGCCAACACCGCAGACCTCAACAGCATCAAGGGGTACGCGAGGGAACGGGTCGAGGCTCGGACCGTCTTCCTTTCGGGTATGAAGGAACTCGATGCCCCGGAGGCTGTCGTGGATCTTCATACCGAGGCGATCTCCATCATGGGTCGGGTCGTCGAAACCGAGGGCACCTTGTCGGATATGGTCCAAGACCTCGATTCTGTCTCTGACGCCGATTCGATCTGGGACACGCCCGAAGGTGTTGCGGCGCGGGCGGCCGATGAGCGTGCGGTAGTTCTTTGTGAAGCGGCGCAAGAAACCCTTGACAGCACGGACTCACGATCTGAGCTGGAAGGTGTCCCATGGATACCGCCGGAGATGAAACGGATCGTCCGGGTGGCATTCGGTTGTCATGCAGAGCTCCGCTAGCCGCTACAGTCCTCGATCAATAAGAGGACACGTCGACGCAACCGGATCCGAAAAGCGCAGGCTATTTGTTGGAGCCAGCGCTGCAGTGGCATACTGGCACGGCGGCCAGATGCGAGGAGGGTGCGGTGAGTGACGAAAGCTATCCCGGCAGCGCGCCGGCAGGTCCAGATGATACCGCACTCGGCGCGGTCGGTCATCGACGCCAGGTCCGCATCGCGGGCATACAGCTGTCAGGTCGACGCCGCAGACCGACTGGTGAGAAATCCCCGCTACCACGAGAACTCAATCGTTCGGGGAAGTTCTGGCTCGTTGCCGGAATAGGAACTGGAATGCTGTGGCTCTCCCTTTTTGCATTCCCTGCCACCACCGAATGGTGGTCAAAAGTCGATCACACCGTTCTGAACTGGTTCGTGGACATCCGATCCGATGCTGCGACAACTGTCATGAAATGGCTGCAGCTTCTTGGGTCTCTCTGGGTCATCAGACCGATCCGCTGGACCACGATCATCATCCTGGCTGTCTACAAACGCTGGCGTGCCCTCATCGGCGTCATCCTGGCGTTCATCATCGTCGACACACTCCAGCAGCAGCTCTCCGTGACAATTGCACGCCCGAGACCCCTTGTCGACATCATCGGTGAGTGGACCGGGTACTCGCATCCTTCGAGGCCCACAGCGCTTCTCGCTGTAACCGTTGTCGTTGCTGGTCTGGCGCTCATTCCCAAGGGGCGGTGGCGGACGCGGTGGCTGCTAGGAACGGCCGGTCTCGTTGCCATCCTTGCGGTATCGCTGATGTACCTCGGAACCGATCACCCATCCGACGTGTTCGTTGGATGGCTCATCGGCCCAATCGTCGGCGTACTTCTCTTTCGGTGGGTTGCACCCGAATCGATCTTCCCCGTCACCTACGGCACGGGCCGCACCGCCCACCTCGATGTTTCGGGCGCCCGAGGCGAAGCCATCAAGACCGCCATCCAGGAGCAACTTGGAATCTCGGTTCTTGAGATCGAGCCGTTCGGCCTTGAGGGTTCCGGAGGCTCCACGCCGTTGCGAATCAAGGTTGAAGCGGACCCAGATGTGTACCTGTTCTCAAAACTGTATGCCAGGAGTCACCTGCGCGCCGACCGGTGGTACAAGGTTGCCAGGACGATCATGTACGGATCACTTGAGGACGAAATGAGGTTCAGCTCGGTTCGTCGTCTGGTCGAGTACGAGGACTACGCCCTCCTGAAGCTCCAAGACGCAGGTCTTCCGTCGCCGCGAACCCTTGGCTTCGTCGAGATCACACGTGAGCGCGAATACGCCATCGTCACCGAGTTCTTGGAGGACGCAAAGGAGATGGGGGATGCAGACGTCGATGACGAAATCATCGACGAGTCGCTTCTCATCGTCAGGAAGCTCTGGGACTCCGGACTGGCACACAGGGACATCAAGCCTGCCAATGTGATGGTGGCCGGCGGCCGAGTCGTGCTCATCGACCCTGCCTTTGCAACCATCAGGCCATCGCCGTGGCGCCAGGCAGTCGATCTGGCCAACATGATGATCATCCTTGCCCTCCGAACGTCCCCTGAAGTCGTGTACGAGAGGGCCTTGAAGTACTTCTCACCGGACGAAATTGCTGAGGCGTTCGCCACGATGCGCAGCGTCACGATCCCGTCACAGAGCAGGTCGTCCCTGGCCCTCGTCAAGAAGGCCCAAGGTGTTGACATCGTCGAGCGGTTCCGCGAACTATCCCCACCACGAGAACGCATCAGCCTGCAACGCTGGACGTGGCGTCGCCTGGCGCTCACCATCGGCGCTGTCCCTGTTCGTGATGATGTTGATCTCCTTGGTGATCGAGAAACTTCCAGACGGGTGTCATATGAAGCGCCTCGCCGTACCCCTTGCGGTGCTCGCCCTCGTCGCGGCAGGATGTGCAACGACGCTCGGGCGTTCCGTTCCCGAGTGTGACGACGCCCAGGGGACCCTGATCCTCTCCATCCAGTCTGTGCCCGGATCGCAATACGTCTCATGCATCTTCGGCCTGAAGGCGGGTTGGAAGTACCAGGACCTCAAAGCTGAGGCTGGACGAGTCCTTCTACACCTTGGACTCCGATCGGATGGGTGATGACTTCGTCCGAGTCGAGAACGTCCTCAGCTGTGACGTTGGCGATGCAGTTCTGGAGGATGAATTCGATAGCGGCATCGCACTGTGGAAGGATGTCGAGGCCGAGATAGAGGTCAGCATCGTCATCGTCCCCGAGGGACCGAGCGACAGAACAGCAACACGCGGCGTCGGAGATTGCCCTGGAGCTCGAAGACGCGGAGATCAGAGGGCGCGCCGTCGTCGTCTCATCGCCCAAGACCCGACGAATCGACGCGGGCCCGCATCGATCACGCCGCCGCGGGTGGAGCCCATGTGATCATCATCGGCATCCGAGATGCTGAGGAGGGGACGCTCACCCTGTTGGTTCGCGGAACGGATGTTGAGATCGAGGTGGATGACCTCGACGAGGCACTGGACATGCTCGAGGACGCTGAGAGCGAATCCAGCTACACAGGAAACTGGTATTACAAGTTCGATAGCGGGTGCGTGGTCTACACGTTCAATGCTGAGGGTTCCGGCGTTGCAACCCTTGACGAGGACATCCAAACCGCACTCTCGCTGTACGACGCGGAAGCGTTGCGTGAGAGCGCGCGAGACGCCGGTTACCGGCTGCCATGACGGACACCGAACCCGCCCCCAAAGCGAAGCCGAAAGTTGCGATCTGGAAACGCATCGTCCAGGCGCTGATCTCACTCGCAATCGTCGCTGGAATCTTCCTCGGCGTCATGCCACTCATCGCCGATTACGGCGACGTGTTCGACACGATCCGGGCCATGACCAGCCTCGAGACCGGATCACTCCTGCTCATCGGCCTTTGGAACCTGGCCACCTACTGGTTCGTACTGACCGCAGCGTTGCCTGGCCTTCGCCTTCGCGAAGCTGCTGTCGTGAACCAGGCGTCAACCGCGGTCTCGAACACGCTCCCTGCAGGCGGTGTGATCGGCGTTGGGGTTTCGATCAGCATGCTCACGTCGTGGGGATTCACAATCGGGTCGATCGGCCGATCGGCTGTCGTCACGGGCATCTGGAACAACTTTGTAAAACTCGGCATGCCGGTGCTCGCCTTGTCCCTTCTTGCCCTTGAGGGAGAGGTCACACCCGTCCGTCTCGCCGCAGCGGCGATCGGTATTGCGGTCCTGGTTGCCGCTGTCGTCGGCTTTGCCTTGCCGTTGCGACGGGCCGGGCTTGGTAGGGTGATCGGTCGCGGTGTCGGACGCGTCGTCGACTGGGCGCGAACCCTGCTCCACAAGGCACCCGTCGGAAACTGGGAGGACCGCTCTTCGGCGTTCCGAACCGACACGATCGGCCTCCTGCGGCATCGGTGGATCTGGTTGACGGTTGCCACGCTCGTAAGCCACATCTCCTTGTTCCTGGTCCTTCTTGTTGCGTTGCGCCATGTGGGTGTGTCACAGAGCGAGTTGAGCTGGATCGCCGTGTTTGCGGCGTTCGCATTCGTCAGGCTGATCTCTGCGCTCCCCCTGACACCAGGCGGTGTAGGAGTTGTCGAATTGGGTTACGCAGCGGTGATGACCCTTGGTCTCGATGATCTGACAAGCGCTCAGGTCGTGGCTGCCATTCTTGTGTTCCGAGCAATTACGTATCTCCTGCCCATCCCTCTCGGACTCCTGTCATACATCACATGGAGAGTGAACAAGAGCTGGAAGATGACAGAGGAACAGCGTGCTTCGATCATCGGCGATGCCTATGAATACGAGCCGACGAGTCCTTCCCCACCGACGGAGCAGTGACCTGATGCTGCTCCCTTCCTCTACGACGATGAGAACACGATGTGCCGTCGTGCTCCGATCCCCAAGCCGAACAGCACCGCATGAACGCTGACGGGTCGAAGGTCGATCCATCGAGCCGACTACAGAGCGATCCTTTGCTGTATGACCACCCCGTGGCCATGCGAATCGCACTCGGTCTCTGGGTGTTCAGTGCCTTGCTGTTCATCGCGATCGCCGTCCCGACCCTGAAGGATGGCGTACAGGTGGTCGACGACCAGGTGCACAGATGGGTCGTGTCCATCGAGTGGGGTCCTGCGGTTGTCGCTTCGCAGTTCCTCGACTTCGTCGGTTCCGCCTGGATTGTGTGGCCAACCATGGCTGGTGTTGCTGGATGGCTGGCATGGAGTCGGCGATGGGAGGCCTTCTCGACGTGGGTCGTTGCAATGGTCGTGTCTCAACTCATGATCGGGCCCGTCAAGGGCCTCTATATGAGACCACGGCCGACGATGTCACTGGTGGAGACATCGAGCTGGTCGTTCCCTTCCGGCCACGCGGTGGTCGGGGGTGCTATTGCCATAGCGGCCGTAATCGTGCTTGTCCCTGCGGGGCCGAAGCGACGAAACCTCGAGTTGCTGGCAATCGCATTCGCGGTGGTCATGGCGCTCAGCCGCGTATACCTCCGAGCCCACTGGCTCTCCGATGCGGTGGCAGGAGTTGCGCTCGGCGCTGCCATTGCGCTCGGTGCCGCTGCAGTGACGCACCTTATCGATGAGCACTGGCATAGCCACTCCGCCGATCCAGAGCCAACACGATCAAGCCTCAGTTGACTTTCAGGGCCTCTGGCTGGACCTTGTCGAGCCTCAATCCTGACATCAGGTTCACGCTTGATCCGATAACCACACCGAACGCTGCACCACCGATCACGTCGAGTGGGAAGTGGGCCCCCATGTACATGCGTGAGAAACACACGACTGCCGCCAGACCGTAAAGACTCCATCGCAGCCATCGAGGCATGTAGGGCGACAGTACAACGGCGAGGGTGACCGCGACCACTGCGTGACCCGATAGGTAGCCAAATGTTTCAATCGGTGTTCGCCAACCGAACGAGACGTTGTCTATGAGAGCGCCTGGTCTGCCCCGATCGACGTATGCCTTGATGATCCTCGCGGCGGTCCAGCCAAACACGATCCCACCGGCCACCAACGCTACGGGCGGCCGCCAGTTCCTGACTACGAACCAGAGGATGATCGCCCCTGTCGGCAGCGCAAACACCATTCCTGCCTGCTGCATGACCCACATGGGCCATTCCATCTGTCTGGGTAGATCATTCATCACCCGAAAGAGGTTCACTTCCCATCCGGGCAACGGTCCAACTGCAATGGCGGTTGCGATCCCGAGCACGACGAGCGATACGAGGATCCGCAATGTCTCGAATCTCCACCTTCGCACCCATACGATCGAATCTGGCGCCTGGCTCGCTTTCATCGTGGCTTGGCCATCGCTATCCACGGGATTGCCCTAGCCGCGTCACGGTCGGTGGTCAGACGTCAACTGAGTGACCGTCGATCAGTGCCCTGTATGCCATCTGGCTGGCAACACAGGCCTCATCCGAGCGGTACACGACGATCTCATCATCGATGTCCAGCACCCTGGCACCATCCTCGACGGAATAGATGTTGAGAGATCCCGGTATGTGGGCGGCGTCAAACGTCCATTCGTTCATAGTCATGACCATCTTGGAATCATCTCTATTATCGAGCTTGGCCTTGAGCTCGCCACGACTGATCGTCTCCATGTCCATCGATTGCACCTTAGGTGTGACAACCGGCGGGGGTTGTCCCTGGCGGGATGACCGACCTTACCACTATGGACAGTGGGTCACGGCTGATGGCATCGAATCGAACTCGCGCCGCATCACGGCCTTCAGCACGCCCGACACTGCGTCAACAGGCGTCCGGGTCAGCAACCAACATCGATCTGGATGACCTCCTTCATACGTTCAGGGATCCACGGTGCGTCCGAGAGGACCACACGCGCAACAGTCGCGTCGTACATAGCCTGGAACTGATTGCACAGGACGAGGATCTGCTCGTTCACCGCCAGCACTGACTTCCCCTCGGCTGTTTCCCACCATTGGCTTGGCTCGGTGACAGCGTCGAATGACGCTATGCGAACCGCCATCGTCTTCTCACCCTCAACGAGCTCACTGAACAAGTCCATGCCCTGTTCGTGCAAGTCGGCGATCGTGGCGGGAGGGTTGAGATCTTGCAGACGCTCAAGGGCGTCGACACGTGCCTCCACCCGACGATCCCAGTAGTCGTCCACGTCGTCGGCGTTTGCTGTCTGGAAGTCCAGGCCAGAATCGAGCGCTTGGATTCGTTGTTCCATCACCACGGTGATGGCCTGACCCTGAGTGCTGTACTCACCCAACGTCAAGTCCTCGCCGCCGCATGCAACGACGACAAGACTCAGATAGACACCCACCGATATGCGGCGTACCACATCCTCCAGTCCTCCTCCATGGTACTTCCTTCGGAAATACCCTCCTTCTCGAGCCATGCGCCATCGCAGACGACTTCGTCTCAGTCGATTGGCGACTGTCCCTGCTGGACGGGTGTCGTTCACGGCCGGTACACGTCCTCGGGATGCTCGGGGTATCCTTGACAGCCGAGCACAGCCTCTACGATCTGTTTCATCTCGCTAGGGATCCACGGAACATCGGTGAGGTTCTCGCGCTCCTCCTCAGGCGTGTTGAGTTGAGCTTCTAACTCGGCACACACACGTTTGTCGACTGCGAGCGCAGTCCGGTAGGCAGCCATCTCGGGGCTCTCCGATAGTTCATCCCAGTCTGCAGCAGTACCTGCCCTGGCTTCGAGCGCCTCTTGGGCTGGTACGAAATTGCTGTCGAAGTCGAACCAGAAGTTGTGTATGTCGGCTAGCTCTTCGGGAGGCTGGATTGCCCCGACGCTCTCCTCAACGCCGACCTCGATGTCCCTCAGTGCTCCGAGAGCCACCTGAAGATCCTGTGGCGTGTACTCAGCCAGTTGTTCACCGTTGGCGATGAGCACGGCACCCTCGGGGCTTGTGACGAGCGACTCGTATTCCCCGCGAGCGGCATCGACGGCGACGTTGAGGCTCGCGACGTATTCAGTTACCGACAGCTCGCCGCCACCACCACACGCTGCGATGATCAGCGCCAGCAGCACACCTGCACACACACAACGCATACGTATCATCCTCGATCCACCCACTGACAGGTTCTCACACCATGGTACGCAGCCATTACCGCTCTGTGCCGGCGTATATGCTCCGACGCTGATCGAGGCGTATCTAATCGCTCAGGACTGAGTCATCGATCCGCGGCCTCGGTTGATCGCCTCGGCTAACGTCATGCACCAGCATGATTGCCCAGCTCCCTCTCGATGAGATTCGTCACATCTATGCAGACTCGAGGGTGATCGCCGTAGTGGGCGCATCGCCAGATCCCTCGAAGACCGCACACTCGGTTCCGGCTTACCTGCAGAAGATGGGCTACCGAATCATTCCTGTCAACCCCAATCATGAGAACATTCTCGGTGAACCATCTTTCGCCAGCCTTGGTGACATCCCTGACACCGTTGACGTAGTTGAAGTATTTCGACCAGGAGAAGAAGCTCCGGTAATTGCTCAGGAGGCAATAGCCATAGGAGCAAAGGTGCTCTGGCTCCAGGTCGGCGTCGTTTCGGCGGAGGCGGCCCTGGTCGCTCACGATGCAGGGTTGAAGTTCGTCTCGGACCTATGCATGGGAGCCACTCATGCAGCACTTGAACTCGGACCCGTTTCATGATCCTCACCCTGGATCGCCGGAGATCAGCACGTCCCGGCTCCTCGATCGTGTTCCTAAAACAAAGTAAGAGACAGCTTGTGCCTGAAGATCGAAAGTTGTTGTACACCTTCGGCACGGCGGCCGAGCCAGGCAGCACCTCCTCCCCCTACGCAGAGATGGTGAGCCATAAGTTACGCGGCGGAGTATGTCCGATATCGCGTGGTACCCATACCGCCGCTCGTCCATGACGCGAAGTCGGCGAGAACAGCAAGACCAATGATGATCCAGTCGAACCCCGTTACTCCACCAGTGAATACGACCACGTACATGAGCGTGGTCCACGGGGCAAGAAAGAAGCCAATGAACGCGAACAGGAAGTTGTCGAAAGCGAGATTCCACCGGTCCTGATCGAACAACCACCACACGAGTATCGCAAAACGTGGTCCGATCAGAATCATCGATGCGAACATGCAACACACGGCGGTAGTCCCTCCCGACTAGCAATCAACGATAGCTTGTGGCGTCCTACCGTACCCGCCTCAGGATGCACCCCGCGCTGAATCTGTCTCAGGGACAGAACTGACATGAGCCCTGATGAATCCGATCACATCGGAAAAGTAAGGTTCAAACGGCGTGAGGTCGCTGTGCGCACCCTCCGGAACGATCAAGAGGTCCGTATCAACACCGAGCTCGGCGAGCTCATACGAGTCCTCGACAGGCACGATGTCATCCTGCTCCCCATGTACCAGGAGAAGCGGTGCAGCCACGTGAGGCACGCGGGCGCGTGGGGCAATGACATCGAAGCCCTTCCCGATCATCGTCTCAACAGCCCACAGCACGACCCATCGGATCGCGCCGGGGAGGGGAAGGTTCTCGTCCATCAGCTCGCCTGGGTGAGCAAAGGACGCTACCGCCACCACGGCAGAGACATCATCGTTGTAGGAGGCGTAGTAGATAGCAGCTGCAGCCCCTACAGAGTGTGCGATCACCGCAACGTCTGTGACGTCATCCCTCTGTCTGAGAAACTCAACAGCCGTACCAAGGTCCTCCGCGAACTTGAGCATCGACACATGGTCATCGTGTTCGGACAAGCCGTGGTTTCGTGCATCGAGGAACAGTGAATGCAAGCCCGCCTCGTTGATCGCTGGTGCAAGAGCGAGCATGTGGGCAGCGTTTCCGCCCCAGCCATGCAGCACCACCACCGCCGGTGCATCAACTCCAGAAGAGACAAACCAGCCGTGAAGTTGGATGTCCCTTGGATTGGTGAGCCAGACCTGTTCCTCAGGGAGTCCCAAATCGGCGGGTGACTGGTGGACCTCGAGTTGGGGCGGCCGCCAGGCTCGTTTGAACAACCGTGGTGCTGCAACCATGATTCCGGCGCCGACAACCAACGGTATCGCGATGCTTTTGCGCATATCGAAAGGATAGGCAACAGACACGATACGGAATACACGCAGGTCGGAGTCGTTGCAACTCCCATGGATACAGAAGCCCTTCTTCAGGATCGCAAGGACAAGGACGAGTTCTTCAAACTCAGCCCGCACTCTCCGATCCCCTGAACAGGACCAGGGCGCGTTCACTGGGCTTTCCTACTTCGACCCCAATCCTGATCTTGTGTTTACGGTTGAACCGGAGCATGTCGAGCCGACGGAGATCACCATCCAGACGACGACAGGCGACACTCGCATCTATCACCGGATAGCCAACGCCACCGTTGAAATAGACGAGACAGCGGTGACACTTGCCATCTACTCGTCGGGGCACGACAGCTTGTTCCTCCCTTTCAGAGATGCGACCTCTGGTCGGGAGAGCTACGGAGCCGGGCGCTATCTCGATATCGGACCGAATGAGGATGGAACGATCACCATCGACTTCAACAACGCCTACGCACCGTTCTGCGCCTACTCCGACCAATACTCCTGCGCGCTCCCTCCCCAGGAGAACTGGATGGCCGTGCCGGTTGAAGCTGGCGAGCGTACGGGGCAATAGAGCGTTGTGCTCGACGTACTCCTTCCCTCTACTGATGCAGGAGTTGCAGCACAGTTCGGGCTGCTTCTCATTGTGGCCCTGACCGCAGGATGGTTCGCGCGTCACAACAAGGATGTCCTCCGCCTCGTCGTAGGCCTCACGCTCCTGCTCGCAGGTGTCATGGCAGTCCGAGCAATCCACTAGGAGCGTGGGTCAGTATTGGGGTGTGTGACTGGGCGACCAGGCGCGCCAGTCGCAAGGGGCGAGGTTTCGCCACTCCTCGTGTGGGAATGGTGGAGCCGAGACCACAGCGAGTGGTGATGCATGGTCGTCAAGACATACGCACTCGATACTGACCCGTGCTCCTAGCCCCGAAACAGCGTGCCGGTGCAAGTACCGTCCTCCCTCTACTCTTCCCCTATGTTTGAGTTCACTGGATCACCGGTTCCGGTCCGACAGGACCTCAAGATCGCGTACGGTACGATCTGGGCGCATCTCGGGGGACCGGGACCAACTCTGACAGGGAGCCAGCGCGCCAGCCTCGCCGCCTTTGTGCGTGCAGCCAGAAGTGGCGACACACCAGCGTGGCCCGACCTCCCCGCATCAGTGCTGAACCTCGCCGCGCTGCTGTTTACCCAACCCGGGAAGGTTGACCGCTCAACAGTAAGAGCTGCTGCGGACGATGCGGGCGATCCGATGACGGTCGAGGTCATCTCAATCGTATCGATGCTGGCTGCAGTTGACGGTGGGCACCGCGGCCTGTCCGCCGAACTCGAACCTCTCCCCACACCAAGGGAGGGACCACCCACCGGAATCATCGCCGAAGGCTTGAAACAGCGTCGCACCCACGTACCAATGCCAGAAGGGGCGATCCCACTGGCCCTCGACCTCCTCCCCGAGGTCGGAAAGGTGTTCCAGGACAGTTTCGGGCCGCAGTACATGACAGAACCCGAGATGGGATTCGATGACTTCAGCCGCACTCCTGGTCTCAACCGTGCCCAGATCGAGGTTGTCTCGTCGAGAACATCCCTCCACAACAAGTGTTTCTACTGAACCCTTTCCCACGTGCGGATGCTCAGTTCGAGCGCCATCGCCTATGACTACGATCTCGACATCGCGGCTATCAGAGATCCTTCCATCCCGACGGGAATCCCCGGCGGTACCGAACTCTTGCACTTCGTCGACGCACTTATCGCTCGCGCCCCCGATGATCTGGCACGAGCACAGACAGCGATCATCGACACACTTGATCAAGAGAGCCTCGTCGACGCAGCGGCTGTGTTCGGAAACTTCGAGATGATGAATCGAGTTGCCGAGGGATCAGGGATTCCGATTGCGCCCCAGGCCATCGAGAGGATGAAGGACACCATCGACGAGTTGGGCATGATTAGCCTACTAAAATCCTAAGCTACTTACTAAGCGATTCGTCTTTGCACCAGAGGAAGCGCGACAATCAGAAGTACCAGAACCCAGGAGGCAGACGTGACCGCAAAAGGTATCGAGAACCTACTCCGGGAGGAGCGCCTCTTTCCGCCCACCGACGAATTCACGGCGCAAGCAAACGCAGGCGCAGAGCTCTACATCGAAGCTGATGAGGACTTCGTTGGCTACTGGAAGCGGCAGGCGCTCGAACGCATCACCTGGTTCAAGGAGCCAACTGAGGGCCTCGATGACTCCAACGCACCCTTCTTCAAGTGGTTCGCCGACGGTGAGCTGAACATCTCCTACAACTGCCTTGACCGTCACCTCGAGTCAGGTGGTGACAAGGTTGCCTTCCACTGGGTGGGCGAACCGGGAGATACCCGGGACATCACCTATCAGGAACTCTCCGACGACGTAAACCGATTTGCGAACGGCCTACGATCCCTCGGGGTCGAGAAGGGTGACAGGGTCGCAATCTACATGGGGATGGTCCCCGAACTCGCCGTCGCGATGCTTGCATGTGCGAGGATTGGCGCGCCTCACTCCGTCATATTCGGGGGCTTCAGCGCCGATTCGATCATCGATCGCTGTCGCGACGCGGAAGCAAAGATGCTCATCACAGCGGACGGTGCATGGCGTCGTGGAGGCATCGTCCCGCTCAAGGACAACTGCGATGAGGCAATGGCATCGACTCCTTCGATCGAGCATTGTGTCGTGTACGAACGGACGAAGCAGGGCGTGCCCATGAAAGAGGGTCGCGACGTGTGGTGGCACGACCTCGTTGCGGATCAGTCAACCACGTGCGAACCCGAGGTGATGGCCGCCGAGGACCTGCTCTACATCCTCTATACGTCGGGTACCACCGCCAAGCCCAAGGGCATCATGCATACGACCGGTGGCTATCTCACATGCGCAGCCACTACCCACTCACAGGTGTTCGACATAAAGCCGGACACAGATGTGTACTGGTGCGCAGCGGACATCGGCTGGGTGACCGGTCACACCTACATCGTGTACGGACCGTTGGCGAACCACACCACGAGCATCATGTACGAGGGCACACCCGACTTCCCCGACAAGGACCGCCTCTGGTCCATCATCGAGAAATACGGTGTCACGATTCTGTACACGGCTCCAACGGCCATCCGCGCATTCATGAAGTGGGGGACCGAATACCCCGAGATGCACGATCTTTCATCATTGCGCCTCCTTGGATCCGTTGGCGAGCCGATCAATCCTGCCGCGTGGATCTGGTACTACGAGAACATTGGCGGAAGCAGCACGCCGATCGTCGACACGTGGTGGCAGACAGAGACAGGAAGCATCATGATCTCGCCACTTCCCGGCGTCACCACGACGAAACCAGGATCCGCCACGAAAGCGCTACCAGGTATCAGCGCTGAGGTCGTGGACAAGGACGGCGATCCCGTTGCGCCCGGCGGAGGAGGATTCCTCACCATCACACAGCCATGGCCCTCAATGCTCCGTTCGATCTATGGGGACGACGAGCGGTACGTCTCTACGTACTGGTCCCAGATCCCAGGACGCTACTGGGCGGGCGATGGAGCAAAACTCGATGTTGACGGGTATCTGTGGATTCTCGGACGGATCGACGATGTCATGAACATATCCGGGCATCGCATCTCCACCATGGAGGTCGAATCGGCGCTCGTCTCTCATGAGAGTGTCGCCGAGTCCGCAGTCGTGGGGGCTTCCGATGATCTCACTGGACAGGCCATCGTTGCCTTCGTGACGTTGATGGGTGGCACAGAGAGTTCCGATGAACTCAATGATGAACTCCGAAAGCACGTTGCGAAGAAGATCGGCCCGATCGCGAAGCCGAAGTCGATCATCTTCACTCCAGACCTGCCGAAGACGAGGTCAGGCAAGATCATGCGGAGGCTCCTCAGGGACATCTCAGAGGACAGAGATCTCGGGGATATCACAACGCTCGCAAACGCAGATATCGTCGCCGCGCTTGCGGTGCAGGCTGGCGAGCAACGTAAAGGTAACTGACGCAACGGCTCTCAGCAGTCAGCTCTCAGCGGTCACTGCTGGCTGCTGAGAGCAGACTGCGTATGCAGATATCTTGCCGCGGCGTTCGCTGCGGATCTGCCTGATCCCACTGCGAGAGTCATGCCGCCTCCGCCGATCCAAGCCCCGGCGAGGAAGAGGTTCTCAATCGGTGTCGTTGGCTTGCGCCGATTCATCTGACTCATGACAGTCTGTTCCCGCCCATAGAGGCTCCCTTCGGGTTGCAGCACATATCGGACATTGGTCAACGGTGTAGCCACCTTTCGTACGACGATCGACTCCCTGAGTCCCGGTATCCGTTTCGCTGCGCGGTCTATGAGTATGTCTGCGACTTCTTCCTTGATCTCCTTGTACCGCTCGTTGTCGCTGTACGACTCAAGATCTCCACCCGTCCCCCAGACGTCCTTGTAATCCCACGGTGCAAGCACTGTGAGCGCGATCACCGATCCCCCCTCCGGTGCACAACCGGGATCGACAACGGTGTAGTTGGAGATGATCATCCCCGCCTCCCCGAACTCGCCTGAAACGATCCCGTCGTACTCCGCGTCGAGGTCGTAGCTGGCCATGTCGAAAAACTCATGATGATTCCATCCCTCTGCCGCGACATCCCTGTCAAGACCGAGGTACACGACGAAGCTTGCAAGTGCCGGGGTCTCAGAACGAAGCTCTGTACCCCACGATCCATCCGCGAATTCGACTGGAAGCATTCCCACGGTTGCCTGCGGGCTTGCGTTCGAGACAGCGGCTCTGGCACTCACCACGAGACCGCGATCTGTTGTGACCGCAATGCGATCTGGCCTGTTCGGCGTGATCGACGTGACGGTGTTGCGATAGTGGATCACTCCGCCCCGTTCCTCGATTTTCTCAGCCATGGCTCTTGTGACCGCACCCGATCCACCCGTTGGATACCACGCTCCTGAGGAGTGATAGCTCAAGAGCGTGAGGCCGAACTGCCCTGCCGAGACCGTCGAGGGCGGAAGACCCAGGTAGCCCCACAAGGTGGACAGCAACGCCACGGCCTCATTCGTGCCGACATACTGCGCAACATACGCCGCCCACGGAGTCGAGAAGGCGAGCGACATCTCCGGATATCGTTGGACCATCTCATCCATGGGCGTCCTTTCCGCGCGCCTCATATCCGCGGTGTATCTCGCCATGTCATGCCCCAGCCGCTCAAGGGCGGAGAACAGAGCGATGACGCCCTCTCGCTCATCGGGAAAAACGGCGGAAAACTCGTCGACATAGTCGGCCATGTCAGTGCGCACGGAGACTTCGAAATCAGGGAACGCGACCGTGTAGAAAGGATCGAGCCTGTTCATCTCGACCCTATCGAATACGCCGAGCAGGTCGAACATCGAGTAGGCCCACCCACCCTTCTGCATGCCGTCGAGGGCATGGAGTGCTACCTCGAAACGGTAGCCACGCTCCTTGAAGTTGTGTGCGTATCCGCCCGGTTTCGTATGGTGCTCGAGAATGACGACGTCGTATCCCTTCGCCTGAAGATGTCCAGCGGCGGAGAGACCCCCGAGACCCGCACCAATGACCACGACGTCGGTGACAACCTGCTTCGTCATGGATCCAACGGGACCTGCACCGCTTCGGTATCCGGCCACGGGTCGACGTCGATGAGCTTCCGCCACAGATACACACCGATATCCCTGATCGAAGCGATTACAGGGACCGCTAGCAGGGAACCGAGCAGACCTCCGACCTGGAAACCAACCAGCAGACCGATGAGAATGACCGCTGGCCGCAGATTCACCGCTGTCCCCATCACGCGTGGTGCAATGATGTTCGCCTGCAGTTGGACCACGAGTAGGTAGATCCCAACAACGACGAGGGCGAACCAGTAATTCTCCAGCTCTGGCCAACGAGTCGAACCCGACAAAAGCGCCGCTAGTACTCCCGGAATCGCCGCCAGGATCGGGCCGAACGTTGGGATCATGTTCAGCACGACCATGATCATGCCCATCAGGAATGCACCAGGTAGACCAACGGCCCAGAGGACTACGAACACAAAGGTGCCTGTTATCAGCGAATTGATGAGCTGGCCGTAGAGGTATCCCCTCCATACGCTTTTCTGCTGAGCCATCATCATGTACCCGTCCCGTTCATATCCGGGAGGAAAGGCGACGAGAGTCGCCGTGTGCATCCTTCTGCTGTCGGCGTTGAGGTACATTGCAACCAGTGTGGTGATGATCACAGAAGTGATCAGGGCGGTCATGATTCCGACCGCAGTCTTGACTCCCGCGAAGCCTGCGCCGAGATAGCCGAGGATCTGCTCCGCGTCGATCGCAGAGCTATCTCCCTCGCCAGGCAGAACCGAGCCCTGAAGTGATTCCACAAAGGCAGAGATGTCGACCGTCAGTCCGAACACGACGACGTGCCCCCTGGCATCCGCCTCCGACAAGAGCCAGATCCTTCCGTCATCAACCAACGCAAACGGATCAAGCTCGATGACCGACTGCACGATCGAGGATGCAAGGAGCGCACCAAAAGTGAGCGTACCGACGAAGACGAGCAGATACGCAACAAGGAGGGCAAGGCCACGCGGAATGTGGAGATGCTTCTCGCCGAGACGAATCAGCGGGGCAACAAGGAAGGAGACGAGCGCCGCAAGCGCGACAATGGCGAGGACGTTCCGGATGAGGTAAACACCGATAATGGCGAGGACGAACGCCATGCCAACCACCAACAGCTTCGCTTTCTCACCCCAGGGTGGGGAGGGTGGGTAGAAGCGCACAATGGCCTCTTCGTCCTCGTTGTCGGGTTCCACAGGCGGGGGCGAGTTGTCCATGCGCCCCACGCTACCGCACAATGTGCTCGCTATCCTTCACCGCCATGGGTGTGTACCAGCGGGCGTTGGCTCGCATCTCTACGACGCGGGGCCTTCGATGGACGTTGTCCAAGGTACTGTCGCCTCTCGATACAAGACTCAAGGGCACGCGCTTTGCGCCTTCTACGCTCGGCGTCGACTTTCCCCTGTGTTTTCTCACGACAACTGGTCGCAGATCCGGGACACAGCGGACCGTTCCGCTGTTCTTCGTCACCATTTCCGAAGGGCAACCTGCAGTGGTGGCCACGAATTTCGGACAGAAGAGCCACCCGGCCTGGGCACTCAATCTCGACGCTGATCCAAACGCAACCTTGGAGATCGACGGGCGATCGTCGACAGTGGTGGCTCGTGCGGCATCCGATGCTGAGATCGATACGTTGTGGCCACTCTTCGATGGCTTCTGGCCCGGATACGAGGAGTATCGCAAGCTCGCTCCACGCGACATCAAGGTGTTCGTCCTCGAGTAGACGGTGCGCCGTCGCCACGTCGTACAATCTCGGAATGGCGAGCTACGACCAGGCGGCGGATACGCCACCCGACTACCAGTCCCATATAGGCGATTCCCGCCAGTACATGCGTGACATCATCCTTGGGGTGAACGATGGACTTGTTTCCACCTTCTTGCTCGTATCAGCTGTCGTTGGTGGTGGCCTCGACTCAACCCAGGTTCTCCTCACTGCCGTTGCGGGGGCACTCGCTGGCATGATCTCGATGAGTATCGGTGAGTACCTCGCAACGAAGTCACAGGATGAAGTCTTCGACGCAGAGATAGCGCTCGAGAAGATCCACCTGAGGGACCACCGTCAGCACGAGAAGGACCAACTCACGGACATGCTCGGCAAGATGGGTCTGGAAGGCGACGACCTCGAGACCGTCGTGAACATCATTGACAGCAGCGATGAGGCGATGCTCAACATGCACGCAGCCCTCGAGTTCGGCGTCGTCGACGACGAGCGGCGTAGCCCATATGCAGCGGCGATTGCTTCGGGTGTTCTTTTCCTAGCAGGCGCTCTTCCCTCCGTGATTCCATTCGCGATCTGGGACAACACGGGACAGGCGCTGATCGCGGCCGCCGTCCTGTCGGGTATCGGGCTCTTCATCGTTGGGAGCGTCAAG
>PVMK01123483.1_pt1 | contig 18622 bp, 12 predicted proteins | sample 1853481 | NCBI WGS metagenome assembly PVMK01 (sample SAMN08533507, study PRJNA380276) | Marine sediment metagenome, whole genome shotgun sequencing project. | reverse complement strand
TTCTACAGATATATCCTGGAATTTTCCCTTGGTAATATTCTCAAATAATTGATCTTCCTGCCCATACAAGTGCTTTAGCCCACCGTTTGTTTTAAAAATATCTACGTCACCATCATTGTCATAATCAAGAAACGAAGACGACCATCCGACAAACTGCCCTGATGCCACAGAGATTCCTGAAGAGTATGACTTATCATTAAAAAGTCCGTTCCCGATATTTTCATAAAGCGAGCAGTAGTTGTCGTCTGAAATAAATAGATCAATTAATTCGTCTCCGTTATAATCAGCAAAATCCACCGACATACTAACGGTTGCTTCCCCGGCCTGACTGAATCCGGTTCCGGACATTGTTCCCCTGTCAGTGAAGCCTTTTCCCTCGTCATTATGCCAGAGAAAATTTACGGTGTGATCATTGGCTACATAGATATCTACAAAACCGTCGTCATCATAATCTGCTGCACCAACACCCATTGCTCTTCCATCCAGGTCGACAATTCCCATTTTTTTAGTTACGTCTTCAAATGTACCATCGCCTTTGTTCAGATATAAAATATCTTCTTGACTGTCATAAGCCAGTGGCCCGGGAAACCCATCAGGTGCGTAGTAATACTCATATTCTGGATCAAAATTCAGATAATTACCTACATAAAGATCCAGCAGGCCATCATTATCAAAATCCAGCCATACAGCACCTACACTGCATTCTTTACCGCCTCCAACTTTGGCATTTTTCGTAACATCCGTAAAAGTACCGTCACCATTATTTTTATAAAGGGTATTGGATCCGTAATTGCTTAGGTAAATATCCGGATAGCTATCATTATCGAAATCACCCACAGTAATACCCATACTATACCAAGGGCCACCAACTCCGGCCTTATTAGTTACATCCTCAAAAGTACCGTTATGCAGGTTGCGATAAAGATGATTGTTTGGTAGTTTTTTTGGTTTTTTGCTTTTGCTGAAGCCCTCGATCCAGGTGCCACTGCATGTATATAGGTCTATATAGCCATCCTGATCATAATCGAGGAAGGCAGCTCCTCCTCCAACGGACTCCACAATATTTTTCATTTGATCAGTACCTATGGAATGAACAAAATCTAATCCAATCTCCTGTCCAATTTCCTGAAAGTAATCATCATTTGCAAGGGGAAGTGAATACGAAGGTTTGTTAAGAGGTACATCCGAGACATTGTTCAAGTTACATCCTGTAATCACAAGTGTGGAAATGGCAAGAAAGACAAGATATTTGTAATTAATTAAATAGATGCTGTAGTTCTCTTTCATATACATTCTGAGATTCGTCTTTGATGAACTTGTTTTTATTTAGCATGGTCATTTAGATTTATTGAGTTACTGAATAAATCGCACCATGAATACATGATTCTATTTACATATTTCTTCCTTTTACAGAGAGATCTAAAAATCAAATAAATTTTATTTTAAAGTAAAAACGGTTTGCATTTCAGTCATGGTAAATTTGGAAAATATTTGTTGTAAATAACATGACTTTTATCATATTAGTATTCTTGTTTTATGCTGCCTTCTCTTTTGATTTAAGGCATGACAGCCGGTCACAGTAATAAAAGTTACATTGATAAGTTTTAAAATATTGTTTGTTTCTGATAGTATCTATTTTGAATTAAAACGGATATTGGTGGAAGAAGATCCATATAACCCGATTTATGTGTTAAAAAATCTAATCTATGTCTAAACAGCTCATATCAGACGCATTGATGCGTTTTTTGATCTATTTATCTTAAAGTTGCTGAACGTTGAAACAGAGTTTGATGTGTAACAATAAATAAAAAATTGAGTCTAATTTTTACGGTAAAGACATAACTTATTATTAATAAAATTATGAAATATGCAACCCTTACTCCTTACAACTGTCTTTTAATAATAACAAATGCATTTTCATGAATTTTAGTACTAACTTCTGAGTGGAGCACAATATCCTATACACACACAAAGACCTGATTGAAAATTGCAGGGATGGCCATAGAGGTTCACAGTATAAATTGTATGAGCTCTATATAGATGCCATGTATAATGTAAGTATGAGAATGTTGGGATCTAAAGAGGATGCTGAAGATATAGTACAAAATAGTTTTGTGGAAGCATTTAGAAATTTGAGAAATTTTAGATTTGAGAGCACTTTTGGTTCCTGGCTGAAAAGGATAGTTATTAATAAATGTATAAATCATTTAAAACTGAAGAAAATAAATGTTGTGCCCTTTGATAGTCAGGAGTATCATATTAGCGAGGAAAGTTATGAGGAAAGTAAAAATCTTGCTTTAACCGAATTGGGTTGTAATCGCAACCAATTAATGAGTTTAGACCTAAGTAAAAACATGGCTTTAAGTTTTTTGCAATGTGACAATAATAAATTAACAAATTTAGATGTTAGTCAGAATTCAATTTTGGAAGGATTAATTTGTTATGAAAATAAACTTACAAGCCTAAATGCGAAAAATGGGAATAATTATAATTTTATAGTTTTAGATGCACGATATAATCCTGATCTAAATTGTATTCAAGTAGATGACGTCATCTATTCCTATCATAATCAGTCATTTGCAAAAGATATTTGTGCCAATTTTTCTGAAGATTGTGCATTAGCATCACTTTGTATCTCTGATCTTTCCGGTACACATAGTTATATTTCTACTAACTTACAAGCTGAAACTGGAACATGTCCTTTGGATCCTGTTACTGGGACGGTTACCTGGACAAAAATTTGTAATAATTCATATTCTGTTTCAGACCTCTACTTTGGAATGAGCGACTCTTCCTGTTGTGATGACATTCCTTTGCCGAGCTCGAATGAAGGATTTGTGTTGTCTTCTGGGGATTGCAATCTATTAATTAGTGGTTTCCTTGACATTTATGGTTATAATGTTACCTGGACTATAACAGGCGTAAGTGGATCTGAACTTTATATTAGCTGGAAAAATAATTTAGAGGACTATGGTTATTTACCTGATAGTGGAGATGTAGTAATTACCCGTGAAGGTGGAGCAGACTGGCCTCCTTTATTTACACAATAAGTAAATCTTATAGGTCTATCGACAATTAAAAACTAGTTGGGAATATTAACATTTTTGGTTGCAATTCATACGGTATGTAAATGTTACGGTTAATAATCATCAAATTCAGGTCAAATAAATCAAAATTATATGAAAAGATGATTTTCTTAATAGTATCAAACAAAAAACTACTCTTCCTTAACAAAGTGGTTTTTTGTTTTATTGTTCATTGAGGACACCATAAACATTTGCGTCTACATGATTTGCCGAATTCGGTATATTTTCAGGTGTTGCCCTGTCATAACGTACAATTAGCTCATTCATTCCTTGACACCTAACTTATTAAGCAATTATTGTAGCGGAACTTATTAGCAAAAAACTGGTGGCCTTTTTGAGTTATTCGGAATTACTCTTAGATAACAATGACTGAAAAGAAAAAGTCCCAACTTTTCTAGTATTGTATTTCATTTGATAATCACGATGTAGTTTTGTAGTTGGATAATGCTCATTTTTCCCATATGGATAATGACTCATTCCATGGAAAGGTAAGGGGGTTACAGTTTGGCCCGTTGCAGTGTTTAGATCACCGTCTTTTACCCATCCGACGCTGTAAATCAAAAAGTCACGTTTCCATCCATCCTTTATTTTTGGAAACTTGGAAACGTCAAAACTAATTGTTGTCTCATCTCCGGCATTTGCTATTATGTACATGTCATCTGCTTCTTGAAGCAATTCAGCAACATCTCCATATTCAGTATAGAAGCCTACCAGGTCTCGCCATTTTTGACCGGTAGAGACTTCTAGATAATCAAACCAGTGAGGACCGTATCTTCCTCCCTTTCTGAATTTCTTCGAAAATCCCCGATAATGATAATCTGCTGTTTCAGGATTAGATTTTGTAATTTTTACTTCTTCTGTTTTATCATCTTCAGCATAAAAGATGTAATCCCAGTAAATTTCCATATTAGTTTTAATTCTTACTTTTCGCTCTGCAGATAAAAATTTATCTGAAAGATCAATGATTATAGTTTTATTCTTTCCGCTAGGAAATCCGATATTGGGTATTACTTTCTCCCATTCACCCTGGGCATTGATAACTTCAAGGGAAGGATGTTCGATCTTCAAGGTTTCAGATTGCGACAAAGCTGCATTGATACTAGCATCCGTAGGGAAAATCCAACCATTCATAAATAAATGAAGGTTTTTAATTTTCTGAATATCTCCCAAATCAAGGATTAGCTCTTTCATTTTGGTAATGCCCTGATATTTTTCACGCTGGAAGTTGGAAATGTATTGATTGTCCTTTTTACGGATGATTTCAAGCAGGTCATTACCACTACCATCCCTTGCAGATATTGGTGAATGATGATTTTTAACATTATAGATTCTCAACTCAGGGTATGGAGGGCCTAAGAATTTTTCATCAATATATATTTCATTTTCTTCTGGATGATCGACAGCAACTAACTTGATCTCATCACAATAGATTGTCTCCCAAAGTTCTTCTGTTATTTGAATAGTATATTTACCCTCTTTTTGACGAAGCAACTCTCCTGGAATTTTGAGGTACTCTTTGGAGGCATCAGCAAATGCATAAGTTGCTTTTCCTCCCATAATACCCAAGGGCATACCCAGGGCACTGCGCCACATCATATCTTTCACAAAAACATATTCCGATCCATTCCAGGTATACAGAAATGGACAACTACCTTTGAGTTCCTGAGCTTCAATTAAATCTTCATCGCTCCCTGGACTAAAAACGTTTTGAGGAACTCCATTAGTCCAAAGAATTCGAACAACATCGGCCTTAGTTCGGTCGCCCATACCAAAATGAATATTTGGAGAGGTTACCACTTGCATCTGATATAGGTCGCCCGCCCTTACCTCAATCTTGGCACCTATTCCAAAGTGATTGTTCTTAGCGCTTCCTGCCTTCAACCCGACTAATTTCATTTTCAAATAATGATTACTATTACCACCATCATTTCTTAAAAGTCTTAATTTTCCATCTAGGTCCACCAAATACAAATCCAAATCCCCATCCGAATTATAATCGGCAAGAGCTACTTTCTTTCCTTCATATATATTTTTCGATAATAAATTGCTCTTATTCGAAAAATTTCCACGACCATTGTTATGCATCAAGAATATACCTCTATTACCAGGTTCTAAGCTCTCACCAACAACTAATATATCTTGATACCCATCATTATCAAAGTCCAAAAAGGTTACATCGTGGGTTTTTTTCAATTTAAGTGCATTAAAGGCTGCAGAAGAGGCCTTATCTTCTATAAATGACCCATTATTTTTATTCTTGAAAAGCTTGGCTCCAGAGCCATCCAACGATGTAATGAAAATATCAAGATACCCATCATTGTTATAATCTCCTATTGCAGAACTTCCGGAGCTCTGCATAGCAAAAATACCAGCTTCGGCGGTTACATCACTAAATCTTCCTCGTCTCAAGTTTGAATAAAGAATGTTATTTCCATCTTCCCTTGTAACAAACAAATCAATATCTCCGTCATCATCAAAATCGCCTAGATCTGCATCTCTGCTTATGGTACTATTTTCCCCAAACTCCATTGAAGTAGTAACATTCTTAAAAGTACCGTTACCATTATTTCTAAAGACCAAATCACTCTTTCCTCCGAGAAATAGATCTAAATCTCCGTCATGATCAATATCCAGATTTAGACAAGCTGTAGCACTGATTTCCTTATGTTCTGCAAATGCTGTTCTGCTAACATCTTTAAATTTTCCTTCGCTCACATTCATGAAAAGTTGCACACCTTTTTCTTTTAAGATTAAAATATCAAGGTGTCCATCATTGTCATAATCCGCTAGTGAAGAACTCTGCACATTTCCATTAATTACAATATTGGCGGTGTTAATAATGTTATCATACCTTCCAAATTCATTTTGAAATAAGTAGTGTGATCCATTGGAAGAATAAAAAACGTCAGTATCCCCGTCATTATCAATATCACCAACGGCAAGACTAGAGTATTTAGAGTCTATAGCCGTAGTTTCCAAAAAGGCCGATTCAGTCGCTTCAGTGAACTGAATGGACTCCAAAATTGATCCGTCTTTATTCATTTTTGCAACTGTTGATTTACTGAAACTCATTACCGGGTGGCCTACATTACCTCCAGAGGAACCTTTCAGCTCTTGAATTCCTTTTTGATAAACGCTGGTGAGTTTTAAATAATTATGGAAAACCAAAAAAGAGGTAAAATTCTCTTTTAATTTATTACCATGTAATTGTTCTAGGGTTAAATCATAATATTCTTTAGCCTCTACAGGAAAATCAGGGAATATTTGCGCTATCTCTTCAAGCTGCTTTATAGCTCCATCCTGATCTTCTTTTTTTAACAAAAGCTCTGTCAAATACAATTTAGATACGATATTGGTGGGTGATGCCTTAACAATTTTGTTCAAATACCGCTCCCATTCTTTCATAGAGTTTTTATCCGAAGAACCGCTAAATGTTTGTGCCAGGCTGTACAAAGACTCTACATGGTCCGGTGAAATCTCAATAGATTCTTTTAGCTCATCAATCGACTTTTCCTTTTCAGAAGTCATCTCATAAAGTTTAGATAAATTCAAGCGAATATTGGGGTCATCGGGAGCTAATTCTTTCGCTTTCAAAAGATTTATTTCGGCATCTTTGTATTTTCCCATTCTCAAGTGCACAACTCCAAGATTGGCGTATCCAATGGGTTCCTCAGGGGCCAATTCAATTAGTATTTTGAATTGAATTGCAGCTTCTTCGAGTATGTTTTCTTCGAGATAGGCCAATCCAAGCGCCTGGGCACTAAGTTTGTTCGCATTCTTTATTTGATCATCATTTTTATTGGTAACCACTTCCTGATTCTCCGAAGAAGGTTGTTCTTCTTTATTTTTAGTCCTGCAATTCGAACAAAATATTAGCAAAAGTGATACTATGATATAGCCAAGATTTGAATTCATAGATTTAATTTAAAAACAGGACTTTCTAAACACCATAAAATTAAATAATTATTGTTAAGGATAAGGTCAAAAATGAGCTAATTTTCCTCAACCTTTATTATCCGAAGCCTATCGTCATTGCACCCTAAAATGATATACGGCTTATCTTTGATCATTATCCTTTCCATAACTTTTACATTATGTGGAGCGAAAAAACCACTAATATCCTTATGTATAGCTTCAAAATTCCCTTTCCCATCACCAAGCATCAGCAAACCTTTTCCCGCATCGTTCCTTGCTGTTTCAATCTCTGTATTATAAAGGTTTCCGACTATAAGAATATCTAAATGACCATCACTATTATAGTCATTGATTATTATATCATTTATAGAAGAGAATTGTGCTTTAACAGGGAGTTGGTGCATACTGAATTTTCCATTTCCAAGGTTTTCAATATATGCACTTGCGAATGTTTTTGCTCTATAATTCAATGATCTTTCCAATGTCCTTTTTCCATAAGCCTCAAAGACGTCGGCAGTAGCGAAATTCTCAAACTTTTTGAATTTTTCCTTTATGGCGGGCACTTGGGATGAAGAGCACGCAAAGCCCCTAAGGGGATATTTGGTTCCAAAATTATAGTAGGCCAGAACTATATCTTTGGATCCATTATTGTCAAAGTCATAATAATATACTTCAAAAGGCTCATCTTCGGTAGCTTTATATTTATAGTTTAAGCCGAGGTTCCCAGCAACAAAATCCTGGTCTCCATCATTGTCCATGTCCTTGGATTCAATGCTAAACCACCATCCCGTACTATTTTCAAGTCCTGAACCATTTGTGACATTAATAAATTGGTCGTTGTCATATTTTAGTAAAATAACCTCCATCCATTCACCTACCAATACAAGGTCTTTTTTTCCATCTCCGTCGAAATCGGTCCAGCTGGCATCATTAACCATTCCAATATCAATAAGATCTTTTGCCATTGTTTTTGTGACATCTTGGAATATTCCATTTTCATTTAATAAAATGGTACTAGAAGCGGGTTCAGGATAGGACCATGGTATCTGTCTTCCTGCCACAAAAAGATCCAAATCGCCATCATTATCCATATCATGAGGATACACTTTTGAACCGCTTGAATATAGTTCTGGAAGTGCTTGCTTTGCTTTGTTAAAAATTCCTACCCCATTATTTAAATAGAGCCTGTCTTGGTATTCCTCTGAGCCTTTTATAAATTCATTACCTCCGCTCACCACATATAGATCTGAATCCTTATCTCCATCAGCATCAAAAAAAACAGCACCCACATCCTCACTTTTTTTGTCATTGACTATACTTTGGGATATTAAAATTTCAAAACTCCCTTCTTGGTTTTGGACAAGAATCCTGCCTTCTTGCCCGGAGGAGCCACCAAAATAAAAATCGTCCAAACCATCACCGTTTACATCACCTACAGCAAGACATGGCCCCATGGTCGACATTTTGTGGGGTAGTAATTCCTGCTTTGCATAATCATCAAATTTATTTTCTTTATGGCCAATATTCAGCCCAATTTCTTTAGTGGCATTCGAGAAAAAGGTTTGTGGTGCTTCAATTGAAGTAGGTTCTTTAATAGCTTTTGACTTACTGTATTTTACTTCTATGGTCTGTCCAGCTTTTATATTTTTCAGGACATTTTTATTTCCATCTGGCCAAATAACAGTTATTTTATCCACTTTTGATTTGTCATACAATCCAAAATGGGCTATCTGCTCGCTGGTTGAGTACATGCCTCGTACACTGGTAATCTCGAACAATTGCTTTTGACCTGCGGTTACAACCCAAATTCTTGTGCCGAGCTCTACGACTCCTGGTTTATCTGCGATTGGTTTTATCCTTATATAATTGGAATTTGCCCTATTCTCAGAATTATTCCTATATAAAAGTGCTACATCGTTAACATTGTTTATTATCAAATCAAGATCACCATCATTGTCCAAATCTGCATAGGCCGATCCATTTGAAAAGGTCTTTTGGTCCAATCCCCAATCTTTCGTTTTGTTTTCAAAAGTTAGGTCCTTATTGTTTTTATACGCATAATTCGAAAGCTTAATAGATGGGTTGATGTTCATTGTCTTGTCAATATCCACAACATCCCAAACTGTGATATCTTCTGCTACAGGATTTTCTTGTAGGTATTTATAAACACTAGATTGAACATGTTTTGAAAAAGCGCGTGCAGCATCTGTATTTCTAATATCATATAATAATCCATTGGTTATAAAAACATCTTTCCACCCATCATTGTCAAAATCCGCGATTAAATTGGACCAGCTCCAATCGGTAGAGTCCATGTTTGTAAGTTGTGCAATATCACTAAATTGTGCATCACCATTATTGTAGTGGAATGCATTGAACATGTATTGATGGTGTCCATCGTCATTCACAACTTTCCAGAAGGTCTCTGGATTCATACCGCTCATATTTGCCTTTAAGCGAAAATTATCTTCAGCAACCATATCGAGAACCATAACATCCAAATTACCGTCATTATCTATATCCCCTGCATCAACACCCATGCTGCTAAAGGATATATGGCTGACCAGTTCATCAACTTTGTCAGTAAAAGTTCCATCTCCGTTATTGATATAAATAAAATCTTTAACCCAGAAATCATTGGCAACATAAAGATCCGTCCAGCCATCATTATTTAAATCGCTTGCAGTAACACTATTTGGAAACCCTGTTTTATATAAACCGGATTTTTTTGAAATATCACTAAATTTATTTCCTATATTTTCAAAAAAAACGGTCCCGTACCTTTCAAGCGATAAGTCAGTGCCATAAAAATGAGAATAATCCCCAGCATTCGGAGGTTGATTTAGAAGGAATAAATCAAGATCACCATCTTTGTCATAATCCAAGTAAGTAGCATGTCTAGTACGTTCGCTGTTATCTATGCCCCATTCCTTGGATTTTTCAGTAAATGTATTGTCACCATTATTGATGTATAGTTTATTCCGTCTGATTTCTGGTTGATAGTCATACAACTCCCGTGTTACATATATATCCAGCAAATCATCATTATTTACATCCCCAAATAAAACACCTGAAGACCAACCACCATTATCGCTGATTCCAGCTTTATCAGTGATATCCTCAAAGATCATATTTCCTTTGTTCAGATATAGTTTATCAGGTACTTGGTTACCGGCAAAAAACAAATCCAATAGGCCATCATTGTTAATATCGCCAACACCCACCCCAGCACCTCCGTAAAAATTGGAGTACATAAGTATATTGTGCTCGCGTGTATCTTTCACTTCATTGTTGAAGTGAATATTTGAGTGTTCAGGATCGATTTTAGTAAATAACTTAACCTCCTTTTGTGCAGATGTACTTTCGGAAAAAAGTAAGGCCAAAATCCAAATGTTTAATCCAGTTAAATATCTCATCAGATTACAAAAAGCTATTTTATACAAGAGTTTTCAGAATTAAAGCCAGCCTTTTTCTATCCATATGTTCAATTGTAAAATCTCATAAAAAGCAAACGACCGATTTAAGTCCCATTATTATTAATTGACAGGCAATAAATTAAAACTTATAGCCTGAAAAACAGCGAAAGGTATACATTGCAATTAAACTTTTGAATGACAATTATCAGTATTTCACAATTATGTTTAGTGTCAGCAAAAGAGAAGCTCAAAATTAAGAGGTCACCAACCTCCTCAATATACAAAGGAAGAACTATCAGAGTGGTTATTTAACCAGCCACATTTTAACTTTTTATATGAAATATGGAAAGCAAATGATTATCGTACTTCTCTAAAACCATCTATTGATAGGTTTAACAATTATAAAGGTTATTCTCTTGATAATATATGTTTGATAGCATGGAGTTTAAACAATCGCAGGGGTACTCAAGACACAAAGACTGGAATAGACAATAAACAGAGTTATAGAGTTCAACAAATTGATATAGCAAATGGTAATATTATAAATACATTTCATTCAATTATGGAAGCAGAAAGAAGGACTGGAATCAGCAACAGTAATATCTCATTAGTACTATCAGGTAAACGAAATAAAGCAGGAGGCTTTATTTGGAAAAGAGTTAATTAATCCGAAATTAACATAAGTATTAAAAATAAGTTATCAACAATTGCAATTCAGTCCGTCGTGACTTTGGTCGTAACTTTTATTAATTCAAAAGCTTTCCAAAATGTAATTTTTTACGTATAAAGATATCATTATCAATGTTGTACCTATAAAAAAAGCCCCTCGTTCGAAGAGCTTTTTGTGCGGGCGAAAGGACTCGAACCTTCACACCGTGAGGCACTAGATCCTAAATCTAGCGTGTCTACCAATTTCACCACGCCCGCAAAATTGAGTGTGCAAATATAATCAAATTTATAAATTACAATAAGCGTTTTATTAAAATAATTTGTTAGGAATTTATATAATTTATTTGTTAGTATCTGTCTTGAATTATATTGATAATCAATACTCCATTAAACCAAATATTTTTTTATACATGCATCCATAAAATCTTTGTTTTCTATTGCCAATCGGGAAAATTCGAAGAGACTATTACATCGATCCAAATTCTGATTTTCATAGCGTACTTTATAATACCGGTTGTTTTCTAAAAAATCAGTGAGAGCTCTAATTCCATGTAAAAAAGGTAATAAAATAGCGCCTAAAGATAGATGATCGATCTCTGTTTTTGTGAGAATATTTCCATTCGAAGCAATTCCTTTAATAAAAGACTTGAATATTTTTTGATCAAAATTGATCAATTTTAAATTAATTTCATCTTCTGGAGCCTTGTTCACTATTGTTCTAATCGCATCTCCAAAGTCGTAAAGAAAATAACCTGGCATAATGGTATCCAGATCAATTAAACATAGACTCTTATTTTCTTTGGAAAATAGTATATTATTTAATTTTGTGTCGTTATGACAAACTCTCACAGGCAATTTAACTTTTTGAAGTTCTAACAACATCGAAATATTCTTTTTTACAAAGGCAATTGGTGCTTTTGCTTTTTCTATGTTTTCTGGTTTTGCCTTAGGCTTGGCCTCTAAAAATTGACTATATCGAAAAGCTATATTATGAAAATCAACCAGAGTTTCTTGTAATATACTGGGGTCCAAATTTTCTAATAATTTGTGAAACAAACCAATTATTCTACCTGCTTCGTAAGCTACTTTTGGATCTGTTGTGGTATTGTACACCTTGCTATTTTTAACATAGGTCATCAACCTCCAAATATCATTATTTTCGTCTTTATAAAATGTCGTCCCCGATTTTGTTTTCTCCAGAACTACTTTTTCATAGTCGCTTGAAGCCAAATTAGGAAGTACCAGATCTATGTTATGAATTAGGGAATCAACCTTTGTAAAAACAGCAATATTAATTTTTTGTAAAATGAATAATGGTCCGTCCTCTGTAGATACCAAATAGGTGTCATTGATCATTCCATTTGTTAGAGGTTCATAATCATACTCCCGAGGTTTTATGTCAAAATATTTTAGGATCTGATCTAGTTTTTCCATAGCGGGTTTGGGTAATGTTTGTTATGTGTCAATTCTTTTAGTGTATTCATAGCGTTTGATTTATCTTCGGCATAGGTAACACCAAACCAAGAGGTACATTCTTTGGCAGGAATTACTTTGATCAACTTTTTTTCTATCATTTTTTGAATCACATCTGGAATTAGGAGTTCTTCTTTTTCAGAAAGGGTATTTTTTTCTAAAAATGCAATGAATTGTTTTTCAATTTCGCTAAAAATAGTGGAATTAAAAATCCAAAAGTTCATGGATGCCAGGTCATGTTCATTAAGTATTGTTCTTGTTGAAATATTAATAAGAGAACCATTTTCATATCCAATAGTTTTCATTTCCCGGATATTTTTTAGTTCTCCATCTACAAATTCACAAATTCCTCTGGAAACCGTACCAAATTCTGATAAGGTTTCTTTCAGTTGGTAAGGTACAATTCCAAATAAATTAAGGTCATTATTGGTATTTATAAAAGTAGAAGCACTTTTAAAAGCGTCATTTCCATAGTAATCATCAGCATTTATAACAATGAAATAGTTAGAAATATATTCTTTAGCCACCCAAACCGCATGTGCAGTACCCCAAGGTTTTTCTCTCAGCATTTTTTCAGAAATGGTTTTGGGTATGTCAGCTGTTACCTGCGGAATGACATCAAGTTTAATTTCTTTTGGAATTCGCTTTTCTAAATAATCCTTTAGTTTATCAACATAGTTTTCCTTTGTAATTAATACGATATGATCAAATCCATTTTTCAAGGCATCATAAATACTATACTCAAATAAGAATTCTTTTGACGGGCCAAGTTCAGCGAACTGTTTCAATGCTCCATATCTGCTACCTCTTCCAGCGGCCATTATCAGCAATGTTTTTTTCTTATTTTTCATAAATATTTTAAGTTCTTGAAACCTCTCTCTTTCTTAAGATAAATCTATGAATAAAATTATACTTTATTGCTTGTCCCTAATTTATAATTCATCTTTTCTTTATATTTGTTCAACTTAAAAAAAAAGAATGAATACCATAAAAACATACGTAAAAAATAATAAAGAACGATTTATCGATGAACTGATTGAGTTGTTGAAAATACCTTCTATAAGTGCTGATTCTGCTTACAAAAATGATATTGTAAAAACAGCAAATGCTGTGAAATTGGCTTTGGAAACGGCTGGATGTAAAATAGTTGAACTTTGTGATACACCTGGTAACCCGATAGTTTATGGAGAACATATTATAGACGAAGATTTACCAACAGTATTGGTTTACGGGCATTATGATGTGCAACCGGCAGACCCGATTGAGCTTTGGGAATCAGCTCCCTTTGAACCTGTAATCCGAATTACAAAATTACATCCGGAAGGTGCAATATATGCTCGCGGTTCGAGCGATGATAAAGGACAGATGTATATGCATATCAAGGCTTTTGAGTTGATGATGCAATCGGATACCTTACCTTGCAATATAAAGTTTATGATAGAAGGGGAGGAAGAGATTGGATCACCTAGTTTGGAATGGTTCGTCAAGAGAAATCAGGATAAATTGATTAATGATGTCATTCTTATTTCGGATACCGGTATGATAAGTATAGACCAGCCATCTATAACAACCGGGCTTCGAGGCCTGAGTTATGTACAGGTGGAAGTTAGAGGGCCGAATAGAGATCTGCACTCCGGTTTATATGGAGGGGCTGTTGCGAATCCTATAAATATTTTAACAAAAATGATTGCTTCTTTGCATGATGAAAATAATCGTATAACCATACCTAAGTTTTATGATAATGTAATTGAGACTACTATTGAGGAAAGAAAAGAAATGGCAAAATCACCTTTTTCACTAGAGGAATATAAATCGGCTTTGGACATAGAAGAAGTTTATGGTGAAAAAGGATACACCACAAATGAGAGGACTTCCATACGACCAACTTTAGACGTAAATGGTATTTGGGGAGGATATATTGGTGAAGGAGCAAAAACCGTAATTGCCAGTCAGGCCTTTGCAAAAATATCGATGCGCCTGGTACCCGATCAAACACCTGAAGAAATAACTGAATTATTTAAAAATCATTTTGAAAGCATCGCTCCTAAGGCGGTAAAGGTTGAGGTTACACCGCATCATGGAGGATACCCATACCTAACACCTATTGATTTTGTGGGTTATAGAGCAGCAAATAAAGCTTATACAGAAGCTTTTGGGGTAGAATCAATTCCGCAAAGGGGTGGGGGGAGTATTCCTATTGTGGCACTTTTTGAACAGGAGTTAAAGAGCAAAACAATACTGATGGGATTTGGATTGGACAGTGATGCTATTCACTCACCAAATGAACATTTTGGTATTTATAACTTCCTTAAGGGAATAGAAACAATTCCACTCTTTTATAGGTATTATACAGAAATGAAATCTTAAGCTTGGTTCCCGAAAAGAAACCGAAATTAATCTCTTTTAATTAATAAAAAATAATCGTTTTCTAAGGCTAAATAGCCTTGATCATAAACATAATGGTAAACATTACCAGTTTTTGTGGTATAAATAGAAGTAAAATAATTAAAATCAAAATTCTGATTATTGAGTCTTGAGCGCGTGATCTTCGTTTTTCCGGAGACATTCAATTCGGTAAGTATTTTATAATTTTTCTTGAGGCGATTATTAGTATTCCTGATCAAGTTTTTACTTTCTGTATTTACTTTATTATTATAGGTATTTCTGCAATAATCACTGCAAAATTTCTTGTCGATCCTGCCAATTATGACAGTATCACATTCCAAACACTTTTTCTGATTCATGATCTATTTTGAAATTGCAAGATACGAATTATCCGATTGGAATCGACTACATTCAATAAACTATCTTTTAGCGAGGAGTAGAGTATTGGTTTTATTAACCTTCTCTAATCTTTCTATTTGAAAATTATTTTTGTACAAATAGGAAGCGATGTTAATTATATCGCATTCATTTTTGGAATCTAAAGAAGCATTAAATAGAATATTTCCTTCTTTGGAAGTGGCTTCAACAATATTTTCCCAAAATGGGATGTCAAAAAATGGCGATGGAATTTTGGTATCGATAAATAGATCTACAATGATCAAATCAAAATTAGATCTATTCTTCTTCATAAAGTTAGTAGCGTCATCACATATGATTTCCAGACCTTCAATTTTTGATAATTTAAATTCTTCTTTTCCAATTTCAATAATTACTGGATCTATTTCCACAGCAATAATCGATTTTTGATGCCCAATAATTTTACCTAAAGTTTTAATTACACTTCCTCCACCAAGCCCTAAAACCAAAACATTATTACACCTGCTAAGGTCCATTTTATTTAAACCAAATTTTAAGATCTTCTGTAAGGAGCCATAAGAATAGTTCGCATTTTTTGTGTTTAAATGTTTTTTTCCATTGTACCATGTAATTTCTAGAGTTCCATTGAACTCCGATTCTACTTTTTTTGTAATAGGATAAATATAGCTGAGAAGTCGTACCATTACTGACAAAATTACAATAATTATTCAATTTAATAAACGTTTATAAACGACTACATTCAATTACAATCGAAAGTAATTGTTTAGCAACCGAATACAACTTACTTCTGTCCTCAAATTTGCAGTGTCAATCAAAATGACATGATTTTAGGAATTAAAATTAATTATTAACCAGCCCGTATAAGGGTATAAATTTAAATATTATGAACAGTTTAAGAAACAAAGTACAGCTAATTGGAAATCTAGGAATGAACCCGGAAATCAAAACTTTAGAGTCTGGAAAAAAAATGGCAAAATTTTCAATTGCAACAAATGAAACATACAAGAATGCAAAAGGTGAAAAAATTACGGATACACAATGGCATAATATTATTGCCTGGAATAAAACTGCTGAACTTGCGGAGATGTTTTTAGAGAAAGGTAAAGAAGTGGCCGTTGAAGGCAAATTAACTACTCGCTCTTGGGATGATGAAAAGGGGAATAAGAAATACATTACCGAAGTAGTGTGCACTGAGATACTTTTTTTGGGATCTAAAGGATAGTTCTTCTTGTTTGTTATTCATCGGATGGCTATAACTTGTTCTGAATATAGCCATCCGATGAATAGGCGAAACAATCTCGACAGGCTTTTCGGTAGCATCTTGGGGTTGCTTCGTCGCCTTTGCGCTTCCTCGCAAATTGCGACCTTAGAAAGAGGAAGATATTCTAGGTATCCTCCATTTGTTTTTTCAGAGTATGGTATATTAATGCTTTCGAGTGTTTTATATAGCACTTGGGCTATCAGAATGAGCTTACACATCATTGAAACATTTGTACAACTAAGAAAACTTGCATATAACTATGATTTAATAAGTAATAAAATACACCAAATGAAAATAAAAAACAGAAAACAATTTGGTGAAATATTCAATATACTTGAATCATTATTGGAGAATCCAAAACAAAACCCGAGAAGAAAAATAGGATATAAAAAATGAAGGTTATAGTAATGAAAATCTAGTCTTGGATCAATCTGGCATCCACATGGGCTCTGCCTTTAATTATCTTTAATTCAAGTTTTGTTAATTGAGACTGGATTATATCAAGTATTTTATCAGTTGCTTCTTTATCGACCAGTTCTTTTTTAAATCTGCTCAAAGTGCTATGTCCGGGCACAGGATCTTCAATGGTCAAATTGCAAAATTTCATGGCCGATAAACTATCATTAACCATAGCTTCTGTTTGCACATCAGAAAGATCATACCAAATAGAGATCAGCTGCATTTTAAATAAAAGTAATGGAGAATACGCTTTTGCACCTCTTTCTTTGAGCCCCTTTTTATATACTTTCTTTAATTCCTGATCTATAGTTTTCCAATCTATTATTTCTTTTATATGACTAAAAAACATATTCTTTTCAGCATGCTTTTCAACATAGGCCGCTACAAAACTTCTTTGGGGGTCATTTATGTTTTTATAACTTTTCATTTCACAGCTCTAAGTTACAATTTTAGTAAGACTTTAAATTAATATTAATGGAAAAGTATTTTAACTTAGACGGTTAGAACAAATCCGGCTCTTCGGGACCTTTTGATGGCATTCTAAAATTGAAGAAATACTAAGATATTCTTGCAAATATTCAATTCCTAAATGAAGAATTTTTTAATAAATGCAGAAGAAATATTTTTAAGGTAATCAGAGCTATTTACCATTGCATCCTCTAAACTTTTTGATTTTTCTATTATTGAACTAGTATATGAAATACCCACCTTATCTAATTCTTTTTGAGTTAAACTTATACTTCCACAGAAGGCAGCTACGGGGATATTATATTTTTTGGCGGAGGCAATAACCCCCTGAATGGTTTTTCCCGAGAGTGTTTGATGATCTATGTTACCTTCACCTGTAATTATCCAATCGGCATTTCGAATTTTGCTATCAAAATCGACAAGTTTTTTGATCAGATCAATTCCTGAAATTAAATTTGCCTTTAAAAAAACTTTGGCCCCTGCACCCATACCACCAGCAGCACCTCCCCCTTTTATATTTTGAATATCAATCTCGAATTGATCTTTAAATAAGGTAGCCATATTCCTTAATCCTTGGTCCAATATTCTGATTTCATCAATGGTAGCACCTTTTTGAGCAGCATATACATAGGCTGCACCATCTTTTCCATACAAAGGATTTGTAACATCACATGCCACATTAAAAGTAATTTGACTTAAATTGTTAATTATATAAGTTCTGTCAATTTTCTTTATTTCTGACAGATTTTTACCAATGGCAATAATTTCATTATCATCTTTATCTAAAAATTTAAAACCAAGCGCACTAGCCATTCCAATACCACAATCATTGGTTGCAGAGCCTCCAATTCCAAGTATAATGTTTTTAGCGCCTTTTTTTATAGCATAGAGAATTAGTTCTCCCGTACCGTAGGTGGTGGTAGAAAAACAATTTTGCTCATCAGAAGACAATAATTTCATTCCTGAAGCCTCGGCCATTTCAATAAATGCCGTAGAGGAAGATTTGATAAAAAGATAAGATGCTTGGATTGGACGAAAGAGAGGATCTTTTACCTCTACTTCAATAATTTCACCATGGAGATGGAACCATAGAGATCCTGGATTACCATCTC
>PVMK01121415.1_pt1 | contig 18623 bp, 17 predicted proteins | sample 1853481 | NCBI WGS metagenome assembly PVMK01 (sample SAMN08533507, study PRJNA380276) | Marine sediment metagenome, whole genome shotgun sequencing project. | reverse complement strand
AAGTCACTCCTCAATGCCGGGCTGCAAGTCTCGAAATTGGGTTGGGGCGATGCACCTGACAGGTGGCTGGATGCTGATCGGTACATCGTCCATCAGATCTCCCAGGTGCACACCGCGATGTTGTGCGAAACGCTCGGGATTGACCCTGCGAAGGTACCACTCACGTTCCCGCTTCTTGGCAATGTCGGCCCGGCATCGATCCCGATCACGCTGTCTCTCGAAGCAGACTCCCTCGAGCCGGGGGATCAGGTACTTCTCCTCGGAATCGGCTCGGGACTGAACGCGTCCGCAATGGAATTGATCTGGTGACAGAAGGGCCTGTTTCACCGGCGGTCCTTCCTCCCCACGGCCTTCCAGGCCTCAAGTCAGAATGGTCAAGGCTCGTCACGACCCCTGATCTCGATGATGTTGGTCGCACGTGGCACATCCTCGACAACGGTGTGCAGGATCCGACGCTCACACTGTTGTGTGTCCACGGGAACCCGACGTGGTCCTATCTCTGGCGTGACCTGATTGCTGAGGCGCCAGAGAATGTTCGCGTGATCGCCATCGATCATCTTGATATGGGATTCTCTGAGCGCACCGGCAGGGTTCGGCGTTTGGCCCAGAGGATCGATGACCTGTGCGCGCTGACGGACGAACTGGAGCTGTCGGGTCGTGTGGTCACTGTCGCTCATGACTGGGGTGGCCCTATCTCGCTTGGCTGGGCTCTGCGCCACAAGGAGCAACTCGGTGGCATCGTGCTCATGAACACGGCTGTCCATCAGCCTGAGGGTTCACATGCACCCTCTCTCATCCGAGCAGTTCGCATGCCGGGCGTCCTCAAGAGTGTCTGTCAAACGACTCCAACCTTTGTCAGGGGAACGGTGCGATTGTCTCGCCCAAGACCGCCAAGATCGGTCCGCGATGCCTACGAAGTACCGTATCGGACGGCGGACAGGCGCGCAGCGATTGCGACGTTTGTGGAGGACATACCTCTTACCGAGGATCATCCAAGTGATGCGGCCCTCACCGAGATCGCCACGGATCTTGAGCAGCTTGTTGATGTCCCGTCGCTTCTTCTGTGGGGTCCGTCAGACCCTGTCTTCTCCGACCTGTATCTTCATGATCTCGAATCGCGACTGCCAAACGCCAAGACACACAGGTTCATAGGTTCCAGCCACCTCCTGCCCGAGGATGCGGACATTGCCTCGGCTATCTACGCATGGATCGATCAACTCGATAAGAGTGCTTCGGGTGGCATGCCGCAGGCCGTTCGGGAACCGCTCCGGGCATCCATCGACCGCAGAGCGGAGGACACCGACGTCGCCATCGTGGAGATGGACTCCGATGGTGTTAAGAACTCGATTACTTTCTCCGAGCTCCACGCGAACATCGAGCGTGTCGCGAGAGGACTGGTCGATCTCGGCGTCGAGAAGGCCGACAGGATCGCGATGCTCGTTCCGCCGGGCATCGACCTCGCAGTGAGCATCTTTGCCGGATGGAGAGTCGGCGCGACGATGGTTCTCGCAGACGCAGGACTTGGCATCCGCGGCATGGGGAGAGCGCTTGCGAGTGCAGATCCGGACTATCTCATTGGTGTTCCGCTAGCTCTGTCAGCAGCGCGGACGATGCTTTGGCCCGGTATCCGTATCTCGACGACCAGATTGACCTCGCCGAATAGGCGATTGTTGGGCTCGGATGTATCGCTCGACGATCTCCGAAATGCTGGAGGAGATGTGCGAATGCCGGCGCCACCCGGTCCAAACGATGTGGCGGGCATCGGGTTTACGTCTGGTGCAACCGGCCCGGCAAAAGGTGTTGTCTATCGCCACCACCAGCTTCAGGCGCAGCGTGATGCGCTCGTGAACTTGTACGACATCGACAGCACAGACAGTCTGGTGGCGGCATTCGGTCCCTTCGCGCTCCTCGGCACACTGATGGGTATTCCCTCGGTAGTACCCGACATGCGCGTGACGTCGCCAGGGACCCTCACCGCGAGCGCTCTCGCCAACGCGGCTGGAGCCGTTGACGCGTCGCTCGTGTTCGCGTCACCGGCAGCTCTCCGCAACATCGCAGCAACGTCTTGGGAGCTTTCATCGAGCCAGGTTGACGCACTGCTACGTGTTCGGCTCCTGCTCTCCGCCGGAGCGCCTGTTCCTGCCGACGTTCTCCGTGCCGCATCGGACGTTGTGCCAAATGCTGAAGCCCACACCCCATATGGCATGACAGAGGTGATGCCGGTCACCGACATCAGCCTCGTAGGAATTGGCGCGGCGGGTGACAGAGATGGTGTGTGCGTTGGTCTACCGGCGGATGGAGTAGACGTCGCGATCAGTGCCATAGACCAAGAAGGTCGCGCCGTTGGGCCACTCAGCTCGGATGTCGGGACCCTTGGAGAGATCTGTATCAGGACCGCTCACATGCGCGACGGTTACGACAAGCTCTGGATGACGGAGAGTGTCGCGTCCCAACCGGATGGATGGCATCGCAGTGGCGATGTGGGTCATTTCGATGATGAAGGCAGGTTGTGGGTCGAAGGCCGAATCGGCCATGTCATCACGACGCCGGCTGGTCCGGTGACACCGGTCGGCATCGAGCACGCAGTGTCGGCTCTCGAGGGTATCGAAATGTCCGCAGCCGTTGGAGTAGGTCCGCAGGGGACGCAGCAGGTCGTCGTGGTGTTGATTCTCGCCGACGGAGGCCGGAGAGCTGATCTGGCCGACGAAGCTCTTGCTGACCGGATTCGGGATGTGGTGGCCCGTGTCGAGGTAGCCGCCGTCTTGACAGTGCCATCACTTCCGGTCGACAAGCGTCACAATTCGAAGATCAACCGAACGCGCGTTGCAGCGTGGGCAGAGAAGGTATTGGCAGGCGGTCGGATGACCCGCATATGAGGATCCTTGTCACGGGATCAACCAGCCTTCTTGGCCGCACCATCGTGGACCAGTTGATCGACCGCGGCGACGAAATGATGGTGTTTCAGCGTCGTGCGAGTGGCTTGGAGGTGATGGAGCATCTCGGCGATATCGCGGACGCGGACGCGGTGGCGGTAGCGGTGACTGGCGTCGAGGCTGTCATACATGTTGCGGGGCGCGCATCGGTATCGGGCGGATGGGACCTGTTCGAGGCAACCAATGTTGTCGGGACGAGGAATGTGATCGAGGCCGCTCGTAGGAGTGGTGTCTCGCGACTCGTTCAGATCTCATCGCCTTCCGTCGCCTATGCAGGGAAGTCGCTGATGGGAGTGCCAGCTGATCCAGCCGATCCTGGCAATGCCAGAGGTCACTATGCCAGGAGCAAGGCGATCGCAGAGCAAGACGCTCTGGCCGCCGATTCGCCCACGATGTCCGTCGTGGCGATTCGCCCGCATCTGATATGGGGGCCTGGTGATACGCAGCTTGTCGGGCGGATCGTAGATCGGGCGAGAAGCGGGCGGCTCGCCATTGTGGGTACAGGTGCTGCCCTCATCGACACGACGTATATCGACAATGCTGCAGATGCCGTGATCGCGGCCCTCGACCGCGCCCCAGAACTGGGAGGAAGGGCATTCGTCGTCACGAACGGGCAACCGCGACCCGTCCGTGAACTCGTCAACCGAATCGTCATCGCAGCAGGCATGGAACCACCAAGGATCAAGGTGCCCTATCAAGCCGCGAGGGCAGGGGGGAGCGTCGCGGAGTGGATATGGGATCGCCGATCGATCGATGGCGACCCTCCCATGACCAGCTTCCTCGCCGAACAACTGGGCACAGCCCACTGGTTCGACCAGCGCGACACAAGGCGCGATCTTGGCTGGGAGCCGACAGTGAGCCTTGAGGAGGGATTCACCCGACTAACAACCTGGTACGACGAGTCGCGCTAGCAGTCAGCGAGTGCGCTGAGCGCTTGGCAGATCTGAAACCTGCGCTGAGGCAAGGACCCGACGATCTCTGTCAAGAACGTCTTGCGAATTGGTTGAAGATTGTCGAACGATGCAGCGCACGGCACATCCAACCCCTCTTCGGCATCAAGCACGATCTCTGTGGGAATGCCTCGAATGGTGCGGGTGACGGGGGCAACGACTATTCGATCCAAACTGGGTATGCCTTCGGACCGCGTCACCACCAAAACGGGGCGTCGCTTGTCCTCAGCCTCCGCCCACCAGATATCACCCTGGGCAGGGATCACCACGGTTCTTCCGTAATCATCCGGCGCGTGGCTTCGTCTGACCACACGAATTCTCCCTGTGATTGGGGAGTGTTGCTGTAGCCGCGGATGATTGTATCGGCGGTTGAGCTTCGCTCATGTGCATCTCTCAGGGAGCGGAGTCCCTGCCTCACGGCGTCAGAGCGAGAGTCGACGACGCCCATGGCAACGAGACGGTCGAGGTCTGAGGCGAGGCCCTCATCGATTCTGGTTACAAGTTGTGTCATGCAATTAGCATACCGAATCGCATTGCATGTGTCCAGGTGTATGTCACACAGGGATATGGAAACCGTCTACCGTCGATCTTCAGGCTGAGGGCCGGATCCGAGCGTTCACTATCACCGCGCGTTGGGCGCTGCAATCAACCACGGTCGACAGGCAGGTTCGTCATTGCCCCGATGAATTCTGCTGTGCGTTCCACGGCGGCAGCCGGACGCATTGATCCGGAGATCACTGACTGAACCATGCGTTGGAGCTGCCTGGTAACGGGCTGATAGCCAGCGACGATTGGCCTTGTTCTTGCGAGAGGCAGCATCGTCAGCGTCTCGGTGATGAACGGCGACTCAGGCGATGAGGACTGAATGGCCGATTGAAGCGGCGGGATTGTCCAGTGGCCTGCGGCGCGGTGCCTGAGGGCGTCTGGAGCCATGAGCGCTTCGACCAGGTCCATCGCACGGAGAGGGTCCTTGGACTGGCGGAACACCACGTGGGCCATGCCGCCAATCACAGTGGCCGGATGCCCGGACGGACCGCCAGGGAAAGGCGCGAAGGTGTATCGAGCACCAACTGCTGACTGCGGTGCGTCGATCGCGTTCGCGATGTGTTCGGACTCGTAACTTCCGCCGATATTGATGGCTGCCGAACCTTCAACAAGGGAGCGCGGCCCGGCCAGCCAATCGTTCGCCACCACGTTCGGATTCAGTAGCCCATCGACGACGAGTCTCCTGATGAGCCGCATCGCCGTCACTCCCTCAGGAGTATCGAGTTGCACGCCGTCGGAGATGATGCTGGCATCGTTCGAGGCGAGTATCGCTGCCAAGCAGTAGGTGGTTGTCTCCTGCGCTGCTTCTCCACCCGGCATCGAGATGGGATATTCGACCAGTCCGGACTCCTTCATCCGGGAAGCCGCATCAATCAGCGCGTCCCACGTCTGCGGTATCTCGCTGTCTACTGACGCAAGAGCATCCGTGTCATACCAGATGCCGGCGAGGTTGACCTCCTCGGGTACTGCGTATATCGATCCCTCGAATCGATAGCCGCTGGCGATTGAATCGTGGATGTCGTTTGTTACCAGATTGCTGATCCACTCGGGGTTGAGCTCGTCGAGGGGGTAAATCATGTGGCTGGACGCGAACTCTGCCACCCAGACATGATCGATGAGCGCGATATCGGGTGCATCTCCCTCTGACACAGCGCGCATGAGATATTCGTGGATCTGGTCATACGGCACAACGTCGATGCTGACATTGACGGAACCATCGATGCTCCTCTGGATCCTTTCTGCACGCGCTGAATCCGACATCACCAACCGAAGTTGGGTGTCCTGAGGGGTTGACCGCCATCCCGGTGTGACGATCGAACCTCGCCTCCGAGCTCGAATAATCACTCCCTCGTCCGCCAGCTCTGTCAGCGCCTGGCGCGCTGTGGTTCGGCTGACCCCATACGATTCACAGATCTCGTGTTCTGTCGGAATTCGGGCTCCCGGAAGGAACTCTCCCGAGTGAACGCGGTCCAAGATGTGTGTCTTGAGCTGGTGATACAAAGGGATGGGAGACGTTGGGTCGAGATCCATTGCCGGCACTCTACGACTCGTTCACTCTTCGTGTGAGGCGGACGGAAGTATCCACGCCACGCCATAGGGTTCGAGCTCGATCGTGTTGTGGAGCGCTGTGACGCCGAAGCCACGAACATCTCCGATGGGTATGTCCGTGAGCATGACAGGCGTGTTCGATACGTTGATGTACACCCTTGCCGATGCACCGGACGGCGCAAGACGCTCGATACCGACGACCGCCGGGGGAGTGTCGAGCACGCGCTGTCGTGCAACGGGATGGAACGCGTCAGAAGCCGCGCGCCATGACAACATCTCAAGCAGGGCCGCGAGGCTCCGCGCTGGCGCTGTGCCTGGGTTGTCCAGAGCGTCGTCGATCTCGTCGATCGAGAACCGTCGCCGGTTGATGGAGCGCGGCTCTGACGTTGCCTCGGCCAGTTCGACGGCGTTTGGTTCGGCGAGCAGAGCCTGTAGGTAGATCGCAGGCTCACCCCTGAGGGAGAGCATCAGCGCGTGAGACGCGATATGACGCTGCATGGCCAGTTCGTCGGCATAGGATCCTCTGATGAGGTCGAACCAGGTGCCGTTTAGCTCATAGGGAACCGAGTACCCATCCGAATCTGTTCGGAACTTGACGAGCCCACCGTTCTCCATGCAAGTGTCCACGATATCTTGGACCTCCGTCGCGTCGACGAGGCCTTCGAGTGGTCGTAGTCCGACACCATCATGGGATGCCAGGAAGTTGAAGTACGTCGTGTTGGGAGGAATCCCATTGATCGTCTCAAGCCAGTTCTTGAGAACGGTTGCGTTGCCCGTGCCGAAGGCATGGAGCGTGAGCGGGGGCAAGGGGAACTGGTACACCATGTCTGCCTCGGGAATCCGCCCGTCACCCAGATACGAGATGTTCTCTCGGTGCGGGACATTCGTCTCGCTGACCAGAAGGACATCTGGGTAGGTCACGTCAAGAACTGCCCTCATCAGCTGCACAATCTTGTGGGTCTCGGGTAGATGAATCGACGGTGTGCCAGCCTCTTTCCACAAGAAGCCCACCGCATCCAGCCGGATCGCGGTGGCTCCGTGTCTCGCGTATTCGAGCAGCACTCCCATGATCGCAAGCAGCAGGTCCGGGTTCCTGTAGTCGAGGTCTGCCTGATCGTCAGAGAACGTGGTCCAGACGCATCGGTCGCCGCTGGATGTTTCGAACGTTGTGAGTAGCGGATGCTCGCGAGCCCGCACGACCTCTGACAGGTCCGCGCCTGGATCCTCTGTTCTGAAGAAGTCTGCAAAGTCCTCATCTCCGGATCGCCACGCCCCGAACCAGGTCCCCTCTACCGAGGCGTGATTCACCACAGCGTCCAGCATGAGGTCTCCTGCGGTTCCGATGCGCTCGATATCGGTCCACGTTCCGTATCGATCGTCGATTGCTGTGTAGTCCATTACGGAGAAGCCGTCATCTGTGCTCCAGGGAAAGCACGGAAGAATGTGTACGCCGTCGATCTGAGGCCGAAGGCGCGATGACACGAAATCACCGAGAGTGCTGAGCGAACTCGTCTCCGCTCCCGAGATGTGGTCGGGGTATGCAATGAGCCAACTGCGAGCGCCATGCAGGTGTTGCGGAGCGCGACTCTGATTCGATGAATGGGCACTCACCAACTCGTCGAAGCGCGGCCATATCTCGTCCACGGCGCTTGATCCGTAGAGTTCTGCGAGCAGGATTCTTGGGCTGTTGGTGGTATCGATGTCGCTGATCTCGCTGTGACTATTTGTACTGAAGAAGTATCAAATACTTTGGCACACTACCACATTATTGACTTGCAGGGCGAACGCTTTTGTGTGTAGTGTAGAACAAATAGATCGACGAGTCCTCCGGGGAACGTTGATCGACGCTTCAGGATTACCAGAAGCGGAAGACAAGAATCAAGGAGTACACACACATGAAGCGAATACGTCTTATGTTGCTATTGGGCATGGCGCTCGCGCTTGTCGCTTCCGCGTGTTCCAGTGGTGAGACAACCACGGAGACAGTGATCGTGACGGTCACCGTTCCGGGCGAAACGACAACCGAGACGGTCATCGTCGAGGTGCCAGCCGAGCCTGCAGAGACTGCGGATCAGATCACGTTCTGGACCACCGAGAAAGAACCGGCCCGTGTCGCGATCACACAGGGGATCGTTGATGCTTTCACAGCAAAGACAGGAATTCCAGTCAAGCTCACGGTGACGCCCGAGGACGCTCTCCCACAGCTGATGCTGACAAACGCAGCAGCGGCGGATCTTCCTGACGTTGTGTTCCACCCACTCGACTTCACGGTTGGTTGGGCAAATGCGGGCCTACTCGATCAGGATGCGGCCGCTGAGGTGATCGCGTCGCTTGGTGAGGGCACATTCTCGGCTGGCGCGCTCGCGATGGGCTCGTCCAACGGCAGTCCAACCGCAGTACCGTCAGATGGTTGGGGCCAGTTGCTCATCTATCGCACGGATCTATTTGAAGCAGCCGGCCTGGCAGCGCCAGACACCTTTGCAAACATAGAGGCAGCGGCGAAAGCACTCAACGATCCTGGCAGTGATCTGTACGGCATCACGGCATCGACCGACCCGAGCGCCGTGTTCACGCAGCAGACGTGGGAGCACTTTGCACTTGCGAACGGTTGTGAGCTCATTGACGACGCTGGGACGGTGACGCTTGACTCGCCGAACTGTGTCGAAGCAATGGAGTTCTACACCAACCTCATCTCGAACTACAGCCCTGCTGGACTTCAGGATGTCGTGTCGACACGTGCAACCTATTTCGCCGGTCAGGCTTCGATGATCGTATGGTCGCCGTTCATCATGGATGAGATGGCCGGTCTGAGAGATGCAGCGTTGCCAACATGTGCCGAGTGTGTGGACAACATCTCGTACCTTGCCGAGAACAGTGCGTTTATGCCGTCGTTCAGCGGTCCGAGTGGTGCGCCTGCGCAGTATGGCCAGGTGTCCTACATGGGAATCGGTAAGACCGAGAACACGGATGCAGCAAAGCAGTTCGTAGAGTTCTGGCTTTCCGATGGCTACCTCGACTGGCTGTCAACGTCGCCAGAGGGCAAGTTCCCGATGCGACGCGGTACACAGGATGATCCAACGCTCTATATCGAGGGATGGCGTGCTCTGTCAACCGGTGTTGACCGTCAGGCACCACTGGCTGACTTCTATGGAGAGGAAGTCATCAACGATCTCATCGAGGGCACATCGAACATGTCGAGGTGGGGATTCGTGCAGGGCGAGGGAGAACTCGTGTCAGCGGTCTACTCGACTCTGATCGTGCCGACCGCAATCGACCAGGTTCTTGGCGGGACCTCGGTTGAAATCGCGGTGGCCCAGATGCAGGCAAATGCGGTCCAGGAGCAGGAATTCCTGGCAGACGCAGCAGGATAGGAAGTACTACTTGTGGGGCCGGGGTCTTGAACTCCGGCCCCTTACCGATTCCTGAGGCACGTAGATGGCAGTTGCCGTGGAGAACCAACGTAAGAAGAAGTCAGGGCTCAAGAAGAAGGAGTCCCGGCTTGGCGTGACGCTGATGCTGCCGACGGTGCTCGTGCTCCTCGTGCTCTTTTTCTTCCCGCTGCTGTGGAACTTCGCTCTCTCGCTTCAGCCCGCGAGACTCATCAACATTCGAGAGGTGAGTCTCATCGGGTTCACACCGAGCCTGAAGAACTTCGAGTTGGTACTCAGGGACAGCGAGTTCTGGCCCGTTCTGCGGACAACGTTTGCGTACACAGTCGGTGGCTCGATTCTCTCGATTCTCATGGGCCTCTGGGCCGCGCTCACACTCCAAAATGCGTTCAGGGGCCGTAGTATCGTGCGCGGCCTGGTTCTCTTCCCCTATGTGGTTCCGGTGATCGCTGCAGCGTTCGTTTGGCAGGTCATGCTGAACCCGAACTACGGCATAGCAAACGTCTGGCTCGAACGCCTTGGTTTCAATGCGATCGACTTCCTAGGCACGCGGTCGTACGACATAAGTGTGCTCGGTCTGTTCACTCTCACGATTCCACTCGCCCTATTCACTGTGATCGCATTCGAGGCGTGGAGATATTTCCCATTCGCATTTCTGTTTATCCTCGCCGCGCTTCAGTCCCAATCCAGCGAGATAAACGAAGCTGCCGAGGTCGACGGAGCAACACTCAGCCAGCGGTTCCGCTACATCACTCTTCCGTCACTTGCACCCGTAATCTCGGTTCTGTTCCTGCTTCGGTTCATCTGGACATTCAACAAGTTTGATGACGTGTTTCTGCTCACGGGCGGTGGAGCCGGTACCAAGGTGATCACCGTCAAGATCATCGAATGGCTGATTGGCCGCGGTAATGTGGGCGCTGCTGCAGCCCTCGGCATCATCCTTGCGGCAATCCTCAGCGTTTTTGTACTCATCTACTACAAGTTCTTCTACGTCGAGGAGTCCGAATGACAAGTGCCGAGCGCATTACAAGGGCTCAGTTCGAAAGGAAGCTCTTTGGTGTCCTCAAGTGGATGAGCGTTGGCTTCTTTGTCCTGATCGCGGCGTTCCCGCTCGTCTACATGCTGGCACTCTCGTTCAAGCCATTCGCTGAACTCCTGGTCGACCCTGCCAGATGGTGGCCGACCATGGAGCAGATTCTCTCGTTGGAAACGTACAAGGCCGTTCTTCGACCAGTGGATCAGGGGGGCCAAGGATTCCTCGTCTTCATCAAGAACAGCGCGATCGTTGCGACGGTTACAGTCGTCACGACGCTCACGGTGGGGATTCTTGCTGCATACGCAGTGGCGAGGCTCGATTTCTTCGGCAAGAGATCGATCAGTATTGGAATTCTCCTTATCTATCTGTTTCCTGTCGTTGTTGTCTCGATTCCTCTTTTCGTGATGTTCTCGAGGATCGGTATTCGGAGCAGCCTCTACTCCCTCATGATCGTGTACCTCGCATCCACGCTGCCGGTGGCTCTCTACATGCTTCGCGGCTACTTCCAATCGATCCCGGTGTCGCTCGAGGAAGCCGGTCTGGTCGATGGGTTGTCGAGGATCGGTGTGATCTGGAGGATCACGATCCCTCTCGCGATGCCAGCGATCGCGGCCGTCGGCCTCTATGTGTTCATGATCGCCTGGAACGAATTCCTCTATGCCCTGCTGTTCGTGCTTGATAATCGCGACCTGTGGACGCTGTCCCTCGGTGTCGCGCAGCTGGACAGCCAGGAAGTGCCAAAGACGATGCTCATGGCCGGGTCCGTGATCATCTCGATACCTGTGATCTTCCTGTTCTTCGCAGCTGAGAAATTCCTGACCGAAGGCTTGACGGCCGGGGGCGTGAAGGGCTAGCGATGCGAATCGCCATGGTGGGAGCTCGATTCGCAGGACTTGACGGTGTATCGCTCGAAGCGGCGAAGGTCGCTGAAGCGCTTGAACGTGTCGGACATCATGTCTTCTGGTTTGCAGGCGAACTCGGTCCGGAGTTCATACCGGGTGTTGTGTTCCCTCCCGCATCGTTCGACCATGCCGCCAATGTGGAGCTTCAGCATATTGCTTTCAACGGCGACGACCCTGATGCCGTCCGTGCCGAAATGACCTCGACTGTCGCAATGATCAGGGAGGCATTTGAGGAGTTTCTCGATCTGTACGTTGTCGATGCCGTCATCGTTCAGAACGCGTGGGCGATCCCGATGCAACTCCCGCTCGCCGTTGCTGTGGCTGACGTGGTCGAGGAGAGAGGCATCCCTACCGTGGGGCATCATCATGACTTTTCGTGGGAGAGACCTCGCTTCGACGGATGTGTCGTACCGGAGATACTTGACAAGTATTTTCCTCCCTCTGGCGATCACATTGCTCACGTGGTGATCAATTCTATTGCAGCCGAGGAGCTCCAATCGCGGCGAGGACTTGCCTCGACCGTGGTGTCGAACGTGATGGACTTTGAGAGCGGCGGACCGTCCGGCGACGGAGGTGCGAGATTCCGTGAATTGGTAGGAATCGAGGATGCTGACGTCGTTCTGCTGCAGCCGACGAGAGTTGTGCGGCGTAAGGGAATTGAACTCACGATCGAGCTGGCGTCACGTCTGGACGGGAGTCTGAAAGTAATCGTGTCCCACCCAGACGACCTCGACTCTGAGTATTGGGATGAGCTGCTGGCGCTCGCATCTGATCTCGACGTGGACCTTCGGCTTGTTGATATCGGTCGCGATCGCCATGCGCTCGCGAGTGCCTACGCCGCAGCCGATCTTGTGTGTTTTCCGAGCCTCTACGAAGGCTATGGGAACGCTCTGGTGGAAGCCCTGTACTACCGAAGCCCTGTGATGGTGAATAGGTACCCGGTGTACGTGAGTGACATCGCCCCGCTTGGACTCGATGTCGTGGAGCTGGACGGAGTCATTACCGACGACACAGTCGCCGCGGCCACCGAGATGGTGCAGGGTGGAAGATCCGTGGAAGCGGCGGTCGATAGAAACTTTGAGATCGGTCTTGAGAATCTGTCCTACGCGAAAGTGGTTGAACTCATGGGCGCGAGCCTCGCCTCTGTGACATGATCTGGGTCTCGGTCAGCTGCAATCGCTTTGAGGAAGCGAGATGGCTTGAAGGGCATGTTCACGGTTGGGATGTACGAGACTCTTGAGCCCGCCACGTGGCCTGCCATTGGAACGTGCGTTCCCCGTTCCCCCAAGTCGACTTGAGAAACTCGAGGATGGAGAGGATCTCGTCATCTGTGAGAATCCCGCCGAAGGTTGGCATGCCAGAGGGAAACCCCTCGAGTCCATCTCTGATGATTCCGAGGAGAAGTCCATCATCATGGTGCCATGTGTGGCCCGTCGCGTCATGAGGTGGTGGTGGGTATACACCGTTCTCGTCCGGGATCATCCAGTTCGGATCTCCCGATAGGTCAGTCCTGTGGCACGACGCGCAGTTCTCTGTGTAGAGTTTCTCCCCCGCAGCGATCTTGTAGACATTCAGTGCCGGAGGTGGGGGAGCGGTGTCAGTTTCGAAGAGACCCCGGAAACCTGGAGGGGCTGACGCGGCGTCTTCGGGCTCGGACGAACTCGAGCAGGAAGCGAGTACGACCGCGAGAACTCCGATGATCGCAAGGACTCTGGCGATCATCGGCTCAAGGGCTTAGGAGAGATGTGCTTCGACTGCATCTGCGACCTGTTCTCCAACGCTGCGCGCGCCTGCCAGCGCGGCATCGTGGCGGGCGAGGAGTCCTGAGGTGTCACCGTCAAGACCATCGAGGTTGATGCGCACGTTGAGCGATGCTCCCTCCGCAGCCGCGAGAGCGCATACACCGCCGACACCGGCATCGGTGACCGAGTTCGGATTGCCGTCGCGTGCCGCGACCAGTGCCAACTCAAGTGCTTCGATGGTGCGCTCGAGCACTTCGAGTGGGACGATTGTGGCATCCAGGTTTGCCGCTGCCATGGCCGTCTCACGAATAGCGCGCTCCTCGTCGGTGCTACGAGGCAATCGAATCGCGGCGATGACACCGTTGAACGCCTCGGTGTCCCTGTCGACCGCAGCGAGGAACCAATCCTTTAAGGACTGCGCGTCACGGCCAGCGGCCTCCATCGTGGGCCTGGATTCCTCCATACCCCGCTTTGCAAACGTCAGCGACGCCACCATCGACGAGAGGGCGGCGGAGAGTGCTCCCGCCAACGCCGCAACCGACCCACCGCCTGGGGCAGCCGAGTCCTGAGAGAGAACGTCGACGAAACCTGCGACCGTCTCTGTGATGAGCCCTTTGGGCTCGCCTCGGAATCGGTACTCAACGATCTTCGTGGCGGGGTCGAAGTCACCGATCTCATCGAGACCCAGCGAGACCACTGCCATACGGATTCGGTCCGGCTTGGGAATCGCCGTGGTCCGTCCCTGCGCCGTGAGGAAATGGTCGCCAGCTGCGAGCATCGCTTCAAGGGGGACGAGCCCCACAAGCTCCGAGCCGGTGACTCGCATCCCGCGTGCGGTCGCTTCCTGTCTACAAGCTTCGAACACCTCATGCATCGGCGCAACCGATGAGTCCGTGAGGTTCAACGACACCTGTGCCCTGTCGTACTCATCGATGTACCAGCCGACTCCCTTGACCTCTTCGAACCTCCCGGGTGCAAAGACCGTCTTCCCCTTCTCGTCCTTGATGATCTTCCCCTCCGCATCCCTGGTCGCGGTGCCCAGAGTGCGAACAGCGGACGCGACTTGGTGCGCCAGGCGTCGGTCGGAGGTGTTCAGGTTCACGTTGTAGGCAATCAGGAACTGCCGGGCGCCGATTGCCGTTGCGCCGGCACCGGCGTTGAACGTTGGACCGAAGTCTGGAGCATCCTCACGGACCTCAAGCCCTTCGTATTCGCCACTCCGGACCTCCGAGAGTGATCTCCTGCCATCCGTCGCGGCATGCTCATAGAGGTAGACAGGAATACCAAGTTCGCTTCCCACCCGTTCGCCGAGTCTTTGGGCGATCTCGACGCAGTCCTCCATCGTGGCACCCTCGACAGGGATGAATGGGCACACATCGGTAGCGCCCATACGGGGGTGTTCACCTCTGTGTTGAGTCATGTCGATGAGCTCAGCAGCCTTCGCGATGGCGCGGAACGCTGCCTCTTCCACAGCTTCGGGTGAACCGACGAATGTGACGACCGTACGGTTGGTGGCGACACCTGGGTCGACATCGAGGAGCTCGGCTCCATTGACGCCAGAAATCTCTGAGGTGATGGCGTCGATGACGCCGCGATCTGCGCCCTCAGAGAAATTCGGCACACATTCGATGAGTTTCATAGGTCCTCCGTGGCGTATCCGGTGTCAGGCTACCGCCGAGCGCAATCGAACCCGGTGCGGGTTATCGTCGCGACACCGACGGAGGTACATGGCCGACCAGCCAGTCACGATCTTTCACCTCGAGATACCGCTCAGGAGTCCCTTCACGACGTCTGGTGGCTCGATCGCGTCACGGAGCGTCGCCCTTGTCCGCGTCGGAGATGACCTCTATGGCTGGGGTGAGGCGGCTCCGTTTCCTGGTCAGGATGAGCCCATCTCAGCCGTATTGAGCGCCGCTCGAGCGGGGGAGAGCACGCCGACTCTCGATGCTGCCATCGATGAGGCCCATGCCGACCTCCGAGCCAGGCTTGATGGAGAGTCTTTGTTCTGCATAGCGGGAGCGACGAAAGAGGTTCTCGACGTATCGCTCGCCGTGGGCCTTGCCGATCCCATCGCCGAAGTCGACCGCGCCGTGGAGGAGGGTATCTCACGCTTCAAGCTGAAGATCGAACCAGGTCGTGTTGGCCACGTGGCGGAGATCCGACGAGGCCACCCCGATGTCCTGCTGGGACTTGATGCCAACGGATCTTTCGACCTGGACTCAATGTCTGAGTTGAACGCACTGCTGGCTCTCGGTATCTCCTACGTGGAGCAGCCGTTCTCAGATCTGGCCTCGGTGCCAGCGATCGAAGTGCCCGTATTCGCAGATGAGTCGGTGCGTTCTGTGACCAGTGCAGAGGCTGCACTGGCGCTTGATCATGTGGATGGTGTGGTGGTGAAGCCAGGGAGGCTTGGGTGGTCCGGCGCCCTTGCGGTGCGTGAGCTGGCCAACTCGGCAGCCAAGCTCTGGCGGGCGTCCGGCCTTCTCGAGACAGGCATCGGCCGCGCCTACACCGACATACTCGCTGCATGCCCCGACGCCTTCGTGTCGGACGTTGCGCCAGCAGAGTGGTACCTCGACACCGACGTCACCGAGTCCCGATACGCCAACGCCCACATCACTGTCCCCACAGGTCCCGGCCTGGGCATCACCCCGGACCTCCCTTGACTCTTCTGGCGTCCGTATCAACGAAATATGGTCGATATGGACGCCAGAAGCGGGTGTGGGTTAGCGGATGGGGAGGCCGAGACCGCGGCTGATGACGAGACGTTGGATCTCGGAGGTGCCTTCGCCGATTTCGAGGACCTTGGAGTCGCGGTAGTGGCGTGCCACGAGTGTCTCGTCCATGAAACCTGCGCCGCCAAAGACCTGGGTCGCGTCTCTCGTGGCCGTCACGGCTGCCTCTGTGGCGTAGAGCTTGGCGATTGCGGCCTCCTGCTTGAAGGGCTTGCCCTGGTCCTTGAGCCACGCCGCCCTGTAGGTGAGGAGACGCGCAGCGTCTGTCATCACCTCGATATCAGCGATCTTGAAGGCGATCGCCTGATTCGAACCGATCGGTCTTCCGAAGGCAATCCGCTCGTTGGCGTACGAGACTGATTCCTCGAGGCACGCCTGGAGAACGCCGACCGCCAGAGCTGCAATGGCCACGCGGCCGTCGTCGAGGGTCGAGAGGAACTGATGGAACCCCCTGCCACGCTCGCCGAGGAGGTTCTCAGCGGGGACGCGCGCGTCGATGAATGTGAGGGGATGCGTGTCAGAGGCGTGCCAGCCCATCTTGCGATATGGAGGTTCAACCGTGAAGCCTTCGGTGTCCAAAGGCACGAGGATGGTCGAAATCTCGTCAGGGCCGGTGCGTGCTGTGATCGTCACGACGCTCGTCATCTCTGTGCCTGAGTTGGTGATGAAAGCCTTGGATCCGTTGATCACCCATTCGTCGCCATCGAGGACAGCCTTTGTTGCAGTGGCTCCAGCATCTGAGCCAGCATCGGGTTCAGTAAGCCCGAAACCGGCGAGTGTTTTGCCTGCCACGAGATCGGGGAGCCACTTCGTCTTTTGCTCGTCGGAACCGAATTCATGGATCGGATTGATGCCGAGACCTACTCCCGCCTCGATGGTGATCGCCATCGACTGGTCAACCCTCGCGATTTCCTCAATGGCGATGCACAGGCTTGTGAAGTCCGCGCCGGCTCCTCCCCACGCCTCGTCGGCCGTGATCCCGAACAGGCCGAGGTCGCCCATCTCCTTGACAACGTCTGCTGGAAAGTGATGCTCAGAGTCCCATTGCTCTGCGTTCGGCGCGATACGGTCGTCGGCGAACTCGCGCACCATGGCGCGAAGGGCATTGTGTTCATCCGTGAAGTTGAAATCCATGGAGCCTCCTGGAGACGAGCATAGAAGAGGGGCCGACCCGACGAGAGGCCACGGATCTCGATAGCGTTCCCCGTATGAGACGTTGGTTCTGGGTTCTTGACGCTTCCGTAATCATGTCGTTCGCGTTCATTGGGTCGGACTTTCACGGTTTCACCTTCGATTTCGTTGGAATCCTGGGTGTTGGGACGCCTTTCCTCATTGCGCTTGCTGGCGGAATCTTTGTTCTCCGAGCGTGGATCAATCCGCTGTCGATACTCAACGGTTTCCTCCTGGCGGTCATATCCCTCGCAGGAGGGATGCTCCTACGTCACTATGTGTGGGGTGATGGAACTGCTCGGACGTTCATCATCGTGACCGGCGCGTACTTCATTGCGTTCATGGTGGGGTGGCGACTCGTTGCTCTCGGTATTGCTTGGATCGTGAATCGGTCGAGAAGTCCTAGCACTGCCACCTAGGATTGCGACATGGACACGGCCGTCGCTCTCGTCAAAACGTACCTCCAGGCAAACGGCTTCTTCACCGTGACCGAGTATCCGATACTCGAGAGCGTTGGGCTCACGACCCGCAACGTAACCGACATCGATGTGCTCGCGCTTCGGTTTCCCGGGGCGGGGGGTCTCGGTTCCGAGGCACCGACTGGCGGTCTTCGGATCGAGCCCGATGGAGCGCTTGAGGTATCCGATGAACACATTGAATTGATCATCGGTGAGGTGAAGGAGGGAGCTGCTGAGCTCAACAAGGCTGCGCGTGATCCAGCGGTTGTGGCGGCAGCGCTTCGGCGCTTCGGCGCAATGTCGCGTGAGGTCGAGCAGGAACTTGTCAGCGAGTTACTCGATGGCGGGGAGGCATTCCATCCGGCGGGCATTCGTGTTCGCCAGATGGTGTTCGCGACGAAGCCACCGACGCGTCGTCATTACTCGTACCTGTGGATGAACATCGGCGATATAGCCGAATGGATGCAGCGAACGGTTGAAGAGCATTGGGATGAGATAAAGATGATCCAGTCGAAGGACCCCGCTCTCAGCTTCCTCCTTCTGTTCGAAAAAGCGCGTCGTAAGGAGGACTGACCACGGTGTTCGATGTTGTCCTCTGGCGGCCTGAGATCCCGCCCAACACAGGAAACCTGATGCGTCTCACGGTCAACACCGGTAGCCGGCTCCATCTGATCAAGCCCCTCGGATTCGACATCGATGACGCCCGCCTACGGCGTGCCGGTCTTGACTACCGAGAGTTCGCCGATGTGGCGACGTACGAGTCGTTCGAAGAATTCGTTGCTGCGCGACAGCCAACACGCGGGGTCGCCTTCACTCAGCATGCGCAACGCCTCTATACGGACATCGAGTATCGGCCCGGCGATGTGCTGCTCTTCGGCCGTGAGTCCGACGGATTGCCAGCCAAAATCCTGGATGACGATGCGATCAGCGATCGTGTCCGGATTCCGATTGCCAAGGGTGGCCGGAGCCTGAATCTTGGCAACGCCGCAGCCATTGGGGTATATGAGGCGTGGAGGCAGAACGGCTTCAGGGAGGCGAGTCGATGAGCGACGAATCGGGATTCCAGATATCGGAGAATGCTCCCCTCCATTACCAGGCTCAGGTCGAGTATTTCATGGCTCCCTTCGTTGATGCGATGGTGGCAACGAGCGTCAACCAGGGGGATGCCGTGCTTGACGTCGCGTGCGGTACCGGTTTCGCTGCCCGAACCGCTG
>PVMK01189253.1_pt1 | contig 18624 bp, 21 predicted proteins | sample 1853481 | NCBI WGS metagenome assembly PVMK01 (sample SAMN08533507, study PRJNA380276) | Marine sediment metagenome, whole genome shotgun sequencing project. | reverse complement strand
GACATCGCCTGACGCAAACTGAATGCTCCTGCTGTCTTACTCATCGGTACGCGGTCTGATTTCCGGGGTAATGCAGAATTTTGTATGCCTCCATGCGCGCCAGGTTAAAAAGTAGTAGCTGATCATCAGGACGGAAAAATTCCATTCGACGATAGTTCGCGGGCGATGTGCGCATCGGTGAACACGTCGGACAACGGATGCTCGCGAGTCCGAGTACGAGCATGACGATCATCAGCGTGAGCTTTCCGTCAATACGATCCGCGGCAGATGTATGACCAGGCCGGCCTGCTGCAGATGACTGGAGGCGGCCGAGCAGCAGCAGTTGCGCGAGGTAGCCGAACGAGAAAAATAGATGTGACGCCGTAGCGGCGCATGAGGCTGTAAAACTCGCCGTCGGAGCCCAGGAAGACGCTGTACAGAATCAGAAATGCGGCCGAGGTGCAGCCGGTGAAAACGATCGCGCGAAGAATGCGGCCGTCGGTGTCGCCCAGGAACAGTAGCCAGCGTCGGCAGAAATACCAGAACGCCGCCAACAATACTGCGGCCGGAATCATGCCGGCTTTGAAGAAAAAATAACTCAGTCCGTATCGCCCGGCGGCGCTGATTGACGTGCAGCCCTGAATGTACGGGATGCATTTCGGAATATGATCGCCGGCAATTGAAATCAGGTAGGCGGCATTGACCACGAAAAGTGGCAGAATGCCGGTTGCCAGGGCCAGCCAGGCCATAGCGATCGAATCTCGATCATGACCGGTGTTCATCGTAATAAATCCAAGCGCGAGCCGTCCTAGCGAAGGTCATGAGTATGGCATGAACAGGCCAAACCGGGCGCCACGAAAATAATAGGCGGGCATGTTGTGATTTGATATATTCGCGCGGCGCAACGGCGGGTTGCGAGCGCCGAGCCTAATTGAACAGTGATCAAGCGGAGCATTTAGCATGAAACGGATGGGAAGATTAGCGGTCGCGAGCCTGTTTCTCACAAGTCCGATGGCTCTGGGTGCGGTCAGCGACGAGGCCTTCGAGCAGTTGCGAGCGGAGCTTGCGGCATTGGCCGAACGGGTCGAGCAACTGGCCGCCGAAAACGCTGAATTGCGGGAGGCCGGAGCAGAAACCGCGACGGCAGTTTCTGAAGTACAGGAAACGGTAGCAGAGGAAAAATCGTCGTGGTCAGACCGCATCGGTATCAAGGGTGATTTTCGTTACCGCTACGAGAATATCGATGTTGGCTTACCCGGCACCGACGACCGCAACCGGAACCGAATTCGTGCCCGGGTAGCGATCGTCGCCGATCTGCCCGGCAGCGTGGAAGTCGGCATTGGGCTTACGACCGGGGGCGACGACCCGGTCTCGTCGAACCTGACCCTCGGGAATGCCGGCTCAAGTAAGGACATCAAACTCGATCTCGCTTACTTCGATTGGACCGCGACGGAGGGCACGAATATTCGCGGTGGCAAGTTTAAAAACACCTTCGAAGTCGCGGGAAAAAGTCAGTTGCAGTGGGATTCCGACTGGCGCCCGGAAGGTTTCGACGCGTCCTGGGACAATGACAGGGTTTTTGCGCAGGGGCTCGGAACCTATCTCGAAGGTGACAGCGCTAACCCACAGGGGGGCACGAATTTCGCCTATCTTCTGCAGGCCGGCGCCCGCGGTAAACTCGGGCCGGTCAACTTGATGGGGGGTCTGGGTTATTCTGATATCGATGCGGCCGGTGAGGAGTGCTTCTTCGGCGGGTCGAATCCCGGAATCACCTGTCAGGGCAACTCGGTCGATGCAATGGGTCGATACATTTTTGACTTCAAGGTCATCGATGTTTTCGCAGAACTTGGATTTGAGGCCGGAAAATTTCCGCTCGCAATATTTGGCGAGTATATCGACAACCGCGATGCAAACAGTACGAGTTCCGGCTACAGGGCCGGGGCTCAGCTCGGCAAGGCCGAGGAAAAGGGCAGCTGGCAGGTCAGGTATTCCTACCAGGACCTGGATCCCGATGCGACGCTTGGCTTGCTGACGTGGTCCGATTTCGCCGGCGGTGGCACCGACAGCAAGGGCAGCGTCATCTCGGGACGTTATTCGCTGACGGGCCAGTCGAACTTCACACTGAGTTACCTGTTGGCTGAAAGAAAGAACACCGCCGGCCTCCTGCCTGCCTCATCGCCATTGCCTGCGGGAACGTCATTCGACGTGAACACGCTGCAGCTGGATTTCAACTTCAAGTACAAATAGGAAATAAATGTCGTCGGTGTTGGATCAGGCATCCGTGCCGATACCCCATCCGCCCGAGGCATAGCCCTTGGGCAGGCCCGCGTCCGGCGTAAAGCCATACATCTCTTCTCCGGGTAACGCGGCCTTGACGATGTCCCGGACCAGCAACAGTTTGTCGAGATCGATGCCTGTCCGCAGGCCCATCGAATCCAGCATGAAAACCAGGTCCTCGGTTACGATGTTGCCGCTCGCGCCCGGTGCGAAAGGGCATCCGCCGATTCCGCCCAGGGAACTGTCAATCGTCGTGATGCCCTCGGCCAGTGCAGTCACGACGTTGGCAAGCCCCAGGCCCCGCGTATTGTGAAGGTGAACACCATCGAGCTTGTCTGCGCCAACCTCGGCCTGCACGAGTCGAATCAGCCGGCTCAGTTGTTTCGGGTTCGCATAGCCGGTCGTATCCGAAAGACTGAGTTCATCGCAGCCCGCCTCGATCAGTCTGGCGGCCATCTCCACGACCTTGGATTCCGGTACCCGGCCTTCGAGCGTGCACCCGAACGCCGTGGAAAGGCTGCCTTCAAACCCCGGGCGTTGTTCTGCCGGCAACGTATCGAGTAATGCCTTAATTTTTCGAACTTCGCCGATCACTTCATCGTGAGTCTTGCGCAGGTTCGCCTTGCTATGTGTTTCGCTGACTGATAACGGCAGTCCGATCTTGTGAGCGCCGGCCTTGATGGCATTTTCGGCGCCTTTGAAATTCGGTACCAGGGCGACGACGGCGAGTCCGGGAATCGTCCGGGCATATTCGACGATCTTGGCGGTGTCCGCCATTTGCGGCAAGAGCTTGGGCGGCACAAAGGAACCGACCTCGATTTCCCGCACGCCGGCCTGTGCTTCGGCAGCAATCCATGCTTTCTTCGCAATTGTCGGCATGATGGACTCGATGCTCTGCAGGCCGTCTCTCGGTCCGACTTCGCTGACCAGCACGTCGATGTCACTCATTGAGGTTTCCTTGTAAAATCCCGGAATTGTTTGGCGCCGGTGTTACGTAGTTAAGTATTGGGAATTGTTTGGTGCCGGTGTTACGTATTTAAGTAATTGATAAGTAAAGGTATTTAGTCAAAGAGTTTAATTCTTAAATACTTAACACCGGCACCAAACACCGGTACCAAACACCAAACAATTCACCCACAACGTTCCCTCATAGCTTATAACGAAAAAGGCGTCAGGATGGCAGAAAACCGGGCATTGCCGCTCGCCGGCGTAAAAGTCGTCGAATTTACACATATGGTCATGGGACCCGCCGCCGGGCTGATGCTCGCGGATATGGGGGCCGATATTATTCGCATCGAACCGGCCAAGGGTGACAGCACACGCTTCCTGCCGGGGTCGGGTGCGGGGTATTTCCCGATGTACAACCGCAACAAGCGCAGCCTGTGTGTCGACCTCAAATCCGAGGGTGGAAAAGCACTCGTCCTGAAGCTGACCGATCAGGCCGACGTCGTGATCGAAAATTTCAGGCCCGGCACGATGGACCGGCTCGGTTTTGGTTACGAGGTCTTGAAAGCGCGTAATGCAGGCCTCATTTATTGTTCGGAGAAGGGTTTTTTAAGCGGGCCTTACGAAGAGCGTCCGGCGCTGGATGAAGTTGCGCAGATGATGGGTGGTCTGGCCTACATGACCGGCCCACCGGGCAAGCCGTTGCGTGCCGGGACGTCCGTGATCGATGTTCAGGGTGGGATGTTCGGCGCACTGGGCATTGTCTCGGCCCTGTATCAACGCAAAGAGACCGGGAAAGGTCAAAAAGTGGTTGCGTCTTTATATGAAAGCACGGTGTTTCTCGTCGGTCAGCACATGGCGCAGTACGCCGTGACTGGAAAAGCCGCGGCGCCGATGCCGGCGCGCGTATCGGCCTGGGCGATTTACCAGGTGTTCGATACCGGCGACGACGATCAGATCTTCGTCGGCGTGGTCAGCGATAAGCAATGGCAGGAGTTGTGTGCTGCCTTTGATTTTCATGAATTCGCTGCAGATGAAAGTCTGGCTTCGAATGTCGATCGCGTGACGCACAAAGATCGCATTCTCCCGGTCATAAAGGAGACCTTTCGTAAATATACGAAACAGGAATTGATGGACAAGCTGGAAAAAATTGGTATGCCATTTGCGCCGATCGCGAAACCCGAGGAATTATTCGACGACCCACACCTGAATGCCGGCGGAGGCTTGTTATCGCTCACGGTGACGGACGGTGAGCGGGCTGGTGAAACAGCTCGCCTGCCCGCGTTGCCGCTGGAGATGGACGGGCGTCGTTTTGGTGTGCGCCGCGATGTACCGCGCAAGGGTCAGCATACTCGGGAGATACTGATCGAGTCGGGCTATTCGGAAGACGAGATCGAGGCGTTGATTAACGACGGCGCCGTCGGGGCTGAGTAAGGAGACTGGACGATAAGGAGCTTGGGCGATGACGCGTATATTTCTATTTCTGGCCACCAATGCAGCCATCCTGGTCGTCATCAGTGTCGTCTTTCAGTTGTTCGGGATCGAGGGCATCCTGAAAGAGAATGGAACGGATCTGGATTTGCAGGCCCTGTTGCTGATGTCCGCGATCATCGGTTTCGCGGGTTCATTCATTTCCCTGGCGATGTCCAAATGGTCCGCGAAAAAAGCGATGGGTGTGCAAATCATCGGTGAGCCGGCCAACGACAGTGAACGATGGCTGATCGAAACCGTGAAGCGCCAGGCCCAGGTGGCCGGCATCGGCATGCCTGAGGTGGGTGTGTTTAATTCGCCTGATCCGAATGCCTTCGCGACCGGAATGAATCGTAATAACGCATTGGTCGCCGTGAGCACGGGCCTGCTACAGAAGATGCAGGCCGATGAAGTCGAGGCGGTACTCGGTCACGAAATATCGCATGTCGCGAACGGTGACATGATCACGATGGGGTTGATTCAAGGCGTCGTCAATACGTTCGTTATCTTTCTGTCGAGGATCATCGGATTTGTCGTCGATCGCGTCGTATTTAAGACCCAACGCGGCGTAGGCCCGGCTTATTTCATCTGTTCGATTATCGCGCAGATCTTCCTGTCCTTTCTCGCAACGATGATCGTCATGTGGTTCTCACGCCGCCGCGAATTCAGGGCAGACGAAGGCGGTGCTCAGCTTGCCGGACGGGAGAAAATGATTGCCGCACTTAAAAGGCTCGGCGCCGGCGACCAGCGCGATCTGCCTCAGCAAATGGCGGCGTTTGGTATTTCTGGGTCCAGGCCGCTTGGATTCAGGCGGTTTTTTATGGCTCATCCACCGCTGGAAGAGCGCATCGCCGCGTTGGGCGGTCTTCGCCAGGTGTAGTTAGTCGGTACCCGGTCTAACCAACATCGTAAGATTTGATCGCATCTGAAAGGCTGCTTCCGGGGGTAGAGCGGACGGTTTGCTCGCCAGTGCCCTGATTTCCGCTTGCGACCCATAGCGGTCATTCGGCCTAAACCAAATGTGGCAGAATTGGTGTCTAGAAATCAGGCTGCAGTCGGCGCAGACGAGATCGCGTTAACCTTGGACCCACCTGTTTAATTCGGGATTCCAAATTGCACCCTCCCCGATATAGCCGTACTGAATCTCCAGATATTCTTGCACTCGGGCCGGGCAGGGGTAAATGTCTCCTTCGAACGCGATCTGATTGAGCGGAAAGATCACCTCCTCTGGAATGAAAAACGTATCGACCCCGAACCCTTCGTATTGTTGAACGAAGGTATTTTCGTCGTCGTCGTATTGGTAAAACATCACATCACAGACTACCAGTGGCCATTGGATCTCTTTGCCGTCGAACGTTCCGTTGAAGGTGCCGCCGGACTTGAGCCAGATTCGGTATCCCCTGCAGTGGCTTCCTTTTCTCTCCCACTCGTAGACGCTCGGCAACTTGGAGTCAAACAATTTCGAGAGAGCTTTGAACTGTTTTTCATCCTTAATCGCACTGTCTACATCGGAATCGCGTGCGATGAATTTTCCGTACCGATAAGCACCTAGAAGGGTACCTTGATCTATCCAGTATTCGATCTTGGCTGAGCTCAAAATATTAGTGAGAATTGATAGCAGTTCCTCTAATTTCGGATGGATGATGCGATTGGCTGCGATGACATCCTTTTCGTTTTCGGTCGTCACCTCACCCCAACAACTCAGTAGAGCCATGAAATCTCCTCAAGATACGAACACGGTGTACGGCTGATCGACAGGTCCGACTCTTCGCCGCGCCCGTACGGTAACACAGCGGCAACCAATCCGTATTAAGGCCGTACCACTTCGGCTGGCTTCTTTCACCATAACTTTTAAAAGAAATTGAATGTCCGCTATTGGCTGCGATTTTAACCGGGAGCGGCTGTTTATTCCTTGGTGACGTGGGCATTTTTTCGTTTGCTATCAGGCGTAAAGCGGACCATAAGTTGAGATTCGATCAGACACGGTCTGTACGGTCAAATCTAAGCTATCACAGCTAGATCCGGAAATTAGAGGTAGATCCACGGCCGCCGGAGGCGATCCCGCGCCTGGAAAGCGAGGATCTCATCGTCCCGCTTCATCGTGACAGCGATCGTGTCCAGACCCTCCATTAGCATTTCCTGGTCGGCGGCGGCGATCTCAAACGGATGCTGTTCCCCGCCCGGCATAATGACCAACCGGTCTTTCAGATTTACCGTAATCCGATTGCGTTCCGGATCGGTCTCAACTTCGTGCGCCAGGTTCTCGACAACATCGTTGTCCAAAACGACCGGGAGAACGCCATTGCGCACACAATTGCCGTAGAAAATGGCGCCGAAACTCGGTGCGATGATGCAACGGATGCCCCATTCCGCGAGGGCCCAGACCGCATGTTCGCGCGACGAGCCACAGCCGAAGTTCATGCCGGACAGTAGAATCTCGGCCCGTCGGTAGGGTGCCTGGTTCAGTATGAAATCCGGGTTCTCGTTCCGGCTTCCGGGTTCCAAATAACGCCAGCCGGCAAACAATCCATCGCTCAGGCCTTCTTTGGATACGCTCTTTATTTCGCGACTGGGGATGATCGCGTCGGTATCGACATTAATTCGTAATAGCGCTGCGGCGATAGCCGTGAGTTCGATAAATTTTTTCATACGCTAAGGCGTCTGTTTTCGCACGTCGGCAAGGCTGCCTTTAATGGCAGACGCCGCGACGGTTGTTGGGCTCGCCAGATGCGTACGCGTTCTCGGACCCTGCCGATTTTCAAAATTCCGATTCGTGCTGCTGACGACCCTTTTTTCAAGCCCGAAGTTCTCGCCCCCGGCAAAAAAGCACATCGAGCAGCCGGATTCCCGCCATTCAAATCCGGCGGCCTCGAATATTTTGTCCAAACCCTCAGCCTCGGCTGCCTTCTTGACCTGGCTGGATCCCGGGACACAGATCGCGTTGACGCCAGCGGCAACTTTGTTTCCTTCGAGAATTTTGGCGGCATTGCGCAGATCACTTAACCTGCTGTTGGTACATGAGCCGATAAACGCAGCATCGATCGGAATGCCTTCCATCGGTGTTCCAGGCTGCAGATCCATGTATTCAAGCGCGCGTTCCATGGACTGCCGCCGATTGGCGTCCGGCTCGTTGGCCGGATCCGGAACGCGTCCATCGATGTCGATTTCATGTTGCGGGCTGTTTCCCCATGTGACCTGCGGCACGATGTCCATGCAGTCGATAATGATTTCCTTGTCGAAGTACGCATCTTCATCGCTTGGAATCATTTTCCAGTGGGTAATGGCCTGATCCCATACAGAACCGCTCGGTGCGTACGGGCGTCCTTCGACATAGTCGAAGGTCGTATCATCCGGTGCAATGACCCCGGTCCATGCGCCGAACTCGATCGCCATGTTGCACAGAGTAAACCGTGCCTCCATTTCGAGGCTTCGCACGCCTGATCCGGCAAATTCGATCGCGTAGCCCACTCCACCCGATGTGGTATGGCGTCCGATCAAGTGAAGAATCATGTCTTTCGCGGTCACACCATGGCCCAACTCACCGTCAAATCGCACCCGCATCATCAGCGGCTTTTTCACGACCAGGGTCTTGGTCGCCATCGCGTGTTCTGCCTGGGTCGATCCGATGCCCCACGCGAGGGCGCCGAGGGCGCCAACGGTGCAGGTATGGCTGTCCGGACAAACCAGGGTCGTACCCGGCAGCGCGATGCCCTGCTCGGGAGACACAACGTGAACAATGCCCTGGCGTTCGTCGCCCAGGTCAAAAACTTTGATACCTGCAGCTCTGGCCGCTTCTCGAGTCGTCTGGATGAATGCCGTGCCGCCCGGGACCCGGGTCTCATCGGTCCGTCCCGGAAAGGTATCGACAATGTGATCCATCGTGCAAAATACTTGGGTAGGATTGCGAACCTTGCGGCCCGCGGTTTCCAATCCCTTTAACGCGATACTTCCGGTGCGCTCGTGCAGAAATATCCGATCGATATATAAGAGACAGGCATCGTCGCCGAGATTGGCCACGGTATGGCCTGTCCAGAGTTTCTCGATCATTGTTTGGCTCATATCGCTCAAGATGATATCAGAGCCGCCCTGGGGTGGAATAAAGAACGCTGCAATAAGGCAAATCATTGACTCAGGAACGGAATCCAGCTTTGAATCGAATTTCTGCGGCGTGGGGGATTCTCGGCGTGGTCGCGGTGCTGTTATTTGCTGTCGTTCGACTGACGCCGATTGCCTTGCAAGCGGTCGTTGATGGCATGACCCTGCTGCAATGGGCCCTGCTCGTGGCCACCGTCGGGTTCATGGCCTGGTCGGAGGGTTACGTCGGGTTTCAGCAACATTTTTCTCCACGCGTAGCTGCGCGCACACTTTACCTGTGTCAAAACCAATTGCCGATCAGCACGCTCCTGCTGGCGCCTTTTTTCTGCTGTGGTTTTTTCTACGCTACGCGCAGGGTTCGGTTCGCGGTGTGGATGGGCACATTCGGGATTATTGTGCTGGTACTGGCGGTACATCAACTCAGTCAGCCCTGGCGAGGGATTCTCGATGCCGGGGTCGTCGTTGGCCTGAGTTGGGGCTTAATTAGCTTGATTTTCAACGTATTCAGGGCGTTTACGAGTGAGCATTTCGATCACTCGCCCGAAATGCCGTAAAGTTATAATCGAGGGTATTGTAAAAACTCCCTTGGTGCAGAGGCGCATGACATGCTGTCCCATATTGATGAAAAGAATCAGCCCACCATGGTTGATGTGACCGATAAAAAAGTGACTGCACGGACTGCCCATGCAAGGGCGAGCGTTCAGTTGCCGGCTGCCGTTCGGAATGTGATTCGGGACGGCGAAATAACCACGGCCAAGGGACCTGTTTTCCAGACTGCAATTATTGCCGGGACGATGGCGGCAAAAAAAACGCATGATCTGATTCCCTTTTGTCATCCTATCGGTCTGGAAAGTTGTCGTATCGAGATTCAATTAAATGCTTCCGGTGACGCACAGATCGATTGCCATACGAAAGTCACCCACAAGACTGGAGTCGAGATGGAGGCGTTAACCGGCGCCAGTGTCGCGGCTCTGACGATTTACGATATGTGTAAAGCGCTTTCTCACGATATCGTGGTCGAGTCGGTTCACCTGGTTAGCAAGACGGGTGGAAAAAGCGACTATCGGACTTCTCTGGCTCCCGAAGCTCCCGAGGGTACATGAGGCGTTGACGCGGTCGCCCGAGATATTTGGTTTGGTGCTGGCTGGCGGCCATAGTCGCCGATTTGGTCGCGACAAGGCCGCAATGCAGATTCAGGGACAGGCATTACTCGAGAGGACGGTTAGTCTCCTGGAGCCCCTGGTAAAGGAGGTCTATGTGTCGGTGCGTGAAGATCAGATTCGTGATCGTCTGCGGCGCCGGTTTCGGTTGCTCGTTGACCAGAAAGCGAATCTGGGCCCTGCCGGAGGGCTGCTGGCCGCCCACGATCATCGTCCGGATGCGGCCTGGTTGGTGATAGCCTGCGATTTACCCTTCATGGACGGGGAGAGCATTCGTCTTTTGGTCAGGTCGAGAAATGTGAGTAAAGACGCAACCGTCTATCGAAGTATCGATGATGGATTGCCCGAGCCGTTGTGCGCCATCTATGAACCGGATACTCTTGCGCGATTCGGTCATCAGGCAGGCGCAGGACTGTGGCTTAAGTCCGCGCGGTTTCCTGATGGACGCGGATATCGAGTACATTAAGCCGGTCCGGGACCGTGTGCTATTTAATGTGAATACACCAGACGATCTGTCGCGGATTCAGAATGAAGACGATGTCAGACGGAATAAAAAATAGGGAATCGATTGGAACGATCATGGCTGATACCAAAGTGTCTCGACCAAGTCAGGAGGAAGCCGAAGAGGCTGTCCGGGTGTTGCTTCGCTGGATTGGCGAGGATCCGGGCCGCGCGGGGTTGGGGCGCACTCCCACGCGGGTCGTGAGTGCTTACGGTGACTGGTTTGGCGGGTATGAAATCGATCCCTATGCCTTGTTGGGCAGTTCATTTCAGGAAGTCCGGGATTACAAGCGCATCGTGACGTTACGTGACATCGATTTTTCGTCACATTGTGAGCACCATATGGCGCCAATCATTGGCCGGATACATCTGGCCTATCTTCCCGACAAGCGCCTGGCCGGCATTAGCAAGCTCGTGCGTGTCGTGGAGGCATTCACGAAGCGTCTTCAGGTACAGGAACGTTTGACGGCGGAAATTGCGCAATGCATAAACGATACGCTGAGAGCCCAAGGGGGTTGCAGTCGTCGTCGAAGCACAACACCAATGCATGACGACGCGCGGCGTCAACAAGACGGATGTCAAGATGGTCACGAACGAAATGCTGGGGGCCTTTGAAAACGATGACCGCATGCGAACGGAATTTCTGTACAAGATTGGGCAGGTATCGGTTTAAGATAGAAACCGGGCTAACTGGTTTTATAATCGACCGAACATTATGCCGCTGATAATAAAGACAGTTGAACAGGCGAAGGAACTGGAAGGCCAGGAGTTGGGTATATCCGACTGGATGATGATTGATCAGGATCGAATTAACCGGTTTGCCGAGGCGACAGATGATTTCCAGTGGATTCATGTCGACACGGAGCGCGCCAGGGCGGAGTTGCCGATCGGATCAACCATTGCACACGGTTATCTTCTGACGGCCTTGTTTCCGGCCCTGCTCGAGAATATCGTGGTTTTTGAAGGCGAGCGGGCGATTAACTATGGCTTGAATAAGGTTCGTTTCAAGCAAATGGTACCGGCGGGCAGCCGGGTTCGTCTGAAAGTCACCCTGAAATCGGTCCGTAAGAGAGTGGGAGCGCTGCAGATTATTCTGGATAGTACGATGGAGATCGAAGGCCAGATCAAGCCGGCTTGCGTCGCTGAAACGATTGCCTTGTATTTTTTGAGTAACGATTAAGCGAAACGTCGGGCGGGTCTTTGTGGATATGGTTTTGATCTGGTTTCCACCTGGGAGTGGCTTTGGCTTGACCGCAGTTCAGGTCAGTTCATTCAGGTGGTATTAACATTGGAAACGGTACAATAAAAATTATTTTGAAAACCTGGAGAGTAAAATAAGAGTCGTCTGTTCATGTCGGTGCAGCGGTTTTTTTCAGTCCTGTGAAAAAATGAGTGTTCGACGCCAGCCTTGGCGTGTGTGTATGCATAGATCATATTTTTCGAATTTTGTCCTTCTGGTGCTTTCGTTGCTGGCGGTCCCGGCGCATGCATCTATTGGCGCCATTTACGGAACCGTGGAGGATAAATTTACCGGGGAGATGCTTGGCGGTGGCGACAATGGCTATCCGAACGCAACTGTGCATCTTGATGCGGTAACAGCTGAGCACGAAACTCAGACTTATGAGAACGGTTCATACATCATCAATAGCGCCCCGGGGTCGGGTTATTTGCTAACGGTCAGCGCTCCGGGATATCAAACCCTGCAGGTCAGGGACATCACACTCGACGCGATGAATATCATAAATTTGACCATAAGAATGGAACCGATCGATACGCCCGATTATGCGGTTATGGATGTACGATGGACCAGGACATCGGCTGTCGGGGCGCCGCTCGAAATCAGGATCGCCAACCTGAACGGAATTCCTCCGCGGACGAGTGCCCGGACCAGAACCGGGCGGGTGCCTTTTTTCTCGTTTATTGTTCACGGATTGGAAATTCCATCGGTGAGCAAAGCAACCTTGTTTGAACTTGATCCCATGGAATGTTTGTCGAAGTCGACGCCGCACAGGCTCCTGTATACGGTTCCGTGGACAACGATTTACGATGATCTCAGAGCTGCTGGCATTTGGGATGAGGTCATTGAAACGCAGGATTTAGCCTACCGTGCGGAGATTAACCCGGTACCTAAAATCGCGGCAGAAAACCCGGAATTCCGAAAGGGCGGTAATAATCTTTTTGAAATCGTGGCGAATCGTGGACAGATTTTCGAGCGCAACGAAATTTTTGAGGCTGAGTGCCTGGAGTTGCCGGAATCGGGGAATGGCAGGCGGACCACAGGTTTAGACGCCAGCGATTTCCCGAGCATTTCGCTCCGGGGGTCACGTGTCATTCGAAACAATCGGAGCGAATATTTGAAGCGCTATGGCCGCACGCGGACTGGAATCGGGAAAGCGGAGCCTATACCGGATGCGGCGGGATGGAATTTGTCTGACGGTGAGACCAGCCGATTACTTCAACAGCTCCACGTCGATCCGAAATTGAATCCTGATTTCAGGATGTTGTTTGCCAGCAGGCTGCCGCCAACGATCGCGGTTCGGGAAATAAGTCCTGCATCATTGGACCTGATCGCCTGGCAGCGGCAGAGTATGGCGCTGAAAGGCACGAGGTTGCAGGGAATAACGGAAGCCAGGGTCGTGACCTCCGACGGCAAGCCGGTTTCGGGTGTCACGGCGTCGCTGACCGGTGACCTGGAAACCCGTCGAACGCTGGCGATGACGGCCGGCGAGGCTGTTGCCGGCGACTATTACATTCAATTCTATGCGGGCGACGACGAGGTATTGGTGGTTGCCAGCCTTTGGCCGATCCGGGTCAGCATTAGCGGGGTCGAGACGCCGTAACAGTCGCAGGATTGTACGGCAATCGTCATGCACCCATGACGTCACTCAGATTCTGCAGGAACCGTCTGATCCGGGCCGCATTGGCGCCCATGTCACCTCTGCCGACGCGCGACTTTGACCGAATGTCGACGTTGGTTCCGGAGCCGCGCGGCGTGAGCTGGATCACGACATCATCTTTGAATCCGAACCAGAAGGTCGTGTCAGTCGCTTCGATACGTCCTGAATCGCGGTTCGCGGCGACGATTTCCCATCCGAGTGCCCGGGCGGCGTCTTCAGCTGCGTCGAAAACTTCGTCCGTTGGTCTTTCGACGATTAGTGTCTGGATATCCGGATAAGCCTCGAGCTGCTGCTCGGTGGTCCCGTCATCCAGATATTCGGCGGGGTTTGAGCTTGCGCCCCGGAGCGCCACGACGGCGACGAATAGCGGTGGATTCTTGACGTCGGTCGAGATGTCATGAATTCCCGGCCCGCCCATGCTCGGAGCTTGCGACAGGATGGTGCCCATCAAAATGACACCGATACCGAACGCCGCCCAGGTGCCGCGCGTGGACGCATCGCCGGCGGTACCCTTGCTCAGTGCGAGCCCGATCAGGCTCGTCAGGATCGCGAGGACGAACAGCGGCAGGCCGATGCCGAAAGCGCCGAATGCCGGCATCGGGCCGAGCGCTCCGGTAACGCCACCACCGAGACCAATGATCATGGCTATTCCGGCGATGATGGCGAGTACTATAGCGGTCTTGCACCAGCGAGTTCCACGTGGCCGTTTCGTTGTGGGGGTATCATTCATCGGGTAGTCTCCGTTATCGATTCGCACTTTTGTCGGATCGCACTGGGCGGACATTAGCACAGCTTTGAAATGGACCCGATACTTTCTGACCTGATCAATCTGTTTGAACTGGAACAGATTGATAACAATATCTTTCGAGGAGAGAGCAGGGATATCGGTACGCCACAGGTCTTCGGTGGGCAGGTCCTGGGTCAGGCTTTGACCGCGGCTTGCGCCACGGTCGATAGTCAGCGGGCCGCCCATTCTCTGCACGCGTATTTTCTGCGGCCCGGCGATGTCAATGCGCCGATCGTATACCAGGTCGATAATGCGCGGGATGGCCGAAGTTTTTCCAACCGACGGGTCGTTGCCATTCAGCATGGCAGGCAGATTTTCAACATGACCGCATCTTTTCAAATTCCGGAGCAGGGATTGACACACCAGGCTCTGATGCCCGATGTACCGGGCCCGGAGGGCATTCCTGATCTGCCGGACGTTGAGCCCAGGGAAATCGAGAAATTGCCCAAAAAGCTTCAGCGCTTTCTGCAACATCAGCGCCCGTTTTTCGTTCGCGTCGTGCCGCGCGCGGACGGAGAGGAGCAGCGTCTGGAACCGGTAAAATATGTCTGGATGAAGGCCATCGAGGACTTGCCTGATGACCCCGCCTTGCATCAGCGCATGTTGGTCTATACTTCCGATTATTAATTACTGGCCACCGCGACACTGCCTCATGGTGATCTCAGTGTAATGCGGGACAATCTGCAAATGGCGAGCCTGGATCATGCGATGTGGTTCCATCGGCCCTGTCGGGTGGATCAATGGCTATTGTTTGCATTTGATAGTCCCAGTGCATCCGGCGCACGAGGGCTGGCGCGGGGTCTGGTGTTTAACCAGGAAGGCACTTTATTCGTTTCGACCGCGCAGGAAGGTTTGATCCGCTTGCGCAATTAGATAAAAGAAGGGAAAAAAGAAGGTGTCAGACCCCAATTCCGAATCTCAGATTCGAAATTGGGGTCTGACACCGTCGTCGGTTAAGCTATTTGACGCAGTGCACTTCGATACCGCTCGGCACGCTCAATATACCGCGTTGCGTAAGCCGGCAGTCGGCGAGTTCCTCGTCGGTGAGTTCGCGGACAATCCTGGCCGGCGCGCCGAGAATCAGAACACCGTCAGGAAACGATTTATTCTCGGTGATCAGCGCATTTGCGCCGACAATCGAATGGGCCCCGATGGTGGCGTGATTGAGGATGGTGCTGCCAATGCCAATCAATGAATTGCGGCCAATGTGGCAGCCGTGCAACATGACTTTGTGGCCGACGGTGACGAATTCGTCGAGGATCAGCGGTGCGCCCGGATCGCAGTGGAGGACCGATCCATCCTGAATATTCGATCCGCGACCAATCGTGATTCGCTCTACGTCACCTCTGAGTACTGCGCCAAACCAGACACTGGTGTCTGCATGGAGATGAACGTCACCGATCACGGCAGCATTTGGCGCGACGTAACATTTGCCGTCGATTTGTGGGCTGATGTCATCGAGGGCGTATAGCATTGATCCGGCCTTGTTTATTTGGCAGTCGAAGCCGTGGCCTGATTGGCGACCGCTTCCGTGGCTTTTCTGATTGCCTCAGGGTCGCCGATGAATTCTCGACTCCGTGGTTTCAGAGCATCATCGAGATCATAAAGTATCGGTACGCCGGTCGGAATGTTGAATTCGGTGATTTCTTCATCTGAAATGCCATCGAGCATTTTTACCAGCGCGCGCAGGCTGTTTCCATGCGCGGCGATCAATACATTTTCGTTTGCCTCGAGACGTGGTGCGATTTGCTCTAGCCAAAAGGGGGACACCCGCTCCAACGTGTCTTTCAGTGACTCCGTTGCTGGCAGCGACAAGACTTTCTTGTAGCGTGGGTCGAAACGGGGGTGGCGTTCGTCGGTCTCTTCGAGGGGAGGTGGCGCGATGTCATAGCTCCGCCGCCAGATGTGAACCTGCTCAGCGCCGTGCTGGGCCGTTGTTTCCGCTTTGTTGAGCCCCTGCAGCGCGCCGTAATGCCGCTCATTCAATCGCCAGCTCCGTTCCACCGGAATCCACATCCGGTCCATCTCGTCGAGCATCAGCCAGAGGGTGCGAATCGCGCGCACGAGCACTGACGTATATGCGACATCAAACTGGACACCCAGAGATTTCAATTGTTGGCCTGCCGCAATCGCTTCTCGCACACCCTGTTCTGTCAGGTCGACGTCTGTCCAGCCGGTGAATAGATTTTGCAAATTCCAGATACTTTGCCCATGACGACAAAGGACCAGTTTACCTGCCATCAATTTTCTCCTTATAGTTTGGCGGTAGTGTACCAGTTGAGTCGGCGCGCCCGGACTTTTAGTGGCCTGCTAAGGCAGGTGTTGCGCCGCCAGGTAACTGGTCGACTGCATTTCCCGGAGTCGGCTTTGTGTGCGTTCAAACTCTTTTCCCAGTCTCGAGCCAGTGTACAGAACATCGATCGACGCGGCGGCTGATACGATTAACTTGACCTTTCGGTCATAGAATTCGTCGACTAATGAAATAAATCGTCGTGCCTGATTCTCTTTTTGCCGGTCCAGAACAGGAACATCCGAAAGGATCACTGCCTGGAAACAACGGGCGACCTCGATGTAATCGTCCTGACTTCTCGGGCCATCACACAAGTCGCCGAAATCAAACCAGATGACCCCGTCGGCGCGTCGTTGTGTGCTGATATTCCGGCCCAGAATTTCGATCGCCTGACCCCTGGTGCCGGCATCAGGTGCGATCCGGGCGAAGTAATCATCGAGGAGCGCTGTCGCCGCCGCACCCAGCGGGGTGTGAAAAATTTCAGCTTGTTCGAGTACGCGCAAGCGATAATCGGTGTTGCCGCATATATGCACGATATCCGTATGGTGCTTAATATTCTCGATCGCCCGCAGAAACTGTTGACGTTGCAGTCCGTCTGCGTAGAGCTCATCAGGCGGGATATTTGATGTGGTCACGAGCGCAATGCCTCGTCTGAACATCGCGTCGAGGAGTTTTCCGAGCAGCATGGCGTCGGCAATATCAGAAACGAAAAATTCATCGAGGCAAATTACACGGGCCTTGCGGGCCAGATCTTCAGCGACGTGTTCCAGTGGGTCTGCAACGTTTTTCAATTGTCCCAGTTGGCCGTGCAACCGGTACATGAGCCGATGAAAGTGAAATCTGAGTTTGTCTTCGAATGGAAGGGACTTGAAAAACAAGTCCATCATGAAGGTCTTTCCGCGTCCGACCCCGCCCCAAAGGTACGCTCCTCGCACAGGTTCTGATTCAGCCAGTGAAGGAATGAACCGGAAGAGATAGCTTTTTTTCAAGTGGGCGCGAATACGTTGTCGGCCGGGATGCGTAATCAATTCATTCGCGATTCGATCCAGCGTTTCAACGGCCTCGGCTTGAGCTTTGTCGGTCGAAAAGCCCTGTTTGCGAATTTCAGTTTCATAAAGTAGGCGAAGGTTCATTTGGCCACTGTACTCATTCGACAATTGTGCGGCAAAGCCTACAATACCGATTCTGACAAATGGGGCCAGACCCCATCAGTCAATTTTATTTTTTATAATGGAACAGGGAATGTCAAAACGGGAGTCGATGGACTTCGATGTCGTGATTGTAGGAGCAGGTCCCTGTGGCCTGTCTGCGGCATGTCGGCTCAGTCAACTGGCTGACGAGGCCGGTACAGAAATCAATGTCTGTGTGATCGAAAAGGGGTCTGAGATCGGCGCCCACATCATTTCTGGCGCGGTTTTTGAATCCCGGCCACTGGATGAGCTTTTCCCGGATTGGCAGGACCGCGGTGCGCCGGTTACGATTCCTGTGCGGCGCGACGAATTTTTTTACCTGCTCAGCCGCAGTAAGGCGCTCAGGGTGCCAGACTTCCTGGTGCCGAAATTTACCCGTAACCGGGGTAATTACATCATCAGTCTCGGCGATCTTTGTCGCTGGCTCGGCGAGCAGGCCGAGGCGATGGGCGTCAATGTATTTCCCGGATTTGCGGCGGCGGAAATTTTATATGACGGCGACCGGGTCGTCGGTGTGGCGACCGGCGATATGGGGCGGATGCGTCGGGGCAGCCGAAAGCGAATTTTGAACCGGGCTACGAGTTGCGGTGCCGTTACACGATCTTTGCCGAGGGCTGCCATGGCAGTCTGGGTAAGGAGCTAATGCAGCGATATTCGCTGCGCGAACAATGCGACCCTCAGCACTATGGCATAGGATTGAAAGAGGTTTGGAGTATCGATCCTGAGCGTCATGAAGAAGGTCGTCGTGCTGCATGCGCTGGGTTGGCCTCTCGATAACGCCACCGAGGGGGGCGGCTTCCTTTATCACGGCCGGGATAACCAGGTTTTTCTGGGCCTTATCGTCGCATTGAACTATCAGAATCCCTATCTTAATCCGTACGAAGAATTTCAGCGCTGGAAGCAGCACCCACTCATTCGAAAATATCTCGAAGGTGGCAAAAGAATTTCGTATGGAGCGCGGGCCGTCAACAAGGGCGGTCTGCAGTCTTTGCCAAAACTGACTTTTCCCGGAGGCCTGTTGGCGGGTTGCGAG
>PVMK01115142.1_pt1 | contig 18630 bp, 18 predicted proteins | sample 1853481 | NCBI WGS metagenome assembly PVMK01 (sample SAMN08533507, study PRJNA380276) | Marine sediment metagenome, whole genome shotgun sequencing project. | reverse complement strand
CGGTCTTTGCGCAGGGCTTCATGCAAGGCGTTGGCTCGGCCAGCATGTTCTCGTCGGCCACACAGGACTGCGCCAACAAGTTCGCAGTCGCCCGCCAGGTCTACGGGTTCCCGTTCACGCAACCCTTCCCCGCCCTGGACAACCTCGAGTGTCTGATCATCGTCGGAGCCAATCCCGCGATCTCCAAGTGGAGTTTCTTGCAGGTGTCGAACCCGATTCGGCGCCTCAAGGAGGTCGAAGAGCGCGGCGCCAAGATTTTCGTCGTCGACCCCCGCCGCACCGAGACCGCGAAAGTGGCGGGTGAGCACGTCTTCATCCGCCCCAACACCGACGTGTTCTTCTACCTTTCGTTTCTGCACGAACTGCTGGCGACCACCGAGGTCGACCGCGCGCGCATCGATCAACACATGACCGGGTTGATGACCTCCGTCGCGTCGCTGAGGCCTGGTCGCCCGAGCGGACGGCTGAAGTGACGCGCATTCCGGCGGAGACGCTCCGCGCGATCGTACGCGCCTACTCCGAAGCCGACGGTGCTGCGCTGTACTGCTCGACCGGCGTGAACATGGGCACCAACGGCTCGCTCGCGTTCTGGTTACAGGAGTGCATCAACGCCGTCTCGGGCAACCTCGACCGCGAGGGCGGCACGCTCGTCAGTACCGGCGTCATCGACTTCGCGGCGTTCGGCAAGAAGACGGCTTGCTTCTGCACGAGAACGAAAGTCGCATCGGCAATTTCCAAACGATCAACGACTCCATGCCAGGCGGCATCCTCGCCGACGAGATCCTCACCCCGGGCGATGGGCAGATCAAAGCCTTGTTCGTGACCGGCGGCAACCCGCTCATCACGATGGCGAACTCCGAACGCCTGCGCGAAGCCTTCAAGGAGCTCGAGCTGCTCGTCGTCCTCGACATCCAGCCGAGCGAAACCGCGTCGGTGGCAACGCATGTTCTCCCTTGCACCTCGCCGTTCCAGCGCCCGGACCTGCCATTCGTATTCCCCTTGATGTTGGGGCTTCAGTCGAAGCCGTACCTACAGGCGACGCGCGCCGTCATTCCTCCCCAGGGCGAGCAGCGCGATGAGGCGACGATCTACGTCGACATCGCCAAGGCCAGCGGTGTCAACTTGTGGGGCTCGGCCGCCGCTCAGCGCGTCTTCGAGACGGCTCGAACGCTCAATTCGATTGGACGTCGCGGGAAGCAGCCGTCGATCCCGCAAGAGCTTCTGCTGTCGGGTCTACTCCGAGCCACCAAGCAAGGCAGCTTCAAGAAGCTGCTGAAGGAACCACACGGCCGGCTCCGTCCCGAGCACGACCCGGGCAGCTTTCTCGGCAAGCGTGTCGTTCACGACGACCGCAAAGTGCACCTCGCGCCTGAGGTCTTTCTGAAACAGACAAAAAAGCTCGAAGCCGACTTTCAGCTCGAGCTCGAGACGAAAGACAAGCTCAAGCTCATCACGAAGCGCGCGATCACGACCCACAACTCGTGGACGCACAACATCGAGGAGTTCGTGTCCGGCGATCGCGCGACGAACCACCTGTACATGCATCCTGACGACGCGCTGCGAGCCGGAGTCCAAGAAGGCAAGCTGGCCGACGTGTCGACCGACACCGCCACCGTTCGCCTCCCGGTGAAGCTGCTCTCGGAGCTGATGCCCGGCACCGTCGCGCTACCGCACGGCTGGGGTCATCAAGACAGCCAGATGGGGGTCGCCAGCACGACGACCGGCGTCAACGTCCAAGACAGCCAGATGGGGGTCGCCAGCACGACGACCGGCGTCAACGTCAACCTGCTCGCCGCGGACGGCCCAGATAAGCTCGAGAAGGTCTCAGGCATGGCACACCTCACTGGCTTCTTGGTCGACGTGAAACCTGCAGCCGGCGCGCTCAACCCAAACCATTGGTCGGGCATCGGGAGAGAAGCCTGCGAGTAGCGCTCCACGGGAGAGCGCTTGCACGCGGTTCGAGTCTGCTACACTCGCCCTCTTCGCGGGAGTAACTCAGTGGTAGAGTTCTTGCTTCCCAAGCAAGCTGTCGCGGGTTCGAATCCCGTCTCCCGCTCCACTTCCAGTTCCCCCGAAAGCCCCTCTTCAACGCGGACGAGCTTCTGAATCCCTTCGACTGAGGCGCTCCGATCCATATCCACAGCGGAACTTTCCTTTCTGACAGGCTGATCGGGGGGGAATAATTACGTATAGACCACTGGGCGGATCCGACGAATCTTGAGAGTATGGATGCGGGCCAAGGTGGGGGCCCTGGGCGTCAGCCTGGAGGAAGGAGGGTCACGCTATGGACCGGATAGGTTCAGCTATCATCGACTTCACGGAAGCGGTCTACGACCTCGAGCTCAGCGACGAGGCGTGGCTTCCTACGATCCTGATGCATGGCTTGCCGGTACTCGAGCACGGGCTCGGAGTCGCAGGTATGCGGTACGGCCGCCCGCCGGAAGGAGGGGCAGTCGAGCTGCTCGACGTCCACATTGCGTCGGGCCCGCGGGACTTCGCCGAGCGGCATATCGCGGCTTTGGCAACAACGCCCCCCGACGTGCTCCGAGAGCAAGTGCGCCCAGGATGTGCGGGCACAGCGTCTATGGACAGCAAAGGCAAGCCCGAGCAACTCGCTCACTACACCTCCCACGTGAACTACTGCAAAGACCTGCTCTACCTCACCGCCGTCGACTGCAAAGGCTCCGGCGTGGCAGTTGTCGCACCGCTAAAACAGATCACTAAGCTGAGCGGCCCCGACTTGCAAAGGTGGAAGATGCTCGCCGCACACGTGGACGCCGGACACCGCCTGCGTCATGGGCTCGCCGACAAGGAGAACGGTGACGAGCCGCGCACCAACCTCCCGCACGACGCCGAGGCTATCTTCGACGCGAACAGCTTCCGCCTGACCGACGCGGTGGGGAAAGCACAGGAGCGCACTGCCGCAAGGAAGCTCCGCAACGCAGCGGTGACGGTGGATCGTGCCCGTGGGAGGATGCGCGATACCGATCCCGAAAGGGCGCTCCAAATTTGGAAGGCCCTCGTTCGGGGCCGCTGGTCCATGATCGATTGGTTCGACTCAGACGGACGACGCTTCGTGCTGGCCCTTCCAAATGCGCCTGAAGTCAGTGACCCACGCGGCCTCACCGAGCGCGAAAGCCAAGTCGTGGCATATGCGGTGTTGGGCCAGACCAACAAGATGATCGGCTATCGGCTGGACCTTTCGAACGGCCGAGTCTCGATGCTCCTCCGGAGCGCGATGCGAAAACTGGGTGTCCAAACGCGCGCGCAGCTAATGCTCAAGATGCGCGACTTCGAGCGCTCCACCAGTGTGCCGGCAGATCGAGCCCCTCATGACTAGAGCACGAGGCGGACGCCGTACGTACTGCAGTAGTTCTCGAAGCGTTCGCGGATCTGGCTGAGGGTCATGCCGAAATCCTCGATCTCGTAGCTATGGGACCCGTGCTTGCCGCGTGGATTGTCGTGCAAGAACGAGCGCATTAGGCCTTCGACATCGGCCGACCACGGAATATCGAAGCGTTCGTAGGCACGGCCGAGGACAGCGACGGGATCGGCAACTATCTCTTCAAACTGGACGTCGATGAACTGACCGGCTTTGTCGCTGTGCTTCTCGCGCACGGCAGTGGCGTGGTCGAGTGCATCCGCCCACCACGCCGTGGTCTGCTGCCCGAGGGCGCACGGATCGACTGAATCGCTCGCCAATCCTTGAATCACGTAGTAGAGACTTGCAAGCGACGGAACGATTTTCGCGGGGTCACGGTGGGTAAAGATGATCCGCGCGTCGGGGTACTCGGTCAGCAGTGCATCGAGCGAGCGCAAGTGCACGGGGCTCTTGAGCACCCAGCGCTCCTTCATGTGCTTGCTTTGTAGGTGCTCGAGGAAATGCCGATGATAGCGGTACGCCGGGGCGTGGCTCTGCGCGTCTACCCATGCCTGGTAGCTCGGCACGTTGAAGCTCACGCTGAACTGTGGGCCAAGCATGCTTTGCGCGAGAAACGGCATGCACTCCTGAGGGAGGTCCGCGCCGACCTCATGAATGGAAGCGAACGACGGCGCCATGGTGTCCATGTGTTGCAAGAGCTTCGCGGCCTCGGCGATACGCGGGTCCGTGGCGAATGTGGCGCGTTCCGGCGGCGGGTCGGGAAACTGCACCTCCCAGGTGAGGGGCACCCGGTTCGCGGGGTCCTGGGCTAGCAGGTTGAACAGAATCGTCGTTCCCGTCCGTGGGTACCCCACGATGAAGACGGGGCGCTCGATCGGAACGCCAGCCACCTCGGGGTGAGCGGCTCGGTACCGGTACACACTGAAGCGATTCTGGAGAAATCCGAGCAGCGACTGGCGGAACATGACGCGGCCGAGCCAGGTCAAGTCCGCTTCGCGCTCAATCGAGTCGAAGAGCACGGGAAGGGCGTCCCGGAAGCTCTCATCGCCGAATTGGTCCGACCTAGCCGCTCGCGCGGCGGCGCGAAGAATCTTGTCCGGGTCCAGGGACGGCCATCGCGGCGCCAACACCGGGCCTACACGGTTGAGCACTCGCATGGTGCGGGTTCGGTGCGGGGGCGGTGCGGGCATGACGTTGGTGCACGGCCCGGGCAGTTTGCCCGACCGGCCTGCATCGAGTAGCACGGGCATCGATAGCGAGCAAAACGTGGAAAACGCATGAGTGGAAACGACAAATCGGAGCGGGTGGCCATCGTCACAGGCGCGTCCTCGGGAATCGGAGAGGCCACCGCACATTGCCTCGCCAAAGCCGGTTTCTCGGTGGTGGTGGCCGCCCGTCGGGCGGACTTGCTCGATGGCATCGTCTCGGACATCACCGCGGAGGGTGGCACCGCACTCAGCGTGCCGACGGACCTGAGCGACGCAGAGGAGACATCGGCGCTCGTGAAGACGACGCTCGAGGCCTTCGGGCGGGTCGACGTGCTCGTCAATAACGCCGGATACAGCCCACCCTGCGCGCTCGAGCAGCTCGACCGCCAAGCCATGCGTCACGTGTTCGACGTGAATCTGCTGTCGGGCATGCAACTAATCGCCGAGCTGACACCCGTGATGCGCGAACAGGGCGGGGGCCGTATCATCAACATCAGCTCGCTCACTCGGTACGTGGGCGCACCTCTCGCCGGGGCCTATGCGGCCACCAAGGGCGGCATGGAGGCAATGACCGCCTGCATGCGTCTCGAGCTCTCGCCCTGGAACATCGAGCTGAGCCTGATCGTGCCCGGCTTCGTCGACACGCCAACCTTCGACAAGTCGCGAGAGGCGGGGCAAGACCTGCGGGACGATCCGAACAACCCGTATCAGAAGCTCATGTCGGATCTCGACGACTTCGCGCAGGATCAACTCAAGAGTGCAGTTCCTCCGGAAGATGTGGGCAAGGCGGTAGTCAAGGCGGTCACGGCAGATTCGCCGAAGACGCGGTACTTCGTCCCCAAGTCCGCGCGTACGGCCGCGCGAATGTTTGGCGTACTCCCCGACCGCCTGGCGGATCGGCTTCTACTCAAGATGTACAAATGGGGACCATGGGCATGAATACGCAGCAGACAAACCAAAGTGCAAAGCGCATCCTCGTCACCGGAGCCGCCAAGGGCATCGGCGCCGCCATCGTGCGCCTCTGCGTCAAAGCCGGGCACCGGATCGTCGCAGTCGACATCGACCAAGAGGGCCTGTCGCAGTTGCGCGAAGAGCTTCCCGGCATCGAGACGGCGATTCTGGATGTTCGCGACCTCGCCGCTTGGGAGCGGGTCGTCGAAGGTGCCGAGACGCAGGGAGGCCCGATTGACGTTGTGATCAACAACGCGGGTGTGTGCCTGCCGGGGCCGTCCAACGAGGTTTCCGCCGACGATGATCGTCTGACGGTCGAAGTGAACCTCATTGGGGTCATGAACGGGGTGCGCACGCTGCTTCCGCGGTTTCTGGATCGCAAGCGCGGCCACGTGATCAACGTGGCGAGTATGGCGGCCTTCATACCCTCTCCCGACCTCGCATCGTACTGCGCGACCAAGCATGCGGTGCGCGCCTACACCCACAGTTGTGCCCTCGACCATCGGCATGCACCGGTCCATTGGACCCTCGCTTGTCCGGGCGCAGTCGAAACGCCGATGCTCCAAAGCATGCGTGAACGGCGCGCGGGCCTCGTCGTGTTCACCGAGAAGCCGATGCCGCCCGAAAAGTTCGCGAGCGCCATCGTCGACGCGATTCGAGCGCCGCGCCTCGAGGTGCTGGTACCCAGTATGCGGGGCAAGATTCTCCGTTTCATCGGGCTATTCCCGGGCCTCCTGTCCGGCGGTTTGGACGAAGTGGAGCGCCGCGGGCTCGAAGCGCTCGACAACTAGGCGATCCGCGTCGAACGATGAGAACCCTACCGGCGTGTCTCGAAGGAGTCGATCACCGCCCGCAGGACGTCCTGCCTCGCCACCAACCCCACAACGCGGTTGTCCTCCATGACGGGAAACCGCCGGTACCTGGTCTCGACGAAGCGCGTTGCGACGTCGAGCAAGCTGTCTTCTGCGTTTACCGCTTGCACATCGGTGCTCATGTAATCCCCGACGCACCCCCCAATCTCGCCGTGATAGCCCGCGACCAGCGCTGCCTTCAGGAAGTCTCGTTCGGTGAGAACGCCAACGAGATTGCCACGCTCGTCGATGACGGGCGCGCCGGAAATACGCTTGTCGACCAAGATGCGAACCGCATCGAGCAAGTCGGTGTCGCGCGCAAAGACCACGGGCTTGCGGATCATTAAATCTCGAACCCGCATTTGCTTGATTAGAGTCATTTAACACGTTTCCTCGGACACACGGACGCGCCGCTTGCGGACCGGCCGCATGCCCCACAGCCCTGCACGTCCGGATTGTTGAGCCCGCCGCAGGTCCCACGAATACCGCCGCGCCCTACAAGCAGTCCAACGCTCAAGCCGCTCACGGCAAGCGCAAAAACCACGAAACTCAGGACGTATACAGTCATGTTAGTTAGCCGCCGAAATCGTCGAACATCATACTCTCCTCGGACACGCCGAGGTCTTCAAGCATCTTCTGAACCGCGGAAACCATCAAGGGGGGGCCGCATATGTAGTACTCGCAGTCCTCCGGCGCCTCGTGCTGCGCGAGATATTGGTCGCATGTGACTTGGTGAATGAAGCCTACGGGACCGTCCCAGGGGTCGTTCTCCTTCGGCTCGGAAAGGGCAACGACATAAGTGAAGTTGGGGTGATCGGCGGCGAGGCGGGTGAACTCCTCGTGATAGATGAGATCGCGCTGGCTTCGGACGCCGAACCAGAACGAGATCTTGCGGTGGGTCCGGAGGCGCTTGAGTTGATCGAAAATGTGCGAGCGAAGCGGCGCCATCCCCACGCCGCCCCCGATGAACACCATCTCGTTGTCGGTGTCCTTCGCGTAGAACTCCCCATAGGGACCCGCGATGGTGACGTGGTCGCCTGGTTTCAAGCTGAATAGATACGACGAGACGACGCCGGGCGGCACGTGGCCCCCCGAGCCTGGCGGTGGGAGCGCGATGCTAACGTTGAGGAGAATGACACCCTTCTCCTCTGGGTAGTTCGCCATCGAGTAGGCCCGCGTCGTGGGCGACTTGGTCCCAGATCGGAATCGCCACAAGTTGTGGCGCTCCCATTCATCACTGAACTCCGGATCGATGTCGAAGTCGGAGAACTTCGCTTTGTAACGTGGGCACTCGACCTGAATGTAGCCGCCAGCACGGAAGGGAACCTCCTCACCAGCGGGAAGCTCGAGGTCGATCTCTTTGATGAACGTGCTGAGACAGCGATTCGAGCGCAGCGTGCACTCCCACTTGCGAACGCCGAAGACTTCGTCCGGGATGCGCACGCGAACATCCTCACGAACCGTGACCTGACAACCGAGCCGAACGTGGTCGGCGGCTTCCTTCCGTCCTATCAGAGCAGACTCGATGGGGAGCATGGGCCCGCCACCCTTCAACACCTTCACGCGGCACTGGCCGCACGTGCCTTTGCCGCCGCAGCCGCCAGGCAAGTAGAGACCGACGCTCGAAAGCGCTGTCAGCAGTTTCGCCCCTGTGAGCACCTGGAAGTCGCGGTCGTCGTTGACGATCATTTCGACGACGCCCGTCTCGACCAGCTTCGATCGCGCGAGGAGGATCACCCCCGAAAGCAAGACGATGATTCCCGTGAACACCGCAACCGCGAGGAATACTTGGACCATGCTCCTGCGCTGCCTCCTACAGTTGGATCCCTGCAAAGGCCATGAAGCCGAGAGACATCAGACCGACGATGATGAACGTAATACCGAGGCCTTGGAGGCCATCGGGGACATCGCTGTACTTGAGCTTCTCGCGTATGCCGGCGAGGCCCACCAACGCAAGCGCCCACCCGAAGCCGCTGCCGATTCCATAGACGACGCTCTCGGGCATCGTGTAGTCGCGCTGCACGGAGAAGAGCGTGCCTCCGAGAATGGCGCAGTTGACCGTGATCAACGGCAGGTAGATGCCGAGCGCATGAAAGAGCGGCGGAAAGTAGCGGTCGAGCACCATCTCGAGAATCTGCACCATCGCGGCGATGACCCCGATGTAGGTAACCAGGCCCAAGAAACTCAGGTCGACGTCGGGGAGCCCCGCCCAAGCGAGCGCGCCTTCCTCGAGGACATAGTGGTAGAGGAACGTGTTGACCGGAACGGTGATCAGTTGAACGACGATGACGGCGGCGCCGAGACCAAACGCCGTCTGGATGCGCTTGGAGATCGCGAGGAATGTGCACATCCCGAGGAAAAACGAAAGCGCCAGGTTCTCGACGAACACCGCCTTGATGAAGAGCTCCGCGTAGTTGCCCATCACATCACATCCGTTCGGTGGACTTCGTGAATGCGGAACTCCGGCTTTTCGACCTGCTCGACCTTCCACGAGCGCACAGCCCAGATGATGAGCCCGATGACGAAGAACGCGCTGGGCGGAAGGAGCATCATGCCGTTCGGGCTGTACCATCCGCCGTCGGCCACGTTGGGGAGGACGGTGTAGCCGAGCAGCGTACCGGCACCAAGAAGCTCACGCGTGCTGGCGACCAGGATCAGAATGACGCTGTACCCGAGGCCGTTACCGATGCCGTCGAGGAAGCTGAGTCCGACGGGATTTTTCGAAGCGAAGCTCTCGGTGCGACCGAGCACGATGCAGTTGGTGATGATCAAACCCACGAAGACCGAGAGCTCACGGCTGGTTTCGAACGCGAACGCCTGGAGCGACTCGTCCACGACGATCACTAGCGATGCGATGATCGTCATTTGCACGATGATTCGGATGCTGGTCGGGAGCACGCGCCGGATCACGCTGACCGACGCGTTGGCCAGCGCCGTGACCACGGTGAGCGCGACGCACATGTAGAGCGAGGGGAGAAGCGACGTGGTGACCGCGAGAGCGGAGCATATGCCGAGCACGTGAAGCGTGACCGGGTTGTTGTCGACGACGGGGTCGACGAGCGCGCGCTGGGCGGCGGAGCTCATGTTCCATCTCCTCGTTGAAGGCGGCGAAGGTAGGGCCCGTAGCCCTGGTCTCCGAGCCAATGCTGGAGCAGCTTCGTCACCCCATTCCCCGTGAGCGTGGCGCCGGAGACGCCATCGACGTGATAGTCGGCCAACGGGTCGTCCGCTCCGACACGGCCCTTGACGACCTCGATCTTCAGGTCGCCTGATTCGTCGAACAAGCGCTTGTCGCGCCAACGCTCCTGCCAGGCCGGCTTGGAAATGAAGTCGCCGAGGCCGGGTGTTTCGCCATGCGCGTAGAACGTGATGTCGGCGACGGTGTTGCAATCGGGCTCGAGAGCGAGAAATCCGTGCAAGGTCGACCAGAGGCCGTGCCCGGACACCGGCAGGATGATCTTGCTCACCTCCCCATCTCGTCGAGCGAGATAGACCAGAGCCCGCTCGGAGCGGCTCTCGGGATCGGTGTCTTCAACGTAGGCTCCGGTGGCGAGATCGACGACTCGGAGCTCGATGTTCTCGTAGAGCTCGTTCACGTCGCCTTCCGGCTCCAGCAGCCCCGCCACGTCCAGGATGTTGCGGCGCATGTCGAGGAGCGCATTGGCGACTTGACGGGGCTTGAGCAGAACGGCCGCAGAGGCCACGAGCGAGGAGCACACCAGGCTCACCAAGAAAGCCACGAGCAGCGTCCGCGCGACCGTCTCGGTCTTGTTTCCCGGCATTTCCACAGGCTCAGGCACTTCTCCGCACCCTCCTCATGATGTTAGCCCGTATGACGAAGTGGTCGATGGCGGGCGCAAAGATGTTGGCGAAGAGAATCGCAAGCATGATCCCCTCGGGAAACGCGATGTTGACCACGCGGATCACCACCGTGATCAGGCCGACGAGGAATCCGAAGATCCACCTTCCCGGATTCGTCACACACGCCGTGACCGGGTCGGTGGCCATGAAGATCATCCCAAAGGCGAAACCGCCGAGCACCAGGTGCCAGTGCCACGGCATCGCGAACATGGGGTTGGTGTCCGATCCAACACCGTTGAAGAGCAGTGCGGTCACGACCATGCCCAACATGACGCCGGCGATGATGCGCCACGAGGCCACGCCGCTGTACACGATGAACGCGCCTCCAATGAGGCAAGCGAGCGTCGAGGTTTCGCCGATCGAGCCTTGAACGGGACCAAGGAAGGCGTCCATCCAGGTCACGCCGTGCTCGACGATGCCCGCCACACCGCTTTCGGCGCCAATTGCAAGCGGAGTCGCGCCTGTGACGACGTCGATGGGGGGCGTCCACACGGACTCGCCCGACATCTCGACCGGGTACGCGAAATACAAGAATGCGCGGCCCGCCAATGCCGGGTTCATGAAGTTCTTGCCAGTGCCGCCGAACACCTCCTTGGCCATCACGACACCAAAAGAGATTCCGAGGGCAACCTGCCAAAGCGGGGTCGTCGCGGGAAGCGTCAGTGCGTAGAGGATCGAGGTGACGAAGAAGCCTTCGTTGATTTCGTGGTTGCGAATCCCGGCGAAGAGGATCTCCCAAACGCCACCCGCAAGCATCGTCACCGCGTAGATCGGCACGAAATACAACATGCCGTGGAAGGTCGCGGCGGCCACGCCGTTGGGGTCGTGACCGATCCCGAGCGCCCCCATCACTGCCTCTCGCCAATCGGCAGGGGCTGAAATACCGAGCCCTTCGATTGCGAGGTTCGCGTGGTAGCCCGTGTTCCACATCGCGACCACGGCACACGGGAGGACGCCGATCACCACGAGGCCCATCACCCGCTTGAGATCGATCGCGTCGCGCACGTGGGGGGCGTGACGAGACACGTCGGGCGGCGAGTAGAAGAGGGTGTCGATCATTTCGTAGAGCGCCTGGTAGCTCTCGAAACGGCCACCCTTGGCGAAGTGGGGCCCCACCTTGTCCAGAAGTTTTCGCAGTGGACCCATCAGCCGTCTTTCTCGATGAGGTCCAGGGTGTCTCGCAGGAACGTGCCGTACTCGTACTTGCTGCAACACACGAACGAGCAGAGCGCGAGATCCTCCTCGTCGAGCTCGAGGCATCCGAGTGCGCGCGCCGTCTCGGTGTCTCGAACGATGAGCGCCTTGAGCAGGGGCGCCGGCAAGATGTCGAGCGGCATGACTTTCTCGAAGTTGCCGATCGGGATCATCGCGCGAGGGCTGCCGTGCTGCGATGTAGTGAGCGGATACCGGTGGCTGCGAGGACGAAAAGCGGAGGCAAATGCACGGATCGCTGAGTAGTTGCTGACGCCCGGAGCGAGCCAGCCGAGGAAGTGGCGGCTGCGGTCCTCACGAAGCACGCTGACTTGGAGGTCATACGGGCCCAAGTACTGCGCGCGTCCAGCCGCACGACGCCCACCAAGAATCGATCCTGAGATCACGCGGCATTCGAGCGGCTCCACCTCGCCTTTCAAGAGATCCTCGGTGCTTGCGCCGCTCCGCGTACGCAGCAAGCGCGGCCTGAGAACCAACGGGCCTCCAAGCGCAACGACGCGCTCGGTGGAAAGTCGGCCAGTCGCGAAGAGAGAGCCAATTGCGAGGACGTCCTGGTAGCTCAGGTGCCAGACCGACTTGTTATCGCTGACCGGATCAAGGAAGTGAATGTGGGTCCCAGGAAGGCCGGCGGGATGCGGACCTTCGAAGACGACGGAAGTCACCGATTCCACTCGAGGCAACTCGATCTCGGGCCCTGGCGCCTGGCAAACATAGACGGGGCCGTCGGTCAGGCGGCTGAGGACCGCGACGCCGTCCGAGAATTCCTCCGCCCGCTCATCGATGACGGCGCGGGGATCGCCACCGAGGGGGTTGGTGTCGATGGCTGTGACGAAAATCGAATGCGGCAACGCGTCGGCACGCGGAACCCTGCCGAACGGCCGCGTCCGAAAGGTGGTCCAGAGACCGGAGGCCAGCAGGATCGCTCGCACTTCGTCTCGATCGAGCGTCGGCAGCACGGCGCGATCGTACGAAGCAAACGTCTCCTCGTCCTCGCCCTCGAGCCGAATGACCACCGATTGCAATGATCGCCGCTCGCCGCGGTGAATCGCGACCACCTCGCCGCACCCGGGTGACGTAAACAGGACCTTTGGGTTGCTTTTGTCGGTGAGTAGCGGTTGGCCGAGGCGCACGCGATCACCGACCTCAACCCTCAGTTGCGGCCGTAAGCCCCGGTAGTCTTTCGTGATCAACGCCACCCAGCCGACCGCATTGGCGTGGTCGATGAGCTGCTCCGGCGCGCCGACAATCGGGATGTTGAGCCCTTTTCGAATCCTGATCCGCATCCGGGGTGGCGGCAGTCTATCGCAGATCGGGAGACGAAGGGACAGCGTGCACTGGTCGCTCGTCGGGCAGACGCCGCGAAGGTTGCGTATCGAGCAACGGAAGACGCAAGTAATGCGTCTAGTAATGAGGTGTGCGACTCGCCCAACCGTGGTACGAATTCATCATGCGTTGGGTTGCCTGTATTTGCATCGTGGCCGCATTGGGGAGCTGCAACAAGGAAGAGATCTACTTCATTCCGGGGACGGGAACGTTGCCGGATTGCAACGAAGCGCCGGTCACCAATCTGGACGGCGCTTGCTGGTTTGACCGCGGAGTCGTCACCATTCGCTCGGCGGGGTGCCGAGACGCTATGCCAGACGAGATGTTTACCGTATGCGGACTCGGCTGGTCGTTCACACAGACCGGCAACGACGTCACGATCATCGTCGACGGGGAGTACCGAATTGAGGGGAGGTTTTGCGGCGAGCAACTCTCTCTGCGCGGGGGTTGGTGGCTGCTGGTCGAAGACGCGGGCATGTGCGACTACCAGGACGAGGAGTCCGCCGACGAAGTGAGCATCCAAGAACGCAACGTCCTGACGTTCATCCCGGCTAGCCCCGACACCGGCGGCCAAGAACAGATGACGGGCACGTTGGCGGTCCAGGGCAGCTGCAGCGCCGACTACGACGTCGTTCTTGAACCGGGCGGCAGCTGCTTCTTCTTCTAGGCTAGCAAGGCGATTCTTCGTAGAGGTGTCCCAGTACGTCTTCGCGGGAGAGGATGCCAACAATTCTAGGACCGTTGAGCACGGGAAGGCGGCCGATGTTGTGGGACGTCATTTGATCGAGAGCTTCGGTGAGCGGCGCATCGGGCCCCACGCTTCGTACGCGGTGCGCCATGCAACTCTTGACGGCGAGCGCTCCACGTCCGTGGCGTTGCGCCCGTTCGACGTCGCGGCGCGAGATCACGCCGATCAGCTTTCCGTCTTCGACGACCGGCGCACCGGTGTGCCCCCACTCATGGAGTGACTGCGCGAGCTCGGACAACGCCATGTCGGGTGCGACGGTTCGAACCGGGCTCGACATGAGGTCGCGAACGAATTGCGGGTGACGGCAGCAGCGCTCCACACCTTCGTGCAAACGGGCTACGAGCTCATCGAGCGACGCATCGTGAACGGTGGCCGAACCTGCCCCCGCGTGCCCGCCGCCACCGAATTCTTGAAGGATGGCCCCCACCGGAACCGTGTTCGCCTGCGCGCGGCCAATGATGTGCGTCTTGCCATTCGACAGCCGATAGGCGCAGAACAGCGCGTCATGCGGCAGAATGCGAAACGCCTCGGTCGACACGCGCGCTAGGCCCGCCGGCACCTCGTCCGTCTCCAGCGGGGCGACGCCAATCGATGCGCCCACCAGCGGGATATCGCGCACCGCTTCGAGTAACCGTACGAGCAGCTCTCTCTCCACTGCCTCTAGCGGCGGTCGCAGGAATCGCTGGAGAAGGCCGGGTTGCGCGCCCTGGCCCAACAGCCATGCAAGCGCTGTCGCGTCCCGCGAGCTCGCACGGGCGTAGGAAAGCGACCCCGTATCCTCATGGATTCCGAGTGAGAACAGCGTAGCCTCTTCGCGGTCGACCTCAGCGCCGCGCGCTCGAAGTTCTTCGACCAGCAGTGTCGTCACCGAGCCCACCGGCTGGACGTACTCTTCATCCGCCTGCAAGTCGTCGGGCGCAGACGGATGGTGGTCCCACACGAGAACGCGCACGCTTCGCGGGTTCTTCGCCGCGCGATCGAGCACCTCTTCCACGTGCGCCAGGCGGGTGCGGCGGCGGACATCGGTCACCATCAACCGGTCGACCTGCGAGAGGTCGAGGTCCTCACAACGTTCCGTCCGAAAGCGATCGCTGTGGAGCGTGAGGTACTGGTGAACGTTAGGCGCGAACCCTCCGCTCAGCCCGATCACCGACCCGGGAAATAACTTCTGTAAAGCGACGCAGGACGCCAGCGCATCGAAGTCCGTGGTCTCGTGCGATGTGATCAGTTTCACGTCGCCGATTCCAACGTCTCCTGAAGCACCCGCAGCAAATCGACGTAGCTCACGATGCCGAGCAGGTCGCCCGTGTCGAGGTCGGCCACTGGAACCGCCCCGACTCGATGCAAGAGCATCAGCTCGAGAACTTCCCGGACGTTGGTCTCGGGATCGACTTTGACAGGGCCGGTGTTCATGAAGTTGCCAATGGTCGACGAGCGGGCGCCCTCGACGGCTTCAATCGCGTCGTCCTCGGTAGCTCCGGAAAAGCCCCGAAGGTCACGATCGCTGATGATGCCCACGAGCTCACGGCCACGGACCACCGGGAGGTGCCGGACGTCGAGCTCGTACAGCAGCCCCAACGCCTCGGCGACAGACATGAGCTCCGTCGCCGTCACGGGGTTTTCAGTCATGATGTCTTTTGCAAGCACAAGCTTCTCCTCTCCAAGTCGTCTTCGACGGACTAGAACATGGGGAACGGCAGAGTCGGTTCCACCGCGTTGAAATCCTGAATGATTTTGAGGGTGGTGACCACCGCTATTAGCGACAAGAGATTCGCCGCGACGAGACTCCACCCCATGAGACGCAACCGGCGGGCCGTCGGCTGAAGGACGGCCATGGCGAAGACTACGACCGCCACTGGCACTGCCGCCGCAAGGACCCAAAGGCCCACCCTGAACCCGTATGGCGCGGCCACCCCGACCACGATGACCGCGAGACAGACCAAGACCAGCAACGCGCGCTTCGAGCGCACACGCGCGAGCTCCTCGTCGGACTTTGCCTTGGTTCGCGCGACAGTCAGTCGCACGACCGCCGTCCCCAGAAGGGAGGTCACCAACCAAATGAGGGCCACCGAGAGCGTCGCGGCCAGGCCAAGGTCCGCGGAAAGTCCAAGGGGAACGGCGACGGACGAGAGCGTCGAGGCTGCGAGCACTTCACCGAACATGCTCCGCTCGAGGCCCTGAATGGCCAACATCACGAGCCCGGCGCCGAGCAGGAGCGGCACGCTCACCGCGTACTGAACTGCCGTCGTGGCGAGCAGGAGCCCAGCCACACCTGCGCCGAGTGCAAGCAAGGCGAAGATCAGGAGCGCGCGTTTGGCGCGGTCGCTCTCCTCCCGCTTGGTACGCGTGCCCCGCTGCCCGAACAACACGAGAAGCGGTTCGTTCGCGAGGAAACACGCAATCGCGCCGACGGCCAGGAGCCAGGTCGAGGTCGTGGGCGAGCCACCCAGCAATACGGCGGCGATTGGGAACAGAAGCTCCGCGTAGGCGCCGTGCTCGCGGGGGATCATCTTGCGTTGTGCGGTTCCCATGGGTTCTTGGAGATAGCACCCGCGGCCGCACGATCCATCGCATTTTCTGCGTGCCTGAAAGGCCGTCGCGCAATATGTGCGTATTCGGGTATAAGGAGACTCGCAATGCCGTGGCGTGTCGGTGGCAGCGTGACCGTTCCGACGTTCGACCCTAGGGAGGCCGTATGTGGACGGCCGTAATTGCCGGGGCCGCCGCAGGCCTCGCATCGGTTCCGCATTGCACGGCGATGTGCGGACCGCTGGCTGCATACGCGTGCAGTGGTCGGCCCGGTGCGTCAGGACAGCGCGGGTACCAACTCGGACGTTTCATCAGCTACTCGGCGCTCGGCGCGGTCGCCGGGACGATCGGTGGCGCCACGGCAGTGAGTCTTCCTCACGCGTGGGGCAGTGCGCTGCTGAGTTGGTCGCTTGCCCTCGGTCTCGGTTTGGCGGCGATTCGCCTCTGGCGCCGTCCTGGTCAACCGCTGGTGGCCCTACGCACGAAAGAAGATGTACCGAAGCCGTCAATCGTTTCTCGCGCGCTTGGGGGATTGGGCCGACACCCGTTCTTCGTGGGCCTCGGCACCGCACTGCTTCCGTGCGGGGCACTGGCCGCCGCTGTGCTGATCGCGGCGTCCACGGGCTCCTCTGTGCTCGGGTCGCTGAGCATGCTCGCATTCGCCGTGGTGAGCGGCGTCGGCTTGGTAGCCGCGACGTGGGCATTCGAACGATTCGCCCGACGCCCTCAGCCGGGCACCGCGCGCGTCCTCGCGGCAGTCCTGGCACTCGGCTCGATCCTGTTCGTGATCCGCCCCGTTCATGCCCTAAGGACCGGCGACACGTCGTCATGCCACGCCCCCGCCGGCGACCCACAAGGGCACGAGGCGCACCACCACCACTCCCATTCGCCGTGACCAACCCTCAGCCAGCTGCTTGCGATGCTCCTGCGCGGCAGCCCTTGCCCTCTGCGTCTCGCTGCGCTCACTGCGCACAACCGTTGGTCGATGATGCCTTCACGCCGTACTGCTGCCGAGGCTGTCGCGCGGTGCATGGCATCCTCACCAAGGCCGGCCTCACTCGCTACTACGACCTTCGGCGCGGCCCCGGGCTTCCACCTGCAGATCTGGAGTCCCGCCGAATCGATCACAAGTGGCTGGAGCTGATCGAAGAGGAACGGGCGGGAGATGGCGGCGGCACGCGGGTCGAGCTCGACATCCAAGGCATCCATTGCGCCGCATGCGTCTGGCTGATCGAGGAGCTCTTCCGGCGGCACGGTGGGGCGCAAACGGGGCTCATGTCGATCAACCCCGCGCTCGGACGGGTCGATCTCCGCATCTCGCCCGACTTCGCACTTGCGGACTGGGTCGACTCGATCGAGGACCTCGGATACCTGCTGGGGCCCGCAAGGACGACGGGCCCGAGGCCTTCGGACGATCTGCTGTTGCGCGTCGGCATCTGCGCCGCGCTGGCGGGCAACGTGATGCTGTTCGCCGCGGCGATCTACCTCGGCCTCCAAGAAGGTCCGATCTACGAGCTGCTCAACCAGTTGAGCTACGCCGCGGGCGTCCTCGCCGTCCTCATCGGCGGATCGGTGTTCATCGGCTCTGCCCTACGGGCCGTCCGAAAACGGGTCCTCCATCTCGACGTTCCCATCGCATTGGGCATCGCACTTGCCTTTGCAGGTTCGACGTATTCCTTCTTCTTCGCCTCAGGGCGCGCCGCTTACATCGATACCCTCACCGTGTTCGTCGCACTGATGCTCGCCGGCCGATGGCTTCAGCAACGCATGCTCGAACGCAATCGCGCGCAGCTTCTCGCCGACGACGGCACGGAGAGTCTGCTCACACGCGAGGTGAAAGACGGGGTCGTGCGGATCGTGCATTGCATCGGCGTGGAGAAGGGAGACCAACTGCTGATCGCACCCGGAGACCTCGTTCCTGTGGAGCTTCGCCTGCTCGATCTCGCCGCAAGTTGCTCTCTAGACTGGATCGACGGCGAAAGCCGCCCGCGCCGCTTCGACAGCGGGGATGCCGTGCCGGCCGGCGCGTTCAACGTGGGCGCAAGCGCCTTCTCGGGGATCGCAAGCACCAGCTTCGGAGCGTCGTCTCTGGTCGGGCTGCTCGGCCGCGACCCAGCCTCGAAAGGCGACGGTCCTTTGGTCACACGCTGGTGGTCTCAGCTCTCACGATACTACGTCATCGGCGTCGTCACGCTCGCCACCGCCGGCATCAGCTACTGGTGGTGGCGAACGGGAGAGCCGCTCAGGGCCATCGAGGTCGGTACCGCGGTGTTGGTCGTCACCTGTCCGTGCGCATTCGGAATCGCAGCACCACTCGCTTACGAGCTCGTGCTCACTCAGCTACGCCGCGCTGGCATCTTCGTGCGCGTGGGCGACTTCCTCGACCGCGTGCGAACAATGACGCGCGTCGTTTTCGACAAGACGGGCACACTGACCACCGGCGTCCTCGAGGTCGTCAACCCAGCCGCGCTCGGAACGCTTTCCGACCACGAGATCAGCCTGCTGTACAGCATGGCCGCGCGCAGTGCCCACCCGAAGAGCGTGGCGGTCCGGCGCGCCCTCGAA
>PVMK01177121.1_pt1 | contig 18636 bp, 9 predicted proteins | sample 1853481 | NCBI WGS metagenome assembly PVMK01 (sample SAMN08533507, study PRJNA380276) | Marine sediment metagenome, whole genome shotgun sequencing project. | reverse complement strand
TAATGAATATTTTAAGGAACTATCTGCTACAAGAGGCTTTCAATCATCATCTTCACATAAGCTTCATTTCGGTCTAGGTAATATAGAGAAAGTAGATTCCTTAAAAATATTCATTATTATTAGTATACAAATAAACTTTTGTTCCATTAGGGTTTCTATATTCTTCATCTCCTTTGAGCGTAAAAGAAATATGATTATTTTGTTCTTTGGAAGGACTTTTATTCTCTAATAATAGTGCGTATTGATTAATATTATTAATGATTAAGTCTAAATCACCATCATTATCTAAATCGCTATATGCAGCTCCGTTGGAATACGAGGGCTTAAGACCAGATTGATTAGTTAACCTTTCAAACTCTAAATTACCCTTATTTCTAAAAACGATATTTGGAATATTAATAGTAGGCATTTCTTCTATTAACTTACGTTCAATTTCATCTTGCTTTGTCTGATTGTATTTCGCAAAGTTTATATTGCTTAAATATTTAATGTAATTCAGATCATTTGGGCGTTTATAAATACCATTGGTCACGTACACGTCATTTAATCCATCATTATCATAATCATTAATTAATACTGACCAACTCCAATCAGTGGCATAAGTATTGGTCATTAATGCAACATCAGAGAATGAGTTATTATTGCGATTTAACTGCAAAGTATTTCGAGCATACTGCGTTCCAAAACCAAAATTTTTCTTTATTTGACTAACCTTATCTGAATCTTCTCCTCCTGATTTCAAGAATATTTCTTTATTAAAAGGCATCATATCGAGGGTGAAAATATCGAGATTCTTATCATTATTCATGTCTGCAATATCAACACCCATAGTGAATCGGGAAGTGTGGCTTAAGTAATCGGCGTTAGATTCTTTAAATGTTTTATCTCCTTGATTAATGTAGAGATAATCGCTCTCATGAAAATCATTCCCGACATAAATATCAATGAATCCATCATTATTAATATCTGAAGTTATTAATGCCAATCCATAACCCAACGCGCTACTATAAATACCAGACGCAGTTGTAACATCAGAAAATTTTATAAGACCTTCATTTAATTTGTTTTCATATAACTTATCACCCGAAAGGGAATCACTTATTTGTCTTCTACTAATATCACCATAACTTCTGGGGGTATGAACAGCATGGTTCATTAAATACATATCCATATCTCCATCATTATCATAATCAAAAAAAGAAGCCTGAGTTGAAAATCCTGAAAAATCTAGACCGTAATCAGATGATGATTCAACAAAAGTGTTGTCACCTTTATTTATATAGAGTAAATTATGAGCCTTAAGATTTTTATAATTGCCTACTTTAGAGACGTAAATGTCTAATAACCCATCGTTATTTACATCTTCCATTGTGACACCTGATGACCAGGTAGAATCAACAGCTATTCCGGCCTCTTTGGTTATATCTTTGAATTTTAAATTTCCTAAATTAAGATATAACTTATCAGAAGTTTGATTAGCAGTAAAATAAATATCTTCTAATCCATCATTATTGATATCTCCAATAGCTACGCCTCCTCCATTATAATAGTACAGATATTCAATAATGTTCAAATCATCAAGATGGTAGAGTTCGTTTTTAAAAGTCACACCACTATTTTCAGGTGAAACAGACTCAAAATAAATAGCTGCTTTTTTGATTGAAACTTCTGTTTTTTCAGAACATCCAATTAAAAATAAAGTTAGTGCAATAAAAGTGACAAATGAATATTTCATTTTTTAATATTTAAATATTGCTAATGAATCACTATTTCTGGCAACAATGAGTTTTTTGTTATTAATAACAAAATCCCGAATTTCTCCTTTTAATGTAAATCCTTTCCCATCTTTGTAACTTTTAAAATTCATTTCCCCATCATTTTCTAAATAAACACCATAGGTAGCATCATAGCGTCCAACCTCTGGTTTGACGTTATAAAGATTACCTCCTAAAACAATATCTTGATCTCCATCATTATCGAAATCATCGGTAGCAATAGCATAAATAGGTGAAAATTGAGCTTCTTTTGGAAGCTGTTTGACTTTAAAATTAAAATCTCCGTCATTGATTAAAATTAACGAAAACAATGTGTTTACTTCTAATTTTGTGGCTTGGGCTAATTGTTCAGAATTAAAAATAGTTGTCATATCAGCATTTTTAAAAGACTCATAATCAGGAAATTTCTTTTTCAATGATTTAATCTGATCAATTAAATTATGCCTAAGTGCGTAAGGATAATCCTTTCCGTCAGAAGACCTAAAGGCCAATATAGGATCTATAAAACCATTATTATCAAAATCTTTAGAAAACAAAGTAATAGGATTTTCACTGTTGGCTTTAAATATACTATTCAATCCATGATTTCCTAAAATTAAATCGAGGTCACCATCATTATCGAGATCTGCTTGATAAATTTTGTTCCACCATCCTTTTAATTCTGAAATAGCACTGTTCTCTTTTTTAGTGAATGCTCCTTTCTTATTTACAAATATTTCTACACCCATAAATTCCCCAACAACTACTAAATCATCATCACCATCGTTATCGAGGTCTTGAAAAATGGCGCTTGTAATCATTCCTATGTTGTTGAGATCTTTAGCTGTAAGATTAGTTATATCAGTAAAATTACCTTTTCCATCATTTTCAAGGATGAACCCAGAACAAGGTAAACCGTATTTAAGTGGTATTATTCTTTCTCCAACAAAAAGATCCAGGTCACCATCATTATCAATATCAGACGATATAACTATAGAAGTACTATGCATAGAATTAGTTGACGGAAGTTTTTGATTGGATAATTCGAAATTTCCTTTTCCGTCGTTAAAATATAATCTATCTAAAAAATCACTCGAATATTGAGAGAATTCTACACCACCACTGCATACATATAAATCGAGATCACCATCATTATCGGCATCGAAAAACAAACTGGATGAATCTTCTGAATTTTTATTCTTATTAAAAGCTGTTGTTTTAATTGTTGTTAATCCTTCGGCATTACCATATAAAATATTTGCTGTGTTCGTCTTTGAGCCTCCAATAAAGATGTCTTTGAACCCATCACCATTTACATCTGCTATTGACATTTTTGGGCCTTCGGTACTGGACATTTGATGTAGTAATCGATCGCGATGAAAATCAACAAACTTGTTTTCCTTATGGATAAATTCAATATTTAATTTAACTTTTTGAAAAATATTTTCATTTTCAACTTTATTTTCATCAGAACTAATTTGTCCATCAGACTCGGATAAAAACAAGGTTTGATTAACTTTTACATTTTTTAATACTGTCCTTTTACCTAGTGGCCAAATTATGTTTATAGTTAAAGGGTCATTATTTTGTAAACCAAAATTAATTCTCGGATCCATGCTAGACTGGAATCCTCTAGCAGGTTGGTTTTCTATAGAAAGACTATGGTTTAAAATTTCAACTTTTGCTCCAACAGCATTTGTATTTTTATTTTCTCCTTTTAAAACAAGTTTAATATAACTTGTTTCTCCTTTATCTGCAGTAGTATTTCTATATACAAAAGCCTTCATATTTAAATTATTAACCACTAAGTCAAGATCGCCATCATTATCTAAATCTCCATAAGCAGCACCGTTAGAAAAACTTTCAGTTAATAGACCAGATTCTTCGTAACTTTTAAATACAAGTTCTCCTAGATTTTTATAAGCATGATTTTTAACTTTGTTAGAAGGTATTATTTCAATTAATCTTTTATAATCTACTTCATTATTAGCAACAATAGATTTAATAACTTCTTCATTTGAAATATATTGAAGATAGTCTTGATTGGTAAGATCTTTATAAATTCCGTTTGCTATAAAAAGATCTTTGAGGCCGTCATTGTCCATATCAAAAATAAGAGCTCCCCAGCTCCAATCTGAAGCTTCAACACCACTTAATCTGCCAATTTCACTAAACGAATTATTTTGATTGTTTAACTGAAACGTATTTCGGGTAAATTGGTGATGATAACCACTATTAACTTTTAATTGATATTTATTCCAATCTTCAAAAGTTGTAACTGTCTTTAAACGTTGATATTCTGAAGGGAGCATATCTGTAACAAATATATCGTTATAGCCATCATTATTAATATCGGCCATATCAGCACCCATAGAAGCCCCACTTGTGGCGGCTATTTCATTTTCAAGATTCTCTGAAAATGTTCCATTCTTATTATTTATATATAAGTAATCACGCTCAAAAAAGTCATTGGAAACGTATATATCCTCCCAACCATCATTGTTAACATCTCCAACAGTAACTCCTAAACCAAACCCAACTACACTTCCATAAATACCAGATTTTTCGCTTACATCAAAAAACTTACCATCTCTGTTTTCCATTAACTTATCACCTCCTAATAAGTCTCTTTTAGGGCGTTCATTCCGTCTTAAGTCAAAACTACCAATCGCTTGATATGAGTTGTTCAAAATGTACGCATCCAGATCACCATCTTTGTCATAATCAAAAAATGATGCATGAGTAGAAAATCCTTTATCAGCGAGATTATACTCGGCAGCTTTTTCTGTAAAAGTCTGGTCACCATTATTAATAAAGAGTTCATTTTGCTTATTTTCTCCATTAATATCTCCAGAGTTGCACACATAAATATCCAAATATCCATCAGCATTAATGTCAACCATAGTTACTCCGGTAGACCATGGTTTAGCACCACCTACATGAGCTTTATCTGTAATATCTTTAAATCGAAAATCACCTAAATTAAGATACAATTTGTTTTGTTCTTGATTTGAGGTAAAATAAATATCGGGCAAACTATCATTATTTATATCCCCAATTGCTACACCACCGCCATTATAAAAATTACGATATTTATATACGTTAAAAGCATTAGTATAAGTGAGGTTATTAGAAAAATCAATTCCAGTTTGTGATTCGTCTAACAAATCAAAAGTTGTTTGAGGCTCTTTCTTTTCTGATGAACATGAGATATTTACAATTATCAGTAAAGCAATTATTATTATTCTTTTATAATTCGTCATAAGGATATATTTCTTAAAATTTAGTCGAGGATATATCTAAGATCGTCAATTCGTGCATTGACATCTTTATTATTCTCTAATGATTCAATAATTATACGACGATTGCCATCCACTTTCACAAAAATATCTTTCTTGGTTTTTTTTAATCTTACTTGAACAAAATCATTTCCTGGATACCATGATTGAAGTGAATCTTTAATATTAGGCAACAACTTATCAGCATGAAGAGATTTGTTCCAAAGTGACCAAGCTACATAAGAGAATCTCATATCCATTCCAGTCATAATTTTTTCTTTATCAAAGATCCCATAAAAAAGCATGGTTATGGCATGTGTAGAGCTTTCCCCTTCTTTAATTGGAAGATCGTATCTAACAAATGAATTGCTAGGCCCTTGCATAATGATTCCTTCATTATTTAATTTCCAACATTGATCATAAAAATCTTGTCTTGTCTCGCCAAATTTCATTCCGAACATGAGTGAATCATTCACAACATTTTTAGCCATCTCTGTTTTAACAAGCATAGAATATTTAGATTCGGAGCAGCTAACAAGTACTATTAAAAGGATTAGTATATAAGCTCTAAAATTCATTCTATATAAGTTTTAAACACTGTTTTTTCATTATTTATGAGTGCAATTAATATTTTTTTATGGTTATAGTTAATCCATTTAAGGTTTCTAATTTGCCCTTTTATATCTAAAGAATATACTTTAGATTTTTCTTTGCTTGATGAATAGGGTCCAAATAGAGCCCAGCCTTTTGACGCATCATAACTTCCAAATTGAGGTTTAACTAAATATTGATTTCCTCCGAAAAATAAATCCACATAACCATCTTCATTTAAATCCGTCGAACTGATAGAATATACTGGAGCATATTGTATTTCATTTGGGAGTTTTTCCGGAACAAATATACCCTTTTCATTAAAAAATATTGTGCTCTTTAATACTTTTAAATCAATAAAATAAGCTTTATTCAATGCTTCTTCAGAGAAAATAGATTGCATGTTTGCTTTAGCGTAATCTTTATAGTACAACAATTTCTTTTTTAGAGATGGTATCTGTGAAATTAACTCATCTTTATCTACAATTGGATAATAACCATCTACACCTTTCTTACAGATAATTTGTTCTTTAAAACCATTACCATCAAAATCAGATACATACATTCTCATATTTTCTTCAAAAAAACTATTAAGCCCAATATTACCAGCAACAATATCTTGGTCTCCATCTCCATCTATATCCACTAGTTCCATAGAAGACCAAAGTCCAGATGTATTTGTAAGATCATAAGAATCACTCTTATCTACTAATTTAGAATTAGTATTAATGTATATTTTGACAGGCATCCATTCTCCTAAAACAATCAAATCCTGCCACCCATCATTATTAATATCTGTCCAGCTAGCGTCAGTTATCATACCAATATTTTCGAGTATATTGTTTTTAGAAGTATTAAAGTTTCCTTGTCCATCATTTTCCAATATATATCCCGATCCTGGCTGTCCATATATATTCGTTTTATATCTTTCTCCAACAAACAAATCTAAATCTCCATCATTATCATAATCGGCAGCTTTGACAACTGAAGAACTTATTGTTATTGGAAACGAGGGTGAGTTCGTTGCTTTTATAAAAGTATTGTTTTGATTTATATAGTACGAATCATTCAATGCTAGTGAATAAGGTGAAAAAGCTTTACCTCCATGACAGACATACAAATCCATATCCCCGTCATTATCCCCATCTAAAAATATAGCATCTACATCTTCAGAGTTTATCTCATTAATAAATGGTTTGCTTATTTCGGTATAACCATTCCCAGATGATATAAACAATTTTCCTGATTGATGTTTTGCACCTCCAACAAAAAAATCAACAATACCATCTTTATTAATATCGTCGCTAGCTAGTGCAGGGCCATCATTACTATACATTTGTGTCAATAATCTCTCATTATTAAAATCGATATAATTATTTTCCCTATGAGTAAAATTAAATAAAGGGTCAATATCTTTTACTATTGATTTTTTGACAATATTCTTCAAATTAGCGTTACCGTTATCTACTTCATTAGAGTGCTCAATATTGTAGGTTTTATTAGTACGTAAATTAGATAGAACTGTCGTAGTTCCATCTGGCCATTTTAACCAAAGGGAGTCTATAATTTTTGTGTTTCCCAATCCAAAATGAATCCTAGAAGGAACACTGCTTTGAAATCCGCGAGAAGTATAGTTTTCTACATAGATCATTTTATCATCGGCATACTTAAGTACAGCCTTTACACCTATGGCGCTTGTATTTTTATTTTTTTGAGATAGTTTCAATGACAGGCTTCTATGTGTTAGGGTATCGGTTGTATTTTCGTAAATAAAAGAGGGCATATTTACGTTGTTTACAACAAGATCCAGGTCGCCGTCATTGTCAAGATCGCCATAAGCACTACCGTTACTAAAACTAGGAAGATCTAATCCCCAATCGGTACTTTTATTTTCAAAATCAAAATCCCCCAGATTACGAAAAACGGCATTTGGAACTGCTTTGGAAGGCATCGCATCTATCAATTTTTTAATAACTTCTTTCTCATTACTATTTATTCTATTTTTAATAGTCTGGTCATTAGCTTCATAAGTAAGATAATCTCTATCTAATAGATCTTTGTAGATTCCGTTACTTATAAAAATATCTTTTAATCCATCATTATCCATATCAAATATTAAGGCACTCCAACTCCATTCGGTTGCAGAAACGTTAGCTTTTCTACCTAATTCCATAAAATTGCCATTGCCTAAATTTCTTTGAAGTGTATTTCTTGAAAATTGATTGAAATACCCTTGTCTTTTTGCAAGTTCCTGTTTATCCCAAGACTCAAACATAGTTTTCGTTTTTTGTCTTTCAAGTGTTGCAGGTAACATTTCAGTAACCATTAAATCTGCTTGGAGGTCATTGTCTAAATCTGCTAAATCTGCACCCATAGATCCCATAGATATTGATTCGAAATAGTCTTCCAATTGTTCTTTAAATCCACCTTTTGTATCATTTATATATAAATAGTCTTTCTCAAAAAAATCATTAGATATAAATATATCAGTCCAATCATCATTATTAAAATCTCCTAAAGTTATACCAAGTCCAAATCCAATTTTGCTTGAATAAATACCAGCCTCAATAGTTATGTCTTTAAACTTGCCATTATCATTTCGCAAGAATTTATTACCACTACCGGTTTCATCTGGTATTGTTCTTTGATCTTTAATAAGGTCATAAGCACCAATTGATTTAATAGAGTTATTTAGAATATAACAATCAAGGTCTCCATCTTTGTCGTAGTCAAAAAAAGCAGCATGTACAGATAAGCCTTCAATATCTAAACCATATTCTTTTGAGGATTCAGTGAAAGTAAGATCACCATTATTAATAAAAAGTTCATTGTGCCTATTTGAGCCACCGGGTTTTCCTGATTTACAAATATAAATGTCTAAAAATCCATCGCCATTTATATCTACAAATGTTACACCTGTCGACCAAACACCTGGACAAGAAACGCGAGCTTTAAGCGTTATGTCTTCAAATTGCCAATTCCCTTTATTTAAATACAATTTATTATCTACCATGTTACCTGTAAAGTAAATGTCTTCCAGGCCATCATTATTAACATCTCCTATTGCCACTCCGCCTCCATTATAAAAATTACGATATATATACGGATTAAACGCTTCTGTATAAGTTAATGTGTTTTCAAATGAAATACCAATTGAAGTATCTTTGAGCACGAATAAAGAATGATCTTTCTTAAACTCTTCTTTACAGGAAAGAAGTAATAACACAAATAAAAATAAAAGATTCTTCATTTATTTTTGTTTCAAAATTCATTATATACATTTTATATAAATACGCAATTTTTTTTGCTACATCCATAAAAGAGAATAAGACTTATCATCTATAGGCAGTAGTTTTCCTTTCTTGAAGATTTTCTAAATATATTATTAAGTATTGCTATAGTTTTTTACTTTGTTGAGATGCATTATTAAAATTCATTAAGAAAATCTTTATCGTTAATAATTATATTTTGACCGATTCCCGTAAAGAAAATAGAACACAATACTAAAAATAAAAACATTCTTTTCATTCCTGCCATTTTAATCATTGACCTTTAAAAATGACTTGAGTAATCTTATAGATGATACAAACTTATTGAAAACCATAAATTATAGTTCTCTATTTTTAAAAATAATTCGAATATAAGATGTATAAAAAAAAGGGTTGTTCTTTTCGCACAACCCTTTTATGTAATTAACATATAAACTTAATTCAAATTAATATCCTGAATTTTGAGTTAAACTACCACCGGCAGCATCTATTTGATCTTGTGGAATAGGGAACACTATTCTAAAAGCATCACTATTTGTTTTTTCCCACCAAGAATCGCCCCATTTACCAAAACGAATTTGATCAGTTCTACGGGTAGCCTCCTGAAACATCTCTCTGCCTCTTTCAGCAAGGAAACTATCAGCAGTAATGGTCATAGGCGCTAAACCCGCTCTATCTCTTATAAGATCAACATCTGGTGCTGCTAAACTCCAGTCGCCTGCTGCTCTAGCTCTAGCTTCGCCTCGCATCAAGTATACATCTCCTAATCTAACTACAGGATAGTCGTTATTCATGTTGGCTCTACCAAATAATTGAAAACTAAATTTATAGGCTCGAGCACCACTTTGTCTAATAGAATTAGGTACTACTTCATTAATAGCTGGCGTATAATCCAGTTGTAGATCATCATCATCAGCAGCAAAATCAAGTAAAGCGTTGCCTGCAAAATCTAGTTGAGGTCCCACTAAAAAACTAGGTTTTTTCCTTAAATCACTACCATCATAACTATTATAAAATTCTTCAAGAACTTGATATCCATTCCAAGGCTGTTCGTCTAATCCATAAGTTAATTGAGTACTATAATGCATGTTCTGTTGAGAAAAATTCATTCCTTGGGCACTAACCTCATCATAACGAAGAGACCAAATCATTTCTGGATTAAACTGATTGTTTGGTGCAAATACAGCTGCGTACCCTTCTAAAGTAGCAGGATCGGAAGCCACGTCAGGCCTTTGGGCAAGATTAGGTACAGAACATCCCGCACCACATAATTGGTAGGGGCCATTATCTATAATATAAGTAGCAGCCCAATCGGCTTCCTGATAATGCGTAGTACCTGAATATACATCAGCATTCAAATAGAGTTTTGTTAATAAGCCCAGCGCAGCAAATCGATTGACTATATAAGGTTCTGAACCTGCACCTAAAGCACTACCTGATAAGTCCATACTACCTGTAACAGCACCTATGCCTAATGCACTTAATAATTCACTTTCTACAAAATTGAATACTGCAACTCTTGTAGATTGTGGTGCATCACCACCTGGAGCTGTTATTATTTTAACTCTACCAAATAGATCTAATAACCTAAAATAGTGAAATGCTCTAACTGTTTTAGCTTGAGCCGCTTCGTTAGCTGATAAAGATCCTGAAAGTGCTAAATTTACTTCACCTATACCACTATAAGCATTATTCCAGGTATCATTTACAGGCCCACTTGCAGAACTAATAGTATGCTGATGCATACGTACCCAAATTCCACCATCAAACCAGTCACCACCTTTTGCTCCAATAGTCTGTTCGTCTGAAGAAACGGTTTGAATAGAATAGTAAGAGCCATGACCTGCAGTACCACTTCTAAGTGCATTATAAGATGCTATTAAAGACGCTGGAGGTAAAACTCCACCATCTGTAGCGCCATCTATTACAGAAACACCATCATCAGCGAATTCATCCGTCAACTCATCCTCTAGAACTTCGTCTAAATCAGTACATGAGTATGCTAAAAATAGCGTACTGAATAAGAATGTTAATTTTATTAAACGATTCATAGTATTGTTTTTTTATTAAAAGTTAATATTTATTCCTAATGTTATAGTCGTCGAAGTAAAGTAATTATTACGTCTATCAATTCCAGGAGCTAATACATCTGGAGTATCATTTACAAAATCTGCATTACTCGCGGCACCAAAATCCTGTAATGAAGGTTCTGGATCAGATCCGGTATAATTTGTAATGGTAAATATGTTTTGACCACTTAAAGATAATCTTATATTTCTAAAATAACTGTTATTTATATCAAAGTTATAACCTACCGATAGGTTGTCTAACTTAAAAAATCCTGCTTTCTCAACATAAAGAGAACTAAATTGAGCAGCTGTTATATCAGGATTCGCTAACTCTGTTGCAATAAAGTTATAAGAAGATTGAGAACCAATTAATGGCTCGTAAAATGCACGGAAAGTATTTACTAAACTATGCCCAAAAGCACCTCTAAAAAAAGCATTTACATCCCAATTACCAAATGAAATTTGGTTTGTCCAACCAATTTCGAAACTAGGTAAGCCTTTACCTAACACTTTAAAATCTGCATCTTCAGACAAGGCATTACCTTGATCGGTAACTAAAACCCCATCACCATTAAGATCAGCTAATACTTGTGTACCGTCAGCATTTACTTCACCTGTAAATACAGGCCCCCAAATTTGACCAATTTCTTCTCCTTCTCTTACTAAAATCATTTGTGTGTCATTCTGTCCTGGCGACCCTAAATTTGCAATAGTTCTATCACCACCCACATTCTTCTCTAACACTGTCTTGTATGTAGAAAATATAATACCTGTGTTGTACGAGATTTTATCGTTATTAACAACTTCATAATTTACACTAATTTCAAGACCTTTTGTATTTAATTCACCTCCATTTTGAAATTGGCGGGTAAACCCGTCATTTGCTGCTGCATCAATATTAACTTCTGTAATAAAATCAACAATATCTCTATTATATAGGTCTATAGTAGCATCCCAAGGACCCATGTTAAATTCAAATCCTAAATTCACCTCTCTTTTCTCTTCCCATTTAAGTCCTGGATTAGCCTTTCTGGTACCTAAACCTGTAGCAGCAGGACCAAAGCCATTCGCTCCATTATTGATATTAAAAGTTGTTTGAGATAGACCTACCCCAGGTGGAATAGCACCTGTAACACCATAACCCAATCTCACTTTTAACAGGTTAACATTATCAATGTTTAAATAATTATTTAAATCAGCACCAATGGCAGCAGCAGGGAAAAGTCCCCATTGCTCGTCTTCACCAAATCTACTTGATCCTTCTCTTCTTAATGATGCATTGAAATAAATAGCATTGTCGTATGTAGCATTTGCACGTGCAAAGAATGCAATAATACGATCATTATCATTTCTACCACTATTCGCATCAATACGACCAGCTTCCAGTAAATCTTGCGCCGCCTCTATTTGATTGCTAAAATCAAAATCTACACCAGGAGGGAAATCACCTAATTCAAAGAAATGCTCATTATAATCACTTTCTTGAAATGAATATCCTCCAGTGAATTTAAATGTAAATGTGTCGCTAAATATTGTATTATAAGTTCCATATAACTCTAATGTTTTATTTCTACTCTCACTGTTAAAAAAGGCTGCTCTACCTTTATTAAAAGGACTCAACGCATTTCCTCTAAAGAAAGCGGTTGTTGGGTACCATTGTCTTTCAGTAGTTCTAACAACCTGATCGCTAAAATTAAGGTTGGCGGTTAATTCATCGCTAATAGTATATCTAAAATCCAGACTGTAATTTAATGTAGTTTGCTCACCAAAATTTTTACTCTGAGTTGCGATAGATACAGGGTTGAAACTATCGAAAAGGCCTAAAGTTTCGAAAAATCCTCCAAATTGAGGTGCATTAAATACGAACGGAGCATCAACACCCAAAATAGGAGCTGTCGGGTTATACAGAACACCATATCGCAATGCTTCGGTAAAACCAAACTCACTGTCTCTTTGCGTTAATGAAGAGTTAACGGTAATTCTTAATTTATCATTTAAAAGATTTCCAGAAAATTTTGTCCTGGCATTGAACTGGTCAAAACCAGAATTTTCTAATATACCTTCAGTATCTCTAAAGTTTACCGACACCCTATAGGAAGAATTATCACCGCCCCCAACTGCTGAAACATTGTGTATTTTAGAGTATGCTGTACGTGTAACCTCATCGAGCCAATCGGTAGTACTTCCTAAATCTGTACCTCCTGCTGCAAGAAATTCACTAGCACTCATATTATCTATCTGGTTTGCTATAGAAGAAGTCGCGAACTGTCCATTATAATTTATCTGCAATGCTTGACCTTTCTTTCCACCTTTTGTAGTTATTATGATTACACCACTAGAACCACGAGTACCATAAATTGCTGCTGCTGAACCGTCTTTTAATACTGTAATATTTTCAATATCACTTGGATCAACATTATTCATATTATTACCCAGTATTCCATCAATCACAACTAAAGTTTCTGTATTTCCACCTACCGTAGAAATACCTCTTAAACGAATAACACCGTTTGAATTTGGATCGCCACCTTTGTTATAGACACTAAGCCCAGCTACCTTACCTTGTAATAATTGAACTGGATCACTAATTACACCTTGATTAAATTCTTCTGCATTAACACTTGTGACCGCAGTAGTAATTTCTTTTTTTACAGCCGAACCATAACCTACAATAATCACTTCATCAAGTAAAGCAGCGTCTTCTTGCAAAAGAACATCAATTGTAGCTTGTCCTGTGTAACTAATCTCTTGTGAGAGATAGCCAACAAATGAAAAAACTAAAATATCTCCATTATTAACGGCGATTGAATAATTTCCGTCAAAATCTGTAACGGTTCCTGTTGTCGTGCCCTTTAATATCACATTAGCTCCTGGAACTGGCCCTGAAGCATCAGATACAACACCCGTAACAGTTTGAGCATAAATAAAACTCCCTAATAGTAAAAATACCGGAAGTATTAGCTTTTTAAGTAAATTGTTTTTCATATTTATTTTGTATTCTAGTTAATTTAAACTTTGATAATTAATATGTGTTGAAATTAAATAATTCAATGACCAAAAGTGTTTGTTTTTAATCAATGAAAAAAATTAAACAATTTCCGTCAACACAGTTTTATTGCTATTTGGAGCCTCATAAGATAAGAAATTAATCTTAACATTTAATTAACGAAGTTTAACTTTTTTTTTGGGCATCACAAAAATTAGTAATAAAATCAACTATATTTTTACCGAAAACGATTTCGGTAATCGAATTTTACTTAACTTTAGCCATATTTATACAAGGTATCTGTACTATTTTTACTATATCTTAATGTTTATTAAACATTATAAAAATAGAGTGTATTTTTTTAAATTTTCCTAATAATTCTTTTCAGTATGCCTAAAGCAACTTTAAAAATAAAATACATTAGATATTTCGGTAGCCACAGTTTCTAAAGCGTTAAAAGACTATCCTGATATAAGTGCAAGTACCAAACAAAGGGTTGTGGAACTTGCCAGCTCCTTAAATTATAAACCTAATGCTTTTGCTCAAAGTTTAAGAAATCAGGAATCAAAAATTATTGGTCTGATCATTCCAAAAATTGTACATCATTTTTTTTCAAATATTATTGACGGAGTAATTAATTCGGCATCAGAGCAGGGATATCTTGTTATAATTCTTCAAACAGAAGAATCTTACGAGAAGGAAAAAAAGCAATTGCAACTATTGGTTGATAAAAATATCGATGGCATTCTTTTATCCCTATCGGATATGACCGTTCAATACGATCACATAAAAGAAATTATTAACCAGGGCACTCCTATCGTTTTATATGACAAGATCACTAAATCCATCGACTGCTCTAAGGTCATTATAGATGATAAGAAAGCGGCCTTTAATGCAACCGAATATCTTATTAAGACAGGATGTAGAAAAATCGCTCATGTTAGAGGCCCTCTAAAACCCCAAACCACTATTGATCGATTTACGGGTTATAAACTAGCGCTTGAAACTTACAATATTCCATTTGATAATTCTTTAATCTATTTGACCGAAAACTTGTCTTTTGAGGATGGATACCATGCAGCAGAAAAAATACTTGAAGATCATCCTGATGTCGATGGCGTTTTCGCCTTTACCGATCTTGTGGCCACAGGAGTTTTGGTAAGATTGAATGAATTGGGAATTGGTATTCCGGATCAGATCTCGATTATGGGCTTTAGCAACTGGTTCTTATCAAAAATCACATCGCCCTCTTTAACAACGGTAGATCAACCGGGCTATAATATGGGGAGAAAAGCCTTCAAGTTATTATATAATGAACTTCATCAAATTAAAAACGGGGAACCGGTCCGACAGGAGATCGTTGAAGTTTCAACCAAAATTATCCCAAGGAATTCTACCAAACAGGTTATCCAATAGCAAGATTAAAACCCTGAGCTATGATCTGAGCATCGCTTGTATGTCCTTATTGGATATTATGGGGTTTGCGCCCTCACTGGCAGCCACGAGTGCCCCGACAGTACAGGCAAAATCCAAAGATTCCCGGGGGTCATTACCATTTAGAATATTATGAACAAGAGATGCAAGGAATGAATCGCCTGCTCCAACGGTATCCTTTACTTTGACCACACAACCGCTATTTTTATAAAACATCCCGTTTAACAATAATACGGCGCCTTCTTTACCCATTGTCACACAAATAGTTTGGGTATTCGTCCTCTCGGCAATGTATTTTATCCGGCCTTCAATATCCCCGGATTCAAACCCTAAATTCTGGGAGATCTCCAGAAGTTCCTCATCATTAAACTTGATGAAATCCGCAGCATCCATAAGATCGGTAAGAATGTCCATATTATAATGAGGCGGCCTTAAATTCACGTCAAACACCTTATACTTTGCTGCCTTGAGGAGCTCTGTGAGGGTATCCCTTGAAATTTTACTCCTGGTAATCAAACTTCCAAAAATAATGGCATCCGATTCCCGGATAATCGAATCTAAAGACGGCGATACCCGAATAAAATCCCAGGCACAAGGATAAGCAATTGTATATGAAGCCGTACCTTGTTGATCCAAGGTCACATGAACCTGACTCGTATTATGGGAATGATCAATTTGCACATGTTCTGTAAGAACATTGTTAGAGTCCATAAAGGAGATTATTTTTTTACCGTCATCGTCGTTACCCACAGCACTGACCATAGTTACCTCGTGGCCAAAGGAACTTAATCGCAAAGCCACGTTTAATGGAGCCCCGCCAATGGTCTTATGTGTTGGAAAAACATCCCATAGAACCTCCCCGAAACAAATAACATTCATCACTCTATTTTTAGTTAATTATGCTGAATCGATTTAATCCATGTCCTTTATTAATTTATCCTCCAATTCCTCCAATGAAACACCCTTAGTTTCCGGCATTTTAAAAATAACCCATAATAATTGAAGTACCATCATGGATGCAAAAAATATAAATATAGGCCATGGATTATCCTTGAATATTCCTGCATTCTTATCCAGGAATACCGGGGTAATTAATGTTATAATAGCGGCAAACACCCAGTGGGTTCCTGTTCCCCATGATTGTCCAAAGGCACGCACCTTATTTGGAAATATTTCAGAAATGAATACCCAGATCACCGCTCCCTGACCTATAGCGTGTGAGGCAATAAAGACTAAAATAAAAGTCAATAATAAGGCGGAACTTGCGTCGCTATAAAAACACCAACCTACCATTGCCAGGCTAATAATATAACCTATCGAGCCTATCTTCATTAATTGACGTCGTCCCAATTTATCGATAAGGCGAATTCCTACGAAGGTAAAAATGAGATTTACTATTCCTATGGATATTGAACTGAACAAGGATTCTTTGGCAGCTAATCCTGATCTCTCTAATATCTCCGGAGCGTAATAAAGGACAAAATTGATCCCGGATAATTGATTGAAAAAGGCGATAAAAAAGGCTAACCATAGAACGGTTTTATATTTTCTGGTAAATATACTTTCTTTCTTTAAAGTTGCTGTTACATGTTCTTTAATCTCTTTTAATTTTTGTACGGCTTCTTCTGCCTTATAAATAAGGTTCAATACTTTAAGAGCGCCTTCATCATCTCGTTTTTTAACCACAAGCCATCTTGGGCTATTGGGTACAATAATGATCATGATTGAATACAATAAAGCTGGAACGGCTTCAACTCCCAACATCAATCGCCAATCATTTTCGCCACCGATGCCTTTTAATAAATAGTTAGATATAAAAGCTATAAATATCCCAAGAACAATATTAAACTGATAAAGCGCCACGAGACGCCCTCGATTTTTGGAAGAGGAAATTTCAGAAATATAAATTGGAGCGGCTACTGAAGATGCTCCAACACCCAATCCTCCTAAAAATCTGAAGAACGAAAAAGTATACGGATCGGGTGCAAAAGCCGAACCTATGGCCGAACCTAAATATAAAATTCCAATCCAAAACAGGGTTTTTTTCCGTCCAAATTTATCGCAAGGGATACCACCGAAAAGAGCGCCGAATACCGTACCCCAAAGCGCCATGGACATTATAAATGTCCCATGAAATAAAGGGCTTGTATTCCATAATTGTTTAATGGGTTCATTGGCTCCCGAAATAACTACAGTATCAAAGCCGAATAAAAATCCTGCCAATGCAGCTGTGACCGACCATAATAGTATCTTATTTTTCATAAGCGATCGTATAGATTTTATTATTATTAATGTTCACTAATTTAAATAAACTTTAGGCATTCATTAGTATAATGTATAGAAATTACAGGTTTTGTAAGCGAAAACGATTTCGCCTAAACGGCAGACGATTTTCTACTTAAAATGTATGATTTCTTTCAAAAAATCCTGAAATTAGCGATCAATATCGGTCTTAAAATTTGAATTATGAGAACACTTCTATCAATTTTATGTTTTTCCTTTACCTTTTTTATAAACGCCCAAAACGATGGTTGGCATATTTCCACGACCTCTAATACTAATTACACAGGTATTGTAGTGGCCAATGGACGCATCGGGATTTTACCCTCGGAGGAACCTCTTAAAACTAAACAGATCATTTTAAATAATGTATATGACAAAGCATCGCCACTTGGTGTTAGCCGTATATTACTGGGAATGAATTTTGGTAATCTGAACCTCGAAATTGATGGCGAAACGGTTACGGCCGACAATATTAACAACTGGTCCCAGACCCTTAATATGAAGGAGGCTTACTTTAAGACTTCATTTTCCTTTAAAAATAAAGGCGAAATTTCATATAAAATTTATGCTTTAAGAAATGTTCCTTATGCGGGATATTTAGATTTTGAAATTAAGGCGCACCAGGACATAAAAGTAAAAGTTACCGGTATTATCGAAACTCCCGACGAATATAATGAGCCTATAAGTACTTTCAGAGTTTTAAGAGATGCCGAAGTAACGATGCCCATTCTTCAGACCGTTGCTAAAAGTAGATTAGGACGGCACACCGTGGCGTCGTCGGCAACCTTTATATGGCACGATATTAATAGCGGCGACGAGCACCAACGTCCGGAGTTAGGGCATAATAAAGTTTCAGATTACAATAATCAACTGTCTTTTGAAAAGGATGTGACAGGCGGATCCACCATGGAATTTGCATGGACGGCAGCGCAATGTACAACACAGGATTTTTACGATCCGCAAACAGAATCG
>PVMK01189239.1_pt1 | contig 18640 bp, 18 predicted proteins | sample 1853481 | NCBI WGS metagenome assembly PVMK01 (sample SAMN08533507, study PRJNA380276) | Marine sediment metagenome, whole genome shotgun sequencing project. | reverse complement strand
TGCCTTTCTAGTGCATAATACCAATTCGTTCCTGATCGCTTTCTGGATAGTTATTTTCTTTTCTAAATGACAGAGCGAAGCGATACCATCATTCGTCATTCTTCAATCTTCAATATTCATTTATTGGGGTTCCGGCATATTTACTTCTGTCAGCAGCACGCCTAGAACTGAGACTATTGTAAAGACAAATGCGCGCCATAAACAGTTAATGGCGATCACCGAAATCTCGATTTGATCATTGGCACCCAACCAGCCCGGAAACAATCGCGCTGAATACCCCGACGGCTGCGCGCATAGTGCGGCCCCGGCAATGCGCTTCCAGAGCGCGGCACCCCCGGCGCCCAGGGTGACAACGGTCCCGATCAGCAGCGGCACAATTACGGCAAAACCCCAGATGACCTTTAAACCCGGCAGTGCACCAAACTGATCCATATACAGCCAATCGGCAATACAAAGATGCCTGTCCCGGCAACAGCACACAGGACGACATGCCAGTAACGGGGCTGCATGTCCGCTCGCATTTCGCTTCGCTTTCGCATCCGGCGTCGAATCGTCAGGGGCCAATTATAAAACAGATTGAAGATTTTGTGCTCCAGCAACGCTCCTCTTTCCCCGAAAACAGGAACGACATGAACGGCTTCGGTGGACCAGTGTCCGGCCATAAACCTGGCCAGGGCCGGATAGCGATAGGTCATTTGGATCGGAAAGGCCAGATACCCGATGTATTTAAAGAACCCCAGAAACACCGCGATGTTATAGTCCTTGAAATTTCTTTCCCTGATGACCAGATATAAAACGTATAATCCGCGAACCAATGAGCCGGGTGAGATCGGCACCACCTGAAACAGCGCGATGATCCCCAGCCCGATGCCGTAAGCCTGGGCGCGGGGCAACTCAGGGTGGGTGACAACATAAATAATTGCTACTATTAAAGAGACAACTTGGGTCACCGGTAGCGTGCACACGTGTACCGCCAGGCTTTTTAAATATTTTTGGATATACGGTTCATCAATTTGCGCCAGGATTACCCCGGCATCTTCATTGCTGAGGAGATGCTTCTGCTTGCCCTCCGTTACCATGTCACGGAGCCACTGCTCACGCAGATCGTTATTGAAATACAAGCGGACCGGTCGTAACAAATAATAATCAAGGCGCTCTTTGGCATATGGCCAGTCTGTTAATATCTTATGAATCCCAACCGGAAGCAGGGACAGGGGCCAATGATAGATGCAGTGCCGGATTTGTTTTGAAACACTCAGGGCACGATTATCATCCAGTCGGCCGGCGCGATGCCAGTTGATTATTTTTTCGATAAATTTGGCCCGGACGGCCCGGCGCAGATAGTCGGCACTGGTCAGGATCATCCGGTAATGGGCCCGCCAAAAAGGCTGTCCCCAGATACGCCTGAAAAAACGGCCAATCAAAGGAATCAGACCGAGTAAGAAAAACAGCAATGTCAGAACGGTATTTTTTTGCAATCGATCGCGGCACTGGCGGTTGATGAGATTTCTGACGCGCCAACCGGTAATTGCGCTTTTGAGCATGGTTGACCACAATGTCGGACTGTAAAGCAGTCGAATATGGTTGTGGGTGATATCCGGTACGGAATTTCGATAAATCTGCTCGGCGCCTTCCAGTTCTTCCAGCCCCCGCTCCATGCCGGCGAAATTTTCTTTATGGTCCCCAATAAACTGTCTCAGTTTTTTGATGTTGCCGCGATCGAACTGTACCAGGCTGCCGCGCAGAAGACCGGTGGCAATCAGCTTGAAATCTCCCGGGCTCATGGGTAAAAAGGGCAAAAGGGCAAGTCCGGCGCGAAAATCTACGGCGGTCAAGCCTTTGGAAGGAGAGTCTTCTGTACCACTGCGCTTTAGACAGTTCGGTTGACTTTTCCAGGTCGACCACTCATACTGTCTGGCAAATTCATGGGCGCCCATCTGATGCAAGAGCTCGACAAATTGGCGCATAAATTCCAGTTTGGCCCTGTATTCCGGCGATCCTAGTTTCTGAGGGTCCGCTTTTTTACCTTTGATCCAGCGTTTGAGGACATCCAGGTTGTCATCCACTTCCAGGCGCCAGGTGCGGCCCTCCACCCATTCGCTCAATTCCCCGCAACTGCCCAGACTGTTATCGACAAATGTTGCATAAATGTCCACCACAGCGCTCTCGGTGCCAAACTGGATCTTGGCTCCCCGGCGGATGAATTTCTGCCACAAGGCACCGGCTCGCGCGGCGGCAGGGTTTACCTGCAGCTGAAACGGTCCCTGAAAACCGACCCAGTAAAGCACGTTGCGAAACAGCAGGGAAAAAGCGCTGGGAGGAATCAGGATCTTGATGGCGTACACCCCGCCGACTTCGAGGTTGTCGATGGGGCCGGTCTCGGATTCAATACCCGTTATTTCGACCTGATAGACCTGACCGGCGAAGCCACCTCCCACAAATTTTCGGATTATCAGGTGGACTCTTGCCTTGAGGGCGCTGCCAACGGCGGTGATATCATAGGCTAACTCGGTGCCGATTTCATAGCGCTCAATACGCATCGGCCGGTGCAGGGCCAGCTGTTTAAACTCTTTTTCGAGATCTTTATGAACTTCAATCGAATATTCTTTATTCATCTACTCGTTCCTAACGACATCTCCCATCGCAAATAAAAAAATACTGGATCCATCATTACAGATGTCGATCCAGATATTCACATAATACCATAAATCGATTGATATTAGGTGATAAAAAATCTAAAAACGATTCGACTTGAATCGACAAGTCGAATGAATTATAGTCTGTTCCAAAATTGATTATTTATCGCGTGGTTAAAAAATGAAAAAATTGAATTACAAGAAAATCATCAGCCTTGTGCTGGCGGCGCTGACCATCCTTTTCATCCTTCAAAACATTGCGGTCATAAACATCAGCTTTCTCTTCTGGACTTTTTTTATTTCCCGCTCGGTGTTGATTTTTCTGGTGCTATTGATCGGTATTGTTATTGGCTGGCTCCTGTGCAGCAGCCCCAAACGCAAAGCGCAATAACCAATATAATTACAGACTTCGTAACACACTAGCAAAATAGCTCTTTTTTTTGGACAATATCTATGTCTATTCGCGCAAAATTGAGGGATTTAGGCATTGAGGGATTAAAGCGATTGCGGGATTGAGGAATTCAGGGATTATATAACATTAGGATACATCCTTTAATTCCTGAATCCCTTAATTCACAATTCCTAAATTAGTATTCCTTCAATTCCTAAATTCCTCAATCCCTTAATGCCTGAATTAGACTTATGATCATTTATCTAAAATTATTATTGATGGCTATTTTCTGGGGCGGCACCTTTGTAGCCGGTCGCAGTCTGGCCCAAACGGTCGGCCCCTTTTCGGCGGCCTTTTTCAGGTTTGCTATTGCGTCCGTATTTCTGGTCTTTTTATTGAGGAGAGCCGAGGGTAGGCTGACCCGGCCTGAAAAAAGTCAAATTATTCCGGTACTCTTTCTCGGTCTGACCGGCGCCTTGCTGTACAATTTCTTTTTCCTAAAAGGCCTTAAGATGATTGAAGCCGGACGGGCTTCGGTGATTATCGCCAATAACCCGATTTTTATCGCTTTGCTTTCGGCTTACTTCTTCAAGGAACATCTGAATCTGGTAAAGGTTATCGGTATAATTATCTCTGTGGGGGGAGCCATCATCGTTATTTCCCGCGGCAAGGTTTTCGAAGTTCTTCAAAGCGGTTTGGGGTTGGGGGAATTATACATATTTGGATGTGTGGCCAGCTGGGTGGCGTTTTCGTTGATCGGCAAAGCCGTCATGGAAGACTTGTCGCCATTGCGTTCGGTTGCCTACAGTTCGATTGCGGGAACCTTCTTTCTTGCAGGGCCTGCGTTTTTAGAAGGCGGTCTCAGCTTTTTGCATTACTCACTTTTGGAGTGGGCCAATATTTTTTATCTGGGATTTTTCGGAACCGTGCTGGGATTTCTGTGGTACTATCAGGGCATCCGGAAAATTGGACCGACCCGGGCGGGTTTGTTTATCAATTTCGTGCCGATCAGCGCGATTTCGCTGGCATTTTTATTTTTGGGGGAGCCGGTAACCGTATCCTTATTAATCGGTACCCTTTTAGTTTCATCGGGAGTGTATCTGACCAATAGGCCGGCAAGGTAGTGTTATGTCCCAAATGTAATTTACAAAAGTCGGAATGATCTATTAGTATATTCTTTTCTGGAATGAAATTGTTTAAATCCCAAAATACAAATACCAAATTACAAATGGTTCGACAAGCTCACCACCCTGAGCCCAGTCGAAGGGCAAATCACAAATTCAAAAATTCAAATTCAAAACTTTCTCAGATTGCGATGAATCAAATCGATTCGACTATTTGTGATAAGCTATATTCGATCTGAGCTGGGATAGACGAAATCTGACCTTCTACTTCCCGAATCTTCTTGAATTCAACGTGGGCTCTTTTTTTGCACTATTGCTAGTATTTTTTTGACAAAAGGTTCGATGCGTTGACTTAAGTCAAAGGTAAAAAACACATTTTGGTGTACAAAGGCTATAAAGGATAGTTGTTACTTTAACTGCCTGAGCTATCTACTGCAAACCAAGCCCCCAAGATAAAATCATGGATCGAGATCCTGATAAAAGAAGCCCCCCAAAAAGCAGGCTAAACTGTTGGGAAGTCATGATGTGCGGACGGGAGCAGGGTGGGGAAAACTCCGCCGAATATGGTCTTTGCCCGGCTGCCGCCGACCCGTCCTTTGACGGAATCAATTCCGGTAAATGCGGGGGCAGAATCTGCTGGGCAGTTGCCGGAACATTCTGCGGCGGATGCACGCAAGGGTCGTTTGTCGACTATATGGCCCCGGAACAAATCGACGGCCGGCCTGTCGATCAAAGAACCGATATATACGCCTTGGGTATTACCGCCTTTGAAATGGTCACCGGCAGGCGTCCATTCCCCGAAGAAAATGCAAAAGCGTTGCTCGATATGCACCTAACTCAGGATGTAATGGATCAGGGGCATATAATTCCTGATATACCGGACGAACTCCGAAGGTTCATTTTAAAGTGCGCACGTTGCGATCCGGATCAGCGCTACCAGGATATGGATCAGGCGATGGCGGTGCTCCGGCCACTTGTGTACAGAAGAATATGGCACGAAAGGATGTAAAACATTGAAAAATGAAGTTTTCAACACCGCTTTTGGTTCCTGCCCTGTGAATATGTCAGATGAAGATATATTGGATGCGATGAAATCCATCCCCGGATATCTTGACATCACGCCCGGCGATTTTAAGGAGATATTTAGTTATGCCTACCGTCACGCTGTAGAACGGATTGCGAAATCCCTGCTGGCCAAAGATGTCATGACGGCAAAGGTGATATTCGTAGCCGCGACTACCTCGCTAAAAGAAACCGCAGCAAAAATGGCGGCTCATGGCATATCGGGGATTCCTGTCATAGACGACCGGGAAATGGTTGTTGGGGTTATTTCCGAGAAAGATTTTCTATTTCATATGGGAGAAAAAAGGACGCCTTCTATCATGAATGTTATTGCCCAGTGTCTGACCAGCAAGGGGTGCGTTGCCATTTCCATGCGCACCGGTTACGCCAAAGACATAATGACGTCTCCGGCCCACACGGTCTTTGAAGACACCCCTGTATTTGAGATAGCTTCCATTTTCGCAGAAAAAAATATTAATCGAGTGCCGGTACTCGATAAGAATAGTCACCTGGTGGGAATTGTTGCAAGAGCCGATATATTCCAGACTGCGTGCGTCCTGTAAATGCAACTATCAACCTGGATTTTGCACGAGTCCTCCAAGGCGGACAAGTCGGGGGCTTTCATATGCAAGGCAAGATTCAGGAAGTATATTTACTACGGGTAAGAGGAAATCTGAATGGATTATTTCAGCAAAATGAAAGGGACTACCAAAAGCCCCCCCGCTGTCGGTTTATCTGAGATTTTTTGGTCGTGGATCGGATCATTCACCGGTATCATAGTCGTGGCTTATTTAAACTATGCTATCGTTGATAAAACCGATCTTGTGATGATCATCGGCTCCTTTGGCGCTTCGGCAGTATTAATATACGGAGCCGTTCGAAGCCCACTGGCGCAACCGAGAAACCTAATCGGGGGCCATCTAATCTCAGCCGTTATCGGCGTCACCGCCTATAAACTACTTCCCGCCCATTTAATGCTGGCTGCACCCAATTGCGGTAGCCACTTCCATAGCAGTTATGCATGCCACAAAAACACTTCATCCTCCGGGCGGCGCTACGGCTTTAATTGCCGTCATTGGCAGTCAAAAAATCCACAATCTTGGATATATGTACGCGCTCATCCCAGGAGGCGTCGGACCCATCGCAATGCTTATTGTCGCCCTGTTAGTAAATAACATCCCCAAAAACCGTAGATACCCCGAGTTCTGGTTGTAGAAGGCTGCTGTCGGTGCACTGCTTAATTTACCATCTCATAGCCCATCCAAATATTTATTTAGATCACGGATTTGCCCAAACCATTCATATGAATCCACCCGGCCCTGGAAAAATCCCTATCTTTTTAGTACGATAATCAGGTTTGTCTTTGTATATCGTGTTTGCAATGTTTTACACAATTGCATAATATAATTCCGAACCTGCACAATACTGATTCAGAGAAAAGGAAAAGGGTCGCATCTTAATTATTAACTATTCGTTTTGTCGATTCTATCGCAGCAAGCTGCGGGGAATTAGACCCTAAAAGAGATTAAAATGAAAGTCATTAAGATTGGGGGCGGTTGTCTCAGAGGCAAGAAAAAAATCGCTGAGATAGTGGATCTTCTTCCTGGAAAAGGGGCAGGCAACATTGTTGTGGTATCGGCCTTGTACGGTATTACGGATATACTTATTGACAGCATGTCGGTAGCCCTTGACGATGATGCTAAGATTTCAAAAATCATAAGTCGCATAAAAAGCCGCCACATGCTCGTTGCACGACATTTGATTCATTCTGCCGCCGCCATGAAGACATTTAAACAAAACTTCAACAAATTACTTGCCGAATTGGAGCGACTTTACTATGGCCTCAATTTTATTCAAGAAATTACTCCTAAGCTTAACGACGTAATTTCCAGTTTCGGCGAGCGGTTATCGGCATTGCTCTTGTCGAGTGTTATGCGTGCGCAAGGGGCAAAAGCAGTCTACCGGATGCCCCACGACATCGGCATCATTACGGATGGTAAATTCGGGGATGCCACAGCCAACCTGAAAAAAACTGGAGAAAATTTTCAGAAAACACTTTTGCCGATGATCAAAAAAAATCTAATCCTTTTCATCCCCGGCTTTTACGGTGTCAGCGAACGAGGGGATATCACAACTTTCGGCCGAGGTGGCAGAGACTATTCAGCGGCTCTTATAGCGGTGGTACCCGGCGCAGAAAGCCTTGAGGTTTGGAAAGACGTTGACGGCTACCTGAGTGCCGCTCCGAAATTTATTCCTGAATCACAACTTATCCCGGAACTTTCCTACGACGAGGCGGCTGAACTATCCTATTTTGGAGCCAAAATACTCCATCCTCGCACTGTAGAACCTCTTCGAAAAAAGCGACTTATAATTGCCGTCAAAAACACTCTGAACCCAGATGTTGTGGGGAGTGTCATCACCCACCGGAGAAGGGTTTTGGCTTCGGTGGTTAAAAGCGTTGCCTATACGAATGACATCGGTATATTGAAAGTTCACGCCTCAGAAGTCGGTGATCGATTGGGTATTCTGAGCTTGGTATCTGGCGAGCTTGCAGAAAATGAAATAAATATTAAGTCGGTGGTCACCTCCCAGACGTGTATCAGTCTACTATTGGCCTTAAAAGATCTCGAGCCCGGGAGAAAGGTACTGATGGGAATAAAGCCGCGTCCTTTTAGACGACTGGAAAAGATTGATAATGTGGCGCTAATCAGCGTTGTCGGAGAGGGTCTTTTAACCAGGCCGGGAATCGCCGCCAAATGTTTTACAGCTGCAGCGGGCTGCAACGTCAATGTCGAGATGATTGCCTTCGGCCCCTCACGTGTAGCACTATATTTTATCGTCCAGAAAAAGCATCTTAGAAGAGCGGTAGCCGCCATTCACAGTACCTTCTTTTCATCCCCACGTTGCCGGTAAACAAATAAATTCAATAATTAATAATTAAGATGCGACCCCGAGCTTCATAATTAAGATGCGACCCCGAGCTTCTTGAAATTGTATATTGGCGGCTATCATTTCTTCAAAGTTGTTTCTTTTGTAACTGTCTTTGACGTGTTGATATCCTGTAATCTAAATGATATACAGGCCAAATTAATTTTTAGTAATTCCGAGACATTTAATTCGGCGCTCATGGGGGAGGCTAAAACTCGATATGGCAGTTAAACTGACGTTATGATCAACTTCATCCTGTACGTCTCGGCCGCCCTGATCTGGGGCTCAACCTGGCTGGGCATCAAACTGCAGTTGACCCAGGTGCCCCCGATCCTATCGGTTGGCTATCGTTTCTGCCTGGCTTCCTTGATCCTGTGCGTCTACTGTCTGCTGCGAAACAAGAGGATGGTATTTAGCCGGCGGGATCACCTCTTTATGGCCATCCAGGGATTTACCCTATTCGGTTTGGGTTACTGCATGAGCTATCTGGCCACTTCTTATTTGACCAGCGGATTGGTGGCAGTAGTCTTCTCCACCATAATGATGTGGAATATCCTGAACTTGAAATTGTTCATGGGCCAGCCCATCGCCTGGCGGGCATTCTGGGGCGGGATACTGGGCCTATCCGGTATCTGCATCGTGTTCTGGCATGATCTCTCGGCCCTTGCCGCTACTCGAAGTTTGATCGGATTGAGCATGGCACTTATCGGGGCTTATCTGTCCTCGGTGGGCAACGTGGTGGGCGCACGCAACGCCGCAAGCGGTGTTCCCCGTCACCCAGGCCAACGTTTATGGCATGGCCTACGGCGGCCTGCTGACTCTGGCCATACATTTCGGGGGCGGCGGTGAGCTTGTCATGGATTGGTCTGTCGGCTATCTGGCGCCGATGCTATATTTGACTATATTCGGCTCGGTGGTGGCCTTCGGGTGCTACATGCTGCTGATCGGCCGCATCGGTGCGGAATATGCGGCTTATGTCACCCTTTTGATGCCGATTATCGCTTTACTCCTTTCAACAATTTTCGAAAATTTCCTTTGGACCGCCCATGCGGCCATAGGGGTTGTCATCGTTCTTGTCGGCAATTTGTTTATTTTAACGCCTGCCGAATCCATCAGCCGAACCTACCGTAAATTTATGCGTATTTAAAAATCCAGTCCGAAATTTTTTCTTGCTATTTTGAGTGACGATATTAGTGAAATCACAATAGTGGTTAGTTCAAAGGAAGGGAAATGCCCCTTTGAAAAGGGGAAATGCCCTTGGTCTAAAGGTGAAGTTTACGTCAAAGAAATAGGGCATAGCGGCGTGTGGCACGATAGCTATTAAAAAAATTGATAAGGACAGGGAGAAGAATCGTGAAAAAGTTATTATTTGCAGCAATCATTCTAATGGCCTTTGCAGGTTCAGTACAAGCAATTGTGATCAACTTCGATAAATCAGAAGTCCCAACGATAAATAATTGGGATGTAGTGACAAATCAATGGAATAGCTTCGGAATCGATGTTAGTAACGCATACTGGTACGATGACAATAGAGACCCATTCGACAAACAAGGATTATCTATTCATCCAATATCTAGTAAATTGACAGGGCGAATCGATCTGCTCAATGGAGTAAGAGCGGACTCAATGATCATCGATTGGTGGACGATATTTGGATCTTTGACCTTGGATGTGTATAACGAAGCCGATGTCCGATTAGACAGTCTATCAGGTTTGGTTGGAGATGGGACAGCTGTTTTAACAGGATCGGAGATCGCATACATGACTTGGCATGACTCAGGAGGACTTGTCCAGGTTTCTACGTTAACATTTAACGCCGCTCCCGTCCCCGAACCCGCTACCATGCTCCTTCTCGGCACCGGCCTTGTAGGGCTTGCAGCAGCTGGAAGGAAAAAATTCCTCAAAAAGTAATCTCAACAATTTTTAAAAGATCATGTGCAGGGTCAATTATGAACCTTCTTTTTTTGTAATCTCCAGAAGAGATATGGACTTTTAACGATGTTGAGATCTCTACAACGAATCGGCAAAAATGAGGGGCCAAAAAAACCTGTGATATCAACATTTCCGATTCTTGAAGCCGAGGTGGTGCTTTCTATCTATTTACTGCAGCATTTGACAAACCCTAAACCTTTTTGATAATTAAATTTTATCACCATAGATTTCGATAACTGTCGAATTACAGGTAAGGCAAGTTGTGCCTGTCGCCAGAACTTATTTCCTTGATATACTACATATTGTGTTTCGTTGCCGTTTCTATTATGGTGCAATAGCTCTTCTGAATTACACTTGGTTTCGATCCGATCTGATTACGGGCGGCGACAGATAATCCGAGTCTCTCAATTGACCGGACTGTTTAAGACTTAGATTTAAAATACTGAAAATTTGGTATATTCATGAAATATTATAACAAGAATAAATAATGAAAAAATTTAAAGCATTAAATAAATTACTGTTCACCATTGCAATTATCGTATACATAATTGCGTTATTGATCTATGGCTTTTGGAATTATTCTTATCACAAAAATGAAATTATGGAGAATATCGACATAGAATTATTCAATAGTGCAGCTGCTCTGAAGTATATTTTGCCGGAAGATTTTCATGATAGAGCAATTGATGATCAGGCTATTTCAATTAAAGAGGATAAAGACATTGCTTATAAACTGACAAAACTGATTAAAGAGACCGGTTTCAAATATACCTATACTATTGTTAAAAAAGGGGACAAGCTGTTTTTTGTTGCGGGCGATATCGTAGAAGACCCTGAAACCAAAAGAGGCACCTTTTATTTTTATCCATATGAGGAAGCAGATGGAAGTTTTTTAAAGGCGTTTGACCAAGAAAAACCAACTTATAAGACTGTATCAGACCAATGGGGTACTGTACGAACCGTAATGATTCCGGAAAAGTCACCGGGCGGCATCAAATATCTTGCCTGTGTTGATTATGATATAAGTTATGTAAACGGAGTACTTCAGAAAAATTTTCTGAAATCAATTTCAACTGTTCTTTTCTTTTTATTTTTGGCGGTTCCAATTATAATTATTTATACTAAGTTACACAGTGAATACTTGGATTCGCTGCTGGAGAGCCAGGAAAAATATAAATCTTTGGCTAATAATCTTAACGTGGGTGTATATAGAAATACTGCAGGACCCAACGGCCGATTTGTCGAGGCTAACCCTGCTATTGTGAAGATGTTTGGCTTTGATAACAGGGAGGAATTTCTCAAAGTAAGAGTTTCTGATTTATATTATAATCCAAATGAAAGGAAAGAATATAATAGGAAAATATTAAAAGACGGCACAATAAGAAATGAGGAACTACAACTGCTCAAAAAAGACGGAACCTCATTCATCGGTTCTATATCTGCTGTAGTGGTTAAAGATGAAAAAGGTGAAGTCCAGTATTACGATGGAATTATTGAAGACATCACCGAGCGCAAGAGGGCTGAGGAGGCACTGCGGAAGAATGAAGAAACGCTCATAAGATCAAAGAAAATGGAGTCCCTTGGACTTTTGGCTGGTGGTGTGGCCCACGACTTGAATAACATCCTTTCGGGAATCGTAAGCTATCCTGAATTGATTTTATTGGATTTACCTGAAGACAGCAAGCTCAGGAAGCCCCTTGAAACAATTCAGGAGTCCGGACACAGGGCGGCTGCCGTTGTCCAGGATCTGTTGACCGTGGCAAGAGGAGTGGCTACCACAAAAGAAGCTCTGAACTTAAATGATCTGATAGGTGACTATTTAAATTCTCCGGAGTTTAAAAAACTTAAGCAGTTTCATCCAGCAGTTATGGTCGGGACCAACCTTGATAGCGACTTATTTAACATAAGCGGTTCACATGTTCATATCAGAAAGTCGGTGATGAACCTTGTGTCAAATGCCTCGGAAGCCATTGATGGTAGCGGTAATGTCACCATATCGACCATGAACCGCTATGTAGATAGACCTTTAAGGGGATATGCTGATGTAAACATAGGTGAATATGCCATCCTGTCTGTATCAGACGATGGTTCAGGAATTTCTTCAGATGCCCTTGAGAGGATATTTGAGCCGTTCTATACAAAAAAGGCAATGGGCAGAAGCGGTACCGGTTTAGGTCTGGCCGTGGTATGGAACGTTGTACAAGATCATAAAGGTTACATAGATGTGACAACTGACGAAAGCGGGACAACAATTGAATTGTACTTTTCAATCACAAGAGATGAAAAATCGGATAAAGATTTGACCGTACCCGTTAAAGACTACAAAGGAAACGGAGAGACAATTCTGATTGTTGATGACGTGGCAAGCCAACGAGAGATATCCGCTAAGATGTTGGATACACTTGGCTATAAAACTAAAGCCGTTTCCAGTGGAGAGGAAGCCGTTGAATATTTGAATGAAATTGCTGTAGATTTATTATTGCTTGATATGATTATGGACCCGGGTATGAATGGCCGTGAGACCTACGAGAGGATAGTAAAGATTCACCCTAATCAAAAGGCTATCATAGTCAGTGGGTTCGCTGAAACAGAAGATGTGAAGGAAGCCCAAAAATTAGGCGCTGGTCGATATATAAGAAAGCCGATTTCGTTAGAAAAGATAGGATTTGCGGTAAAGGAAGAGTTGGAGAGATAAACATTTCAGACCATCATGCTCGGATTATGAATAATTATCCTAATCAAAGCACGAAATTTTTCTTATTACCAAGAACCCTATGTCCTTTAGGTGTTAGGAACAGGAGGACACCATGACAGAAGGCATATATCAAAAACTGGCAAAGCATTTGGATGACCTGCCGGGTGGATTTCCGCCGACTGACAGTGGTGTAGAGATACGCATCCTAAATAGGCTTTTTGCTCCCGAAGAAGCAGAACTTGCACTTCACCTAACCCTGATTGCCGAAGAGCCAAAAGTGGTCGCACGTCGTGCAAAAATTTCAAGGCAAGAAGGCGAGCAACGTTTAGCAACCATGGCAAAAAAAGGGCTTATTTACAGAATTTACTCTAAAAAGAATCAGCCAATGTATATCGCCGCTCAATATGCCATTGGAATTTGGGAATTCCATGTTAATGATTTGGATCCGGATTTTGTCAAATACATGGATGAATATTTTCCTGTCCTTTTCAAGGAAGCATGGAAAATTCCGCAGCTGCGTATTATACCCGTTAATGCGAGCCTGAATAGTGAACTAGCAGTGATGACCTATGAGAATGCCGAAGATCTGGTATGCCATGTTAAAAAGGCTGCGGTCGCTCCCTGTATTTGCCGCCGTGAACGCAGGTTGTTTGGAGAGGGATGTGATAAGCCTGAGGAAGTTTGCCTTTTATTTGGGGAAGTTGCAGATTATTATATAGAAAACGGGCTTGGGCGTAAAATCGATCATCCGGAAGTCTTAGATATTTTGCAAAAAGCTGATGAAGCCGGACTGGTGCTGCAGCCCACAAATTTTAAGAAAATTTTAAACATTTGCTGTTGTTGCGGATGCTGTTGCGGTGCGCTCCGCAACATTAAAAGTTATCCAAAACCGGTAAGTTTGATTTCAACTTCTTTCTTTGCTGTCAGCAATCCCGATAGCTGCAACGGCTGCGGTGTTTGTGAAGATCGCTGTCAGATGGAAGCCGTTCAAGTAGTAAACGAAAAAGCAGCCATAGACACCGATCGCTGTATTGGCTGCGGGCTATGCGTGTCCACCTGTCCAGTGGATTCACTATCGCTGGTTCGCAAACCGGATACAGACCAGCCCAAAATTCCTAGGGATATGATGCAAATAGTGTTAGAATTGTGGCAGGCAAGGGGAAAACCGGGCATGAGAAATTTAATTAAAATGCAGGTGAAGTCCAAGGTAGATAGGCTTTTAGCAGCTCAATAGCGAATAACGGGCCAAGTTGCTCGAAATACTTACTCGAACTAATTGTTTAAGTACTTCACTGGTTTAAAGCGGAAGACAAACAACAGATATGGTTCTCATGCAATTTTGGTTGCCTATGTGGGTTCTCCGCACTTGCTATTTACATTTCGAAGCAGATCCCCTTTTACAATAATTCCTCTAGCCTGACGGTGCTTGGAATAGCCGGTTCCACGACCCGGGTAATCCACTGAAAAGGCAGTGCAGGTAATTAAGTGTGCAATCAGTTGAAATTAAACATTCATATTATAATCTGTAAAGTTCGTAGCACAGGTGAGAACTTTTTGCAACTGAGAATGCAGCTTATACTATGACTCAGATCGTTTCAAGAGGAGGTTCATATGGATCTTAAAGAATATTTTGAAAACACCGAAGGCCGCGGAATCCTGGCGACAGCGGATGGCAATGGCCAGGTGGATGCGGCCCTTTATGGCAGGCCCCATTTTATGGATGACGGGACCATCGCCCTGATCATGCGCGATCGACTCACCCATCATAATCTTCAGTCAAATTCCCATGCCTGTTACATGTTTATTGAAAAAGGACCCGGCTACAAAGGAAACGTTTTTTCTTAACCAAGGTGAGGGAGGAGCAGGATTCCGAACTGTTGCAGTCCGTGCGCCGCCGGCAATATATCGACGAGAAAGACGAATCTAAATTTCTGGTGTTTTTCGAGATAGACAGGGAATTACCGTTAGTTGGCGCCGGGGAATAGAAGCCATTTCAATCCTCACCCGCTGGAGCTCAAGCTACGCACCCACTAATCTAAAACGGTAACGGGGCAGGGCCAAACTGGGTCCTGCCTCGTTCATTTATCTCGGCGGACTGGCAGAAACCAAGAATGGGTCCTTGAGTAAGCACCTGGAATCCTGCATCGAGGTGGCCGACATCCTTAAAGCCGGGCCGGTTCCCATCACCGATTTGCGAACAGCAATGATTCCGGGATCAGGCAGCGCAGCCTTTGAGATTTTACGCTACTATCTTACCTTCTGCTCTTCTTATCTTCTAACCTTCTCTTAGCTAAGCTTTTTAGTCTATCCCGATCAGTGGTCCTCAATACCATGAACTGTGAACTCGAGGCTGCGAGCTTTAAATTGACTTGTCTAATTATTGGCAATACGATACAAGAAATCCCGTAGCAACCATCGGTTGAAGAACTTTGATACTGCGCGTAGTCGGCCCAAATAATAATCACTTATTACGTTGGAGACTGGAGATTGCCATGAAAAAAATCAGCCTGTTGCTGTGTCTGGGAATTTTTCTTTTAGCGGCCGTAAACTCCCCGGCTGCCGATATATCGATCAGCGAAGCAAGCTCCGAATGTATTGACTGCCATGCATCGGTTCATCCCGGTATTGTTAAAGACTGGCAAAACAGTCGCCATGCAAATATTGCCCCCCAAGATGCCATGGCGGTAGAGGGGCCGGCGCGCAAAGTATCAAGCAAAAATGTACCCGCTAATTTGAAAGGCACCGTGGTCGGATGCGCCGAGTGTCACATGCAGCGACCCGAGGCCCACGCCGATACCTTTGAACACAACGGCTATGAAATTCATGTGGTTGTCAGTCCTAATGATTGCAGCACATGCCATGCTCAGGAATCAGATCAATATTCTAAAAATCTCATGGCCAATGCCTATGATAACCTGGCTGAAAACAAGCTCTATCAAAAACTTCAGCGCAGTATCATCGGCACCAAAAAAAGACACAAAGGCCGAATAATCTGCGGGACGGCCGATGAAGCTACCAAGGCCGAGGCCTGCTATTATTGCCACGGAACCAAGCTCAAAGTTGTCGGCCAGGAAACCCGGGATACGGAAGCTGCCGGTGAACTGGAATTTCCCGTCATAGAAGGCTGGCCCAATCAGGGTGTGGGCCGGGTGAATCTTGACGGCAGCCTGGGTTCCTGTTCCGCCTGCCATACCCGACACGCCTTTTCAATCGAGATGGCGCGTAAACCTGACACCTGCAAAGAATGTCACGTCGGGCCGATGTGCCCGGCCTTTAAGGTATACGCGGCCAGCAAACACGGCAATATCTACTCCGCCATGCACAAATCCTGGGACTTTAAGCGCCGTGCCCTGGACCATCGGCAAGGATTTTACCGCACCGACCTGCGCCGTCTGCCACGTCAGCCTGCTGGTCAACGGGGATGAAGAAGTGGTGTCTGAAAGGACCCACCAGATGAACAACCGCCTGCCCGTGGCGTATATTCGGCCTGGTGTATGCGCATCCCCACCCGCAAAGTCCGGATACGTCGATTATCCGCAACAAGGACGGTCAGCCGCTGCCGACGAGTCTGGATGGCACCATTGCCGCTGAATTTTTGATCGACCCCAAAGAGCAGGACACCCGGCGCAAGTCCATGCAGGCAGCCTGTTTGAACTGTCATGATACTTCCTGGGTAAAGGGGCATTGGCAGCGTTTTGAAAATACGATCCAAAAAACCAATGGGGACATTCTGATTGCAACCAGTATCATGGGCGACATCTGGCAGGGCGGGTATGCGGATTTGAAAACCAACCCCTTTGACGAAGCCATTGAAAAAAAATGGACGGACACCTGGCAATTTTATGCCAATACCATTCGTTTTGCATCGGCCATGGGCGGTGGCGGCGACTACGTGGTGTATGCCAACGGTCGCTATCAGCTCACCCAGGCGGTGCTGGAAATGAATGACTGGTTGAACCTTCGCAAAAAACTTGACCCACCTAAATCAAAAGGGATTAAGCAATGAAAAATTGTGAAAAATGCAGATTCAGGGCAATTTACGACAAAAATCCACGCTCCATTTTAGGCCGCATCTGGAAATGGCATATCGGCTGGTGTCCGGGTTGGAAGTCATATTTAAAATCGTTACCGGCTGAAGATAGAGACCAATTAGAAAAACGCTACGGAAGCCCTTAGGATATAGTTACCCTGACTCCGCTGATAAAACGGAAATAGGTTTTGATTGTCACCTGATCGAACGTAACTCTGCAATGCGAATATCCAGGTATAGCTTGACATTCGTGGTAGGGGCGGGGTTTATCCCCACCCGTAGCAGTTATCGTGCTGGTTTGCGGGCGGGGATAAACCCCGCCCCTACGAAAAAAAGATATCAGCATAAACGGAAGATAGCGCATCATATTTTAGCAAATATTTCCGGGACAAAACACCAGAGATTGCACGGAGGACACAGATGTTTATCGATGCGGGGGGAGAGAAACTCATCGCCGATAATTTTGATAATGATTTGCTGCCCGAAAAGAAGGATCGCTTCAAGCAGCAAATCGAATTTATTCTCGAGGTGGACAAACTCAAGCAGGTCCTGCGGCAGACCATTCTGATGGATAAATCGCGGCGGGAAAACTCGGCCGAGCACTCCTGGCATATTGCGCTGACGGTTATGGTACTGTCGGAGTATGCCAAAGATACGAATGTTGATATGTTCCGGGTTATGAAGATACTGCTGGTTCATGATCTGATTGAAATCGATGCCGGTGATACTTACTGTTATGACGATCAGGGCCGAAAGGATCAGGGGCAGAGAGAAAAATTAGCTGCCGATCGAATCTTCAACATCCTGCCGCCGGATCAGGCCAGGACGTTTCGCGAACTTTGGGATGAATTCGAAGACCGCAAAACACCGGAATCGCGGTTTGCCAATGCCCTGGATCGGGTGCAACCCTTCCTGCACAACTATTTTACCCATGGGCAGACCTGGCAGGAAAATGACATCAAAAGCGATCAGGTAAAATCACGCATGCAGCCGGTTGATGATGGCGCCCCGATCCTATGGGAGTATGTGAGGTCTTTGATTGATGATGCCGTCAAGAAAGGATTTCTTGCCGAATAATACAATCATTAAAACCGGTCGTAAAGTCAAGGAAATCCTAAATTTAATTATTGTAAAATCATCTGCGTCAGTTGCTCACCCGCCGCTGCAGATGACGGGGCCTGTGAACATCATTCTTCGTCATCGTCACCATAATAAAGAAAGGCCGCTACGGTTTTTAAGTGGTAGATCAAAAAGAACACTATCAGCACAGCGATGATGATCCCGCCCCATTTTCTCAGTACGTCAATATGAATGTACTGGTTGATAAAGTTGATGATATTGTTGCCGATAAGGGCGTAGATGATAATGGAGGCAAGGGTTCCGCTGAACACGATCAGAAAATTATTGACCGCCCTGTAATTCAGCAAGTACCCGATGATGGCCCCTATCACCGGTCCTGTCATGAAAAAGGGGAACATGACAAACAGGAAAAGCCCGATAGAACCGTACTTTTTAATCTTGGTCTTCTGGCTCTGGGCGGTGAGTTCCGCCTGTCGGACAGCACGGTCAAAGAGCTTCGGCTGGATGATGTTTCGCATCACCAGGACCACAATGCCGTATGCAACCAAAACAATAACGACTTCAAGGAAAAAATTGTATGAAATCGTATAAAAAAGGGAAATGCCTGCAGAAAGACAGGTGACAATCCCCAGGCCCCTTCCTCCCAGAATATGGATGATGGCGGTTGAAGACAGCACCTTGTAGAGGCCGGGGTCTGTAAAAAGAAGATAGAGAAAATAGATCCCGGTCAGGGCCGTCAGAACAAGCCCGAGCAACAGGATT
>PVMK01115794.1_pt1 | contig 18640 bp, 22 predicted proteins | sample 1853481 | NCBI WGS metagenome assembly PVMK01 (sample SAMN08533507, study PRJNA380276) | Marine sediment metagenome, whole genome shotgun sequencing project. | reverse complement strand
CTGGGAATAGTCGGGCGGCACTTTCAAGTGTCAACATTCAGGTTCAGGGTCGCTGCCATCTGATTGCTGACCATCTGGCGTCAGATTTGGAATGCAAGGCAGCGCATCAATTTTCCAAGTTTTGAATATCGAATATCGAACAAGGAATTTCGAATGAAGAATTTTTCTTATACTTCGATATTCTGCAGTTCTCTGTTTTCTGACTTCTGTCCTCTGACCTCTGTTATCTAACCTCTGAACCTTTGAACGTTGAACCTGGAACCAGGCGACTGACACCTGACACCCAAAACTTATTGAGACTGCTGTGTGGATCTGTGGCTAATTAATCAATCATGGCGAAGGCGCGCACCGGAAAAGATCCCATCCCCCTAACAGGAGCCGGTACCGCAAAAAATTTAAAGCCTTCATCCGGCAAGGCGTCCAGATGACACATATGTTCAACGATCGGAATATCGACCTTCAGTAAAATGGAATGCGCCGGTCGGGCTCCATTGGCGGTGTCATCGATATTGAGCGAGTCGATCCCCACCAGGGCAGCACCTGAAGATTTTAGATATTCAGCCGCATCCCGGGTAAGGAAGGGATGGTTTTCAAAATACGCATCGGTTCTCCAATGCCGGTCCCAGCCGGTATGGATAAGTACGGCTTTGCCCTTGATGTTGTCGTTATCGAAAACATCCTTATCAATTGAGCGCATCCCTTGATCTGCCCGAAACACAATGCCGTCCAGATTGGAGATCGACGCCATTTTAAGCCTGGATAAATCTATTCCCTCCGAGTAGCGGTGAAATGGTGCATCAATATAGGTGCCGGTATTGGCGACCATTTCGATTTTTCCGATCTGAAACGTTGTACCATCCGAATAATGGGATTCAGAATTTTCCCGGCTCATATGGTCGCTGATTACGGGTCCCGGCAGACCGCTGTAAGTAATCATGCCATCTTCGATTACGTGGCAAAGGTCTACAAACTTGGACATGGCTTATATTCCTCACCAGATGGTTATGGTTGCCTGGCATTGCTTCGTCGTAACAGGAGTGTTGGAGCAGTGGAGTTTTGGAAATTTTAAAATCGAAGGATTTTCCTTGCTTTTACCATTACTCCAGTACTCCATCACTCCATTACTCCATTACTCCATAAGGCTTGTAAATTAAATATAATCTGCGAGCTACCCCCAAAATTGGCTAACCTCTGTAATCCACCCGTGTATTTATACTTCAATAGCGCCGCCGATTTTCTGCAGATGCTCGCGAAAGGTATAAGCCGAATTTTTGCTGCGTTTTTTTAAAAATTCATCAAACTTAAATTGCTTAGAAAGGGTTTTCCCATTTTTGACGTTTTCAGCCTGGCGCTGTTCGGTTTCGGCAATCTTGCAGGCTAAGGAAATAATATCCTCGACATTTTCTAGCAAAGTAAAAACAACCCCGTCGTCATCTCCAAAAACCACATCGTCTGCAGTCAGCTTAAAATCGCCAAACCTTGCCAGAGTGAGCGCATCCGATCCGCGGGGGTAGGCACGTTTAGGCCCTGCCGGATATGCGCCATAACTAAAAACAGAAAAACCGATTTGGATAAGCTGAGGCGTATCCCGGTGAAATCCCCAAACCGCAATACCCCCGAGATCTGCGGCTTGCGCTTCAAGGACGATGAGGTCTCCGATACAGCCTTCATGTCTTCTGGCGCCATTATCAACGGTCAGAATATCACCGGCATCTGCATTTGCCATGACTTCCAGAAAAATATCCACACTTCCGGAATGTCGAACCGGCAATACGCGCCCGGCAATTTTCCACCCCGCAACCAGGGGGTTGACCCCGATAGGCGCAACCCGCATAAAAACGCCTAAACGCATACACGCATCGGTAATTAAAGGGGTCGAAAGCTCGGAAAACGCTTCTCTTAGACTCTTGTTGTCCATAAAAACCTCCGTTTTAGATTATGCCATTTTATCGCTTTTACGAATTGTTTATTTTACCAGAGTTATGATGGCATCAATAAATCGTTTTATTGGTTGAATTTGTTTGATTGGTTCAATTGGTTAGGCTAAAAGCAGATATTCAGTTGTTCGAACAAACAAGTCCATACAACTAATAAAACTAATGAAACAAATCAAACCAATTTAACCAATTCAACTAATTCAACTAAAAATTATTTATTAATCGGAAATTTCTTGCACAAATCTTCAACTTCATTGGCCACTTGGCCCAGGATCTGTGAATTTTCAATATTTAACATGGCCGCATCCATGATTCGGGCAATCTGCTGCACCTCCGGTTCAGCCATGCCTCTGGAACTGACGGCCGGGCTGCCGATGCGGATACCGCTGGTCAGGCCCGGTCTTTCCGGATCTCCGGGAATTTTGTATTTCTATATAATCGCGGCGTTGTGAGTATAAAATATTATCTATCAAAGTATATGCTCTTGCCGGTGACCGAAAGCGGAATTCCCATTACAAAATCCCAATCCACGAGATCCATCGCGCGCGCCGCCACGCCCACCCGATACATAATGCGATTATCCACATTGAGTATGCTGGCGGTTTTGACCGCCGAACCCAGCGCGATCCCCATATCCAGCAAACGATAGGCACAGGCCGGGCCGACAAAATCAGCGCTTTCTTTTTTTTGTTTCTGAAAGGTCTTGCAGTCCGGATACCCACAGGCGCCGCAATCCAGGCCAAGTACATTGGCTTTTTTAATTCCGATCAGCAACACGGCATCAGACTGCGCCACATTTTTAGAATCCCGGTCAAAATCCTTTTTTTGGGTTCGCTGACCAAAGGCCAGCATGCCATCGGCCAGTTTTTTTATAACTTTTCCCTTGAGCACCCTGGTCTTTACAAAATTTTCGCCTTTGCTTTTGGGCGCCGTGGTAGCGGAAATCGCCATTAGCTGGGCAACCATTTCAACTGCGTCCATAAATTTCCTCCTGTTATAGCGGTTGTCATAAGTATGTTCCGTTTGCCAGATAGTCTAACAGGCGAAAATGCAAGGTGTAGACCCCTGAAATTATAATCAACATGACAACCGCTATCGGAACGTTATTTTGACAAACGCTCTAATCGACATACAATTTTTCCGTGGGATATTATGAATAAATCGCTAGGGGTGTCAATCGGAATAGAATTTTGATAAAGATCGGCGGGATGCAGATGTGACATTCCCGCTATTAAGCGGGGAACCCTGATTCTATTTTTAAGTCGTTCTAATCTGGAGTCCAAACGGTTTAAAGACGATGATGAGTTGCGGCAGCAGCGTCAGGGCGGCACACAGCGCAATTAACATCGCCAACCCCGTCAGCAGACCGAAATAAATACTGGGAATAAAATTGGACAGGGTCAGAATCAAAAAACCGCTGATAATCGTCAGCGATGTGTAATACATAGCACGGCCAATGCTGCCGTGGCATTGATGAACTGTCTTTATATAGCTATGTTGGTACTGGAACTCGTATCTGAAGCGGTAAATATAGTGAATCGTGTTATCGACCGCTATGCCGATGCTGATGGCTGCAATGGTAATGGTCATCATATCAAGGGGAATATTCAGCCACCCCATAACCCCGAGCACCACTGAAATCGCAAGCAGATTCGGTACAATGGCGATCAGCGCTAATTTCAACGACCGAAACAGAATCAGAAACATGCCCAAAAGCGCCAGCACGACCATTCCCAGCGTGAGAATCTGTGACTCAAACAAACTCTGCAGCATATTGTTATACAGCACCAGCAAACCGGCCAAATGGACCTTCTCTTCCTTTAAGCCCAGTTTATGAACCAGATCATGGCGGATCTTTTTCAATAGAATGTCCCGTCTCAATGACTGCGGAATCCTTGACACGGATAGAATATCGCAGCTGATGATGTTTGGGAGATACATACGGTCTTAAAATAATACGCTTAAACTTGTCAGGCAGTTCGCTGTACACCAAAGGCCAGCTGAAAATTATCTAACGGCTGGCCGTTGTTTAACTTTTGGCCCCAATCTTCAGCATCGTTGCCAGCGACAGGACCTTGCCGATTTCCGGCAGGCTGTCAAGATAATCATGGATTTTAGTCGCCAGCACCATCCGGTCAGCGGTAAACCAATATTTTTCATCATTGGCTTCTTCAAATTCATCAAACTCCTCAAATTCTTCGTCACCGGGTTCTTCGGTTTTAGCCGCAGCCGTGGCTGCTGATGTTTCGGGCCCATCAATTTCGACAATGACATCCAACGGGGTAGTGCCGCCCAGTTTTTCGTCAATGACTTTCAGGCCCTGATAAATTTCGGTGGTCTCTTTAAAGTAATTAATAAAGCTGTTTTCAACGACGAGTCTGGAAATTCCGAGCGCACTGATAATAAAGATGAGGCAACTCCCGATGAGTATCAACGTGCCATGCGCTTCAGTAAAGCGGCCTAAAAATGATGTAAAAGAGAAGCTTTTTGCCTTTATGAGCTGCGGAGCTTCTTTGCCCAGCAACATCAGTCCGGCCGGAAAGAGTAGAAATGTTACGATCAGCGAAACAACGATACCGGCACACATCATCCAGCCGAAGGTTCTGACGGGCAGGATATCGCAAAGCAGCAGCGAACCGAATCCGGCGATCGTCGTCAGTGCGGCAAACAGGCAGGGCGTCAGCATTAAGCGGACGGTATCAAGGATAAGTTGACGCTGTTCAGCTTCAGGATTACTCAACAAAAGATCCTTGTAGCGCACGATCAAATGGATCGTAATCGCCATGGTAATGATCAGCTGTAATGATATAAAATTGGAAGATATAACGGTGACCTTCCAGCCAAACATTCCCAGAAGTCCCATCATTGAAACTGCAGAAAAAACGCAGCAAAGCATCGGCAATACGACCCAGCGAATTTTTTTAAAAACAATGCTTAAGGTAACGACCAGAAAAAATGCGACTCCGATGCCGAATATCTTCAAGTCTTGCTTAACAAAACTGATTAGATCGTCTGATATGACGCTGACTCCGCCCAAGGAAGAGCTCGGCATCCTGACGGTGGTTGTCCATAATGGCCCGGATTGCGGCGATATCCTCATGCCGGATTTGCCTCCGTTTTTCCCGAAGTCTTTGGAGTTGCCCTTTGAGGTCTTTAAATTCGATAATTTCTGCGTCTGTAAGCGCGTTCCTGGCTGCTTTTTCTCGAAAATGGTCACCACGAGTCAATAAGTCCTGATAGACCTCGTCGACCGGGAAATTGACCTGAAGACCGGTGGTCTTCAGATCGGGGCTGACAAGCAGATTTTGGTAAAGGGGGCTGTCTTTGAACTCAATTCTCGCCAGTTTCCGATCTACTGTAAGCGATTCAAGGGTTTGTATGCTGGTGGTTAGTTCCTTGATCGGCACGGGAGGACTTTCCAGCAAAGGGGCATCCAATATTGAAACCACCGAAGTGACCCGTTTCAGCTGCTTTAATTCATCCCGCAACTGGGCAAGTTTTTTCAAGGACTCATTTGAAAACAAATCGGTTTTAGGGGAATAGGTAATCAATAAATAATCATATCCCCCATAGCGCGACTTAATCATTCGCGAATATCGTAAATCCTCATCCGTCTCAATAATCAGTGTTTCTGTCGAGGCATCGAGCTTAAAGTCATTTGCCTTGTAACCAAGAAAAGAAACGACTGCCAGCAGACAAAGTATAACGATAGCCGGATGCTCAAGTATAACCCTGTCGTAAAATCGAGTAACCAAAGAGTAAAATTTTACCATATAATCGCTTAGATCAAAGGAAAGCCGTTTTTAGTTGTTAACCGATTTTTGCATTCTCTGCAAAAGGTCGTCAAAGGTCCCCTTCTGTAAGATCTCTCGAAATTGAGACCGGTAACTTCTGATAATGCTGACACCCTGAATTTCGATATCATAAATCTTCCAGATATTACTTGATGGATAAAGCTTATATAACATGGATATTTTTTTGCCTTTTGAAATCAGATGCGTGGGAATATGAATTTTTTTCTTAACCGCCACCGGCGATTCGTAACTGATCTTTTCATCGGTGTAGGTCGTCAGTTTATCAAGATAGGATTGCCTGAGACGTTTAACAAAAAGTTCTGTAAATCGGTCCTTTTTATCCTGGGTTAGATCCGACCAGTATTTCCTCCCCAATGAGAGTTTGGCCATGAGTGCAAAATTGAACATGGGGGTAACGATTTCAACGACCTCGTTGTTTTTGGCCTGCGGTGTTAAATCTTTTTTCTGCAAAACCGCAAATACGGCATCAAGGTTGCTTTTTAAAAATTCTTCAGCATCAATTTTTTCATCGGCAATGACCGGCCGGCTCAGAAGAAGTAAACCGAGTCCCGCATAAAGCCATACTTTCATCATCCATTCCTTAATTGGTATTTTTTAATTTCGCTCATAATTAATTTTTGTAAGAAGGATTACATACCATTCTAAGGAAGGCAAGATTTTTTGCAGGGACCGGCCTGATGGAAGTAAAAGAATAGGTTCGCTCCAACGAAGACCTGAAGACCTGAAGATGGGATAGGCCCAGGACGCTGAAAATGGTAAAGTTCTGAGTTGAAAAAAATCGTTAACTGATTAAATATAATAAGGGCAGTTTTGCTAATGGGTTTGATCATATTTAGGGTAAGGAATCGTTATGCATATACACACGTTGCAAAAATGGAAACACAGCCACCATTATAATATTGAAGACGGGCACGCTGAACGCAATACTCGCCGGGTTATTGTGCTGACCCTTTCGATGATGATTATCGAGATTACCGCGGGCTATTTGTTTGGCTCCATGGCCCTGCTGGCAGATGGCTGGCACATGGGAACCCATGCGGTGGCCCTGGGCATCACGGCATTTGCCTATAACTTCGCGCGAAGGCACTCGGATAACCCCAATTACAGCTTCGGAACCGGCAAAGTCGGTGTGCTGGGAGGCTTTAGCAGCGCGGTGGTCCTGGGGAGTCATCGCATTGCTCATCGGCGTGGAGTCCATCCAGCGGTTGATTTCCCCCCAGCCCATTCGCTTCAACGAGGCCATTGTGGTAGCATTTGTCGGCCTGGTGGTCAATGTGATCAGTGCCTTTTTGCTGCAGGAAAAACACGACCACCACCATGAACGACAGGCGCATGAACATGGCCATACCAGGAAATTTCGCGACCACAATTTAAGAACCGCCTATTTTCATGTGCTGGCCGATGCGCTCACCTCGGTGCTGGCAATCATTGCTTTGTTTACCGGTAAGGCCTTTGGCTGGATCTGGATGGACCCTATCATGGGCGTCGTCGGTGCCTTGATCATTAGCCGCTGGTCCTACGGGTTGCTGGTGGACACCGGCAAGGTATTGTTGGATCGGGATGTCAACCAGGAGGCGGTCGAAGAAATTCGCTCAATCATCGAAGCGGACTCGGACAACCGGGTTGCGGATTTGCACGTATGGCGGGTGGGCTCCCATCACCTGTCTGCTATCGTCTCCATCGTCACCCATTTTCCTAAGACACCGGACCATTACAAAAAACTGCTGGCTGATTATAACGAAATCGCCCATGTCACCGTTGAAGTCAATCCATGCGAGACTGATCCCTGTATCGTTCAGCCTGAACCGACACATTAGAAGTCATCTCAAAAAAGTCTTTTGTCCCCATCTCTGCGTTGGGCGCTCACTTCAAGTCCTCGAAATACCAACGTATTCCTCCGGCTTGCGACCCACTAAGCGTACTTGATCAGACGGGAAGTCCCGCTCAGCGGGGAATTTCGCGGCCGCCTTGATATGGGACCAAAATCCAAATTTTGAGATGACTTCTATACTTTGAATTTGTCCGGCTAAAAATCTTACCATTAACCTTTAAGACGCAGCTTAAACGTTTCTGACGATTTCCGGTCCTTTGGTTTCATCCCCAATTTAAACACGACCCGCAATACCAAAAAGCTTGACAATTGGGTGATGCCATATTAGTTTAACATTAAACTATTTAATATTGAGATATTTATGAGAGAGGGATATCGGGGAAACAAAGAGGAGACCCGGGCCTTAAAGACATATGTAAAGCTGATGAGGGCGGCAGAATCGATGACAGCCCGCACCCATCGGCACCTGTCTTCGACCGGCCTGACCATCAGCCAGTTTGCCGTGCTTGAGGCGTTGTATCAGTTAGGGCCCCCTGTCGCAGAGGGAAATCGGGAAAAAAATTCTCAGAAGCAGCGGCAATATTACGATGGTGATCGACAACCTCGAAAAAAACGGACTGGGTAAGGCGTGAGCGCCATGAAGCTGACCGCCGGTTTTTTATCGTTCATCTGACCGATAAAGGATACCACCTCATCAACAAAATATTTCCCCCCCGCATGCTGCCGTGATCGCAAAAGATTTGGGAGTACTGACGGCGGCCGAACAGGATGCTTTGGCGCGTTTGTGCAAAAAACTGGGACTCAGCGAGGAATCATAAAATTTATACAGGAGGTGATCAAATGAGTGATGAACATCCGATCATGTTAGATTTGGAACCCGGCACCTATTACTGGTGCAGCTGTGGAAAAACAAAAAATCAGCCTTTCTGTGACGGATCGCACGAAGGCACATCTTTTTTGCCGATGGAATTTACCATCACAGAAAAAAAGCAGTATGCATTGTGCAACTGTCAGCGCACCCAGGATGCTCCCGATTGCGATGGGTCGCATGAAAATATTTAATAAATTCAACAGAGTGAATGGCTTGAAACCTTTCAGGCCATTCACACCATTATACCCTTTTGGAAAAGGCTCAGGCATGCACTTGTTAAAGCCCCTGGAGATCTGTACCATTTTTATATCCGGAGAACATTATGTCTTCTCAACTCAGAAACGTTATGAAAATCGTTAAGCCCATAACGGTCATGGAAGGCGCCGGGGTGAGGCTCAAAAGAAGTATTGCCACCAGCACATTGGATCATGTCGATCCATTTTTGCTGTTTGATCATTTTGGCTCCAAAAATCCTGCCGATTACATCAAAGGATTTCCCATGCATCCCCATCGGGGAATTGAAACCGTAACCTACATGATCAGCGGACATGTGAACCATAAAGACAGCATCGGCAATTCAGGAAGCATAACCGACGGCGACGTTCAATGGATGACATCCGGCCGCGGTATTATGCATGAGGAAATGCCCCGGCCCCATGAGGACGAAATGGTCGGCTTTCAGCTCTGGGTGAATCTTCCCGCCAGGCTCAAAATGACAGGCCCGCGTTATCAGAATATTACATCTGATCAGATACCGGAAATTCGACATGAAGATGGCGCCAAAATCCGCGTTATCGCCGGCGAGGTGGACGGTGTCCGCGGTCCCGTGCGCGAGATCGTGGCCGATCCCACCTACCTGGATATCTCGGTTCCATCAAACGGAACATTTTCCCAATCCATCGAAAGGGGTCACGCTGCCTTTGCCTATCTTTTTGAAGGTGAAGGCTTATTTGAAGCCGGTGACGCCGAAGCCGTCAAACCGATTCCCCACCCGCGTCTGATCGTATTGGGGGACGGTGATCGGGTATCTGTGCGGGCTGCAGATCAGGGCGTGCGGTTTCTGCTGGTTTCAGGCAAACCGCTAAACGAGCCCATCGCCCGCTGGGGGCCGTTTGTCATGAATACCCGGGCAGAAATAGAGCAGGCGCTACAAGATCTTAAAAATGGCACCTTCATAAAGGAGGGTTAGCCGGTTTGTCTTTTTAGTCCGCCTGAGGCGAATTAAAATTTGATAGCCTGCCTTTTGAACTCCTTAATATCCATATTTTAACCTTTTAGGATGTTTTTGGTGTATAATCCAATAAACGCTCGATTGCCTCTATAGTGGTTGTCAAAAAAACGTTCCGGTATTCAAACGTTTTTTTTACAACCTTACAATCGTGCAAGCGTTTATACCGCAATTCCGTAATTCGGAACATTATTATGGAAAGCGGTATAAAAAACACGTTTAATTTTAACCCGTAACTATCGGATAATATGAAAGCTATCATTGTCAGTGATCTGCACATCGGCTCCCGCTACTTTTTACACGAAAACTTCGTGCAATTTCTTAAGAATATTCCCCAAGATCATGAATTTATTTTAAATGGAGATATCATTGACAATCTTTATGCGAAAATGAAGCCGGCCGACCAACAGATACTGGACCGCTTTGAACAGATGTCCTATCTTCAAAAGGTTGTCTGGGTGCGGGGAAATCACGACAACGGATATATCCCTGATAATTTAGGCAAAATACAGATAAAGCAGCACCACGCCTTACAAAAAAGACTGTTCATCACTCATGGAGATTTTTTCGATGATGTCATGCCGCGAAGCCAGATGTTCATAAAAGCCTTTAAAATGATGCATGATCTAAGGAAAAATTGGGTGCCCGCCCGGTCCACGTGGCCCATTATGCCAAGAAATGGAAAAGTTTTTATGAGTATCTGCGAAAAAATGTAATGTTAAATGCTGTAAATTACGCCGGAGAAAACGGATTTAAAGCCGTCACCTGCGGGCATACCCATTATGCCGAAGAACAGTTTGTTAATGGGATCAGGTACTTAAACACCGGCGCCTGGACCGAACGGCCGACATATTACGTGCGCCTAACCGATAATGAAATGACACTGAAAAAAACAACGGATTCAGCCGAACTGCTAAAATCCCCAGAGACTGACACAGTCCATGTGTCATCTGCCCACCATCAGAACCCCACCCAAGCGGTTTCCCATCACAACTAAATTAATTTTTCAGGAGGCATACGATATTTACCTGACCCCCACGCTGGCTTACCCGCCCGTCAAAATCGGTGAACCGGCACCCAAACCCATCGAACTTGTTTTACTGAAGATTATCAATGCCTTAGGGTTGGGTCGCTTACTATTAGCCTCAGGAGTGATCGACATGCTGGCAGAAGTCAACTCAGGAAACAACGTCCCCATATTTACCTGTGCGCAATCAAAATCGCTGAGTCGCACAAGGAAAATAAGTCAAATTAGTCCCTGAGATTACACTTGTTGGATTTCAACCACAGAAGTTAATAAGTTAAGAACGTCCGCATTTTTTATATTTCCGACATTCTACTCAGTTCCTTTCATACTGCCGCCTGTTCGACCTCGGCGATAACTTTAGCTCCTATATTTTGCTCAACTACGGCCAAATCATATCTTGATTGAAGGTTAATCCAGAATTGGGCGCTATTGCCAAAATACCGGGCAAGCCGCAGAGCGGTTTCGGCAGAGATACCGCGCTTGCCGTTAAGGATTTGAGTTATGCGACCCGAAGGCACACGCAATGCCAATGCAAGCTTGATGGCCGAAAGACCGCGTGCCGACATTTCACGTTTTAAAATACGTCCAGGGTGGATTGGTTTCATAGTGCTTACCCCTTGTGGTAATCAGTAATTTCAACATCGTATGCGTTTCCGTTTTTAAACCGAAAACAGATACGCCATGGGCCGTTAACCGTCATCGCCCATTGACCGGCCCTGTCACCAGATAGCTTATGCAAACCGACACTTTTCAAAGGGCTTAAATCGGTTAAAGATGTGGCAGCATCAAGAGCAGCGAGTAACTCGTCGGCCGCATTAATATTAAGGCTTCGAAATTTTGAAATTTTCCCCTCTTCATAAAAACGGCGAGAGCGACTATTAGCCCACGATTTGATCATACGAGTAATATACTACGCATATCGTAGTATGGCAAGCGATTTTTTTATCTGCCGTTTAATTAATGCTAAATTAATCTGACTCAGATTATATGGTCGGGCATCTGATGCCTAAAAAATGATTTGCCTGTCCGGCATAGCTCGCCAGAGCGACGCCGGATCGCTTTCCGGCTTGGTCCGCAGATTACGCAAATTATAGCAGATAGATCCACAGATTAACTAATATCCGCAGATTACACAGATTAGATCCATAACTAAAATTAGAACGTAGATAAATGGAAACACAGATGAACACAGATAAAAGAAAAAATCTGTGCAGATCTGTGTCCCATAAAAAGATCCGCAGATCACGCAGATTGCGCACTCGTCGCTCAAATTATGAGTTATTTATATATCAATGGATGTCCCCCTCTTTACGCCAGAGCGAAGACGGGCGTGCCGCGACCGTTCTTTTTCCTGGTTGAATTACCAAATGCATAAAATAGGCGTCCCTGTACTGTATTTTTATACAAGAAAGGAATTTTAACTTGATTTATGATGGTCAATGAATTAATTTATGTTTATTAGTTTAATTGTTTAAGGAGATTAGTATGCCTACCGTAATGAAAATAAGTCCACAGGGTCAGATCCGGATCCCTAAAAAGGTCATGCAAACTCTTAATATTGAGAAGGGTGACTACCTTGAAGTCGAAATTGATCAGAATCAGATTATCTTAAAGCCCAGAAAACTCATCGATCCTACACAGGGCTGGTACTGGACGAAGGAGTGGCAAAAAATGGAAGTTGAGGTCGATAAGGAAATAGAAAAGAATCTGCTTTCACCCGAGTTCCGCACAGCTGAAGAAGGTCTTAAATGGTTGAAAGAATAGAAAGCTATCGGTTCAGCAAGCGGTTTAAAAAAGAATACAATGCCCTGTCCAAAGAAATTCAAAAAGCCTTTGATAAAAAGCTGGCTTTATTCTTAGACGATACAACACATCCTTCTCTTAGAGTGAAACGAATCCAGGGAACTAAACATCGATGGGAAGGCTCTGTAACAAAAAATTATCGTTTTACTTTCGAGTTTATTGAAAATACAGTACTTTTCAGAACCATCGGAACCCATGACATCCTTTCCCGCACGGGGGATTGAAAATTCTATAACCTTTTTTTTAGCCCAAAAAAGGCGATATAGATCCTAAAATGGCCTTCAATTTTACTACCTTTCATCTGATTCAAAATACGTAGCCGTGGTCCGACCCCAATTCGCAAAGGAACTTATGCAGTCAAAGTCAGCGGCAATTGGCGAGTCACATTCAAAATTGTTAATGGCGATATTTTAGACGTCAATTACGAGGACTATCATTAAGGGAGTTTACCATGGGAATGTACAATCCTCCTTATCCAGGAGAAATAATTAGAGAATTTTGTATTGAGCCTCTGGGATTAACGGTTACAGCGGCAGCGAAAGCTATTGGAGTTACCCGAAAAACCCTTTCGGCCTTGTTAAACGGACGCTGCGGCATAAGCCCCGAAATGGCCCTCAGGCTTTCAAAGGTGTTTGGACGTTCACCTGAAGGGTGGTTAAGATTACAGCTTCAATATGATTTGTGGAAAACTCAGCAAAGGGTAGACCTGAAAAATCTCAGATGAATTAAAGCTGCATAGGAAGAAAAGAGTGCCGGTGGCGCCATATAGTGGTTGTCAAAAAAACGTTCCGTTATTCAAACGTATTTTTCTACAACCACTTATGCCCCAATTCCGTATTTCGGTATATTATTATGGAAAGCGGTATAAAAGTATCATAGATTAAGATCGCTGTCGGATTTTATCGCAACCCAGTGAATTAGCAAAAACCATTTTAAATGTCAATATTTCACCAACGTTACCCCTTTTGCTTTTCCGGTTTGTCAAACTTGTAGGCGTGCCGCGGCGTAACTCGCCAGAGCGAAGATGGGCGTGCCGCGACCGTTCTTTTTCCTGGTTGAATTACCAAACGCATAAAATCATCGGCGTCCCTACATTTCTCCCGGTTGTCACATGTGCGCAATCAAAATCGCTGAGTCGCACAAGGAAAATAAGTCAAATTAGTCCCTGAGATTACACTTGTTGGATTTCAACCACAGAAGTTAATAAGTTAAGAACGTCCCCATCTTTTCCACTTTCAGTCTTAAAAAATCAGCTTGACAAAAGAGTTCATTTTCATATACAAAAAGTATACGATCATATACAAAAAGTATATGGAAATCTTAAATGACCGATGTACGAACCTTAATATCTTCAAAAACTCGTATTGAGATTTTAAAAATCCTGGCCTTAAATCCCGAGAGCACATTTAACATAAATGAATTGAGCAGACGAACGGGATTTTCCCTAAGAGGCGTTGAAAAAGAGCTCAAAAATCTCCTTACTGGTGGAATATTGAGGAGGGAAGTATCAGGAAATCAGCATCTTTATCAGCTTGACCTGCTCTGTCCGATCTATCAAGAAATTAAAGCAATAATCACCAAAACGGTGGGGCTCGCCGAATTGGTCAAACAGGCACTAATAACAGTCGAAAAAAAAATCGAACGTGCTTTCATTTATGGGTCATTTGCATCCGGAGACTATGGAAATGAGAGTGACGTCGATCTTTTTGTCGTCACTGAGCTGTCAGGGCTCAAACTCGCTGAACTATTAGGAGAAGTGCAGAACGAGATTGGCCGGTCTATAAATGTTTCCCAGTTTACTGCAGACGAATTCAACCAAAGAAAAGAACAGAACGACCATTTTTTAAAACGGGTACTTGAAGGTCCCAAAATTAACATTTTCGGGCATATAGATGAGCCTTGAGCTTTGGAAAACAAATGGATGGCTGCGCGAATACGAGACGAGCGCCCAAGAGGTAGCCAGCATTTTGGCTTTGGTTGAACGGGACCTCGAGGATGCTGCAAAGAAGGAAATATCAACTGATTGGCGTTTTAACATAGCATATAACGCAGGTTTGCAGCTTGCTACAGTCGTATTATATGCAGCAGGCTATCGAGCCGGCAGAGGCGAAAGCAAACATTATCGAGTAATCCAAGCATTACCATTAGCAATGGGACAACAATTTTCCAACATACGAAATTATTTGGACAATTGCCGGCGAAAAAGAAACGTTAGTGAATATGATGCCGCGGGTACTATATCAAAAAAAGAGGCAGAAGATCTCCTTCAAACAGTTGGAGAATTTAAGATCGAGGTTGAGCGCTGGCTTAAGAAAAATCATCCTTTAATTTATTCACGGGAATAAATGCTAAAAAGCCATCGGAAATGGGCGACCCCCTTTTCGATAAAAAATCTGTGAAAATCCGTGCAGATCTGTGTCCCATAAAAAGATCCTCAAGTTGCGCAGATGAACTAGAAGTGGTTTCAAAACCTCAGATTAGGTTCAAGGGCAAGGCGCCGGCCTAGGGGATGCCGCGGTTCACCGGGGAGCTGGCAAGAAGGTTTGCCTGCCCTGGCCCAGGAAAAGACAACCTCGTCCGGGGAGCGTATCATCGTCTGCATGATACAGATCGAACACGCCGACGCCGAATACCTGGCCTCCATCCTGGAGCCGTCTCTGTCACCGCAAGGCAGCATCATACCCTATAAAACGACCAATACTCTGATCATCAAAGACAGGGCACCCGTGGTCAACATGCTGGCAGAAATTATAAAAGGCAAGCCCTGCACCCCGATCTCTAACCCATCTGACGTTGAGGCCGGTGATGTGAAAAAAGAATCACACCTTGACCAATAGCTTTGCGTTTAGTCCGTGAGCCCACTGGATAAGTCAACTTAGGAATGTCCCCTTCTTTTTCTCGCGTTTACAGGAAAATGGAATCGGTAAAAGGGTAGCATTTAACTTTTTCCTATTGCGCTCATTAATAGGTGAACCGCCCGGGATACGGTCGAGGGAAACTTGGCTGCCATCTTTACAAGGGTCTCATAATCCACATCATCCAGGTCCAATTCATCAAAAGCAGGGATCATTCTGCGGTAGTAAAGCGTGTCCAATATCGCTTTTTCAGGGGTGGCCAGATAATAATTATCGTGTTTGATGAATCCGAAAAAAAGGCGATCGGAGATTTTTGAAAATTCGATGGTTATTCCCTGATATTGAATATTTCGTTTCTTTCCCACAGAGGTGCTCAACGTCACCACTGTGCACACCACCGGCGCTTGCAGGCTGATTCCATGGATATTCAATGCCCACTCGCAGGTGATGTAAGCCGGTGGTTTCAAAAAGCTGGCCACATCCTCTACTGCTGGAAAACCATAAAGAAAAGAATTGATGTAATTACCTCGATTAATGTGATGGATCAGGCCGTCTTTAAGGGCCCTTGATAAAAAAACAGCTGTATGGGGTGCAACCTTTTCTGCATCCTGTCTACGAAAAAGATTGGGGAGAAGTTTTAGGCGTTTAAGTGTTGTTTTTTCTTCTTTCATGGTCTTTCAAAAAACGCCTCATTCCCTGATCCAGCAAATCTGAGGTGACTTCCTTTAACGTATTAATAAATTCGTAGAAATTGCCTTCCTGATGCAAGGAGTAGATGTTTTGGGGAATAAAGCGGCTCAAATCCGATTCAATTGCTGCGGCAATAATTGAGACATTCTTCCTTTTTAGGAAAAAATCTGCTTCCCTGGCTGTAACAAAAGAGGCCTGATACATGTCAAATTTATTATGAGCGAAAGACCATTGCGTCGATATACCAAGCTTTTTTGTTAGCCACCAGATGTCGTAAATATCCCGTCCCTTAATATATTGCCGTTCATACAGGGCCCGTATTTTATCTGAAAAGATTTCTGTGGGAGTTTCTGCCAAAATGATGCTGCTTGTATAGGGCAAGACCAGTTCACCAGAAGTAATTATTCCGGTAACAGGCGCTAAATCCCTTAAAACGAATTTTTCAAATTCAGGTTGACGACCGGCCTTAAGCCTTTCAAACTCTAATTTGACCGCAATTCTTTCGCGTTGTCCCTCGGGACGATATATAAAAAGCATCTGAGTTGACTGTTCTCGCCGGCTTTTAATTTTTTGCTCTGAAATTCCGGGACCGAACTGGGCGATACAGGCGCTTTTCATCTTTTGAAATGTTTTGTTGAGAATTTTATCAACGTCTTCTACCGGCTGGCAAGTCACAAAATCAAGATCTTCTGAAAACCGCATCCCACCATATACCCACCTTAAAGCCGTACCACCCTGGAAAATGATATGCTGGGAGCCGGATTGAGCATACAGGTTGTCCAATAAAATCAGCTGCAGCGCCTCCGATTTTCGAATTTTCTTTTGGTTGTACATAGCCTTTTCCGGTTTGCTTTAAAAATAAGGCAGTAGTGATGAGGTTTTTTGGCACTGGCAGCAGACTTTTAATATCCGTTACAATAATATACATATTTGTATATTATAGTCAACATTCTGCCAGAAATTATCAAGGGTCGAAAAAGAAACAAGCCCTGCCTCAGTTTTAATTTTAATTTAATCAGTAATTCTAAAATTTCTTTATCTATAGTAATAAACAAATCTTTAAATCTATATAAACATATGTTTTCATTAATATTTCTTATCTAATTTTCAACTTTTAAATTGACATTTATTTTTGTTTCTATTATTCAATCTCAATATCACTGTTCGATCGGACTTAGTTCTAAAATCTCTTGCTGGTGATCCCATAAACAGCACACCTTGTTATTAAACGGAAAAACACGGGACCTAAAATTTGTGGCCCCTTTATTTCTTTTGAAACTTATCTTCCTCATTAAAACGGAGGTCATCTTGGGCAAATCAAAGTTCGCTTTGTTAATTGTAGCTCTCATATCTATTCCGGTTATACTTTTAGCTTGTAGCGGTGGTGGTGGAAGTGGTGGTGGAAGTGATTCATCGTCCTCTATGGGAACAGCAGCCGTCTTGATCAAGGACGCTCCAACAGAAGAATATGATAGTATTGTTCTTTGTATCAGCAAAGCAACTTTGGAACCGGGTTCAATAACCTTATTTGAATCAGATAATTGTGTTGATGTTGACCTGTTAGATCATCAAGAGAAACCATTCTTACTGACAGTCAAAAACATACCGGCAGGAACCTATGATCAAATCCGATTAAAGGTTGATGAAATCTTTACAAAAGGTGGGTCTTGCGACGGGGAATATATTAAAATTCCCAGTGGATATGTCAAAATAAATCCGCAAAGGCCAATCAAAATCAAATCCGGTGACAAAATTGCCATCAATATTGACATTCACGCTAAGAGATCAATCAATCTGCATCCGGCTGGTAAATCAGGCAAATGCATTTTCAGACCGGTCATTATAGCTGAAATTACAAACCTTAGCCACATTCCACCAAAAGATAAGTGCCCGAGAATCCTGAAAGGAACCATTGTTTCAATTAAGAAAGTCGAAGGCGAAGTTACTGGATTTAAATTGAGGCTCGCACACGATCCTAAAAGTAAGATCGATATTAGGGTGGATAAAAATACAATCATATTCGACGAGAATGGAGGCTTTACAAATTCAGATGCACTTGAAGTGGGTCAAAAGGTCAAATTAAGAGGCAAGATACAAAAGGATGCTAGCATACTCGCTTCATTTATTGCAATCGGTGATCTCCTCATTCTACACGGCACAGCTCTTACCAGTCTCGAAGCTGATAATGGTGATCTGAAATTTAAAATGAAATTAGATCCATTTCAGGCGATTACTGATTATTCAATTGATGTTATCGTTGAAAATCAAACCTTTATTTTGATTGATTGCGATACAGAAGTTACTGATGATGCGATCAAACCAGGTGTTGGTGTAAGAGCTATCGGCAAACTGTCAGAGGGTGATCTAATTGCGGTCGTCTTGTTTTTAGAAGAACAAAAAACTTATGGCACAATTGTAGCTATGGAGGATACAGGCTCCTACTATGAACTCGAATTCATGCCGGCTGGTGAAACTGAGAGTATTTTTATCGATCTACCATACGATGCAGGAGTCGCCTTAGAAGGTGATGGCAGTATTGAAAAAGATCTCTTGGCAGAATTGGTCAAATGTGATCCACGAAAA
>PVMK01128024.1_pt1 | contig 18646 bp, 17 predicted proteins | sample 1853481 | NCBI WGS metagenome assembly PVMK01 (sample SAMN08533507, study PRJNA380276) | Marine sediment metagenome, whole genome shotgun sequencing project. | reverse complement strand
CTATTTAAGACAAGTGATTGCTTGTGGTTAGCGGATTTGGCGTGCGCACGAGTGACCACGTAGTGGCCATCGTCGGCTCGTTTCGGCATCAGTTCGTCGAGTTTGTCAACGTTCTGCGGGAGCCGTGGACGGCCTTGGGTAGCTCGCCTACGTCCACCCTTCCCTACTGCAACTTCAACCGCCGCGCTGCCCTCGAAAACGAAGTCGTCTCCGGCTCATCTTCGCGGCCTTTGGATCGTTACGGGGTCGGCCGTGTTCTTCGGCATCATCGTTGCCACGATTACGGGTTATTTCATGCGGCCGCTGCGGCGCCCGGTGAATCAGATCGTCGAAACGATCGAGCACAACCTGGAAAACCTGCAGGACCTTTCCGTGGAGGAACTCGATCTCCTGAAGGAAACAACCGATTCCCTGATTCTGTACATGGAAGAAATCAAGGAGAAACGGCCAGACTGATCACGGCCTGCTCGAGACCTTCGGTCACGGCCGCCAGGGCCGCGTAGTCCAGTTCATCCGCCCTGTCCGTCGCTGCGTGGTAATGCGGGTAGCGATAGAACGCGGTATCGGTGACCATCAGAGCCCGATAGCCGCAGCGCCAAAACGAAGAATGATCGCTCCATGCCACCCCCGGAATGAAGGAGAACGTTGCGAGTTGCTCCACGGGAAACTGCGAATGCTCTCTGAACACCTCTCCGAATCGGCGCAGCATGCCGCGTGAACGTAAATTCGAAACGAAAGCAATGAAATTGCCCTTGTCCGGATAGAAATATCGGAAGAGAGGTGGGTATTGTTGACTCCCCGGCCGTTCGCTGTAGTAGCCGATCGTCTCCAGCGAGACCATGAGCCGAATGTCGTCGCCCCGATCGCGGGCGGCCCTGGCGTATTTCATGCTGCCCATTTCCCCGCTCAGATAAAAAGGTGGCTCTTCGTTGACGAAAGCCACGAATCTGACGGTGCGATCGACCTCGACGTTTGTGAGATGACGGGCCATCTCCAGCAGCGCCGCCACGCCACTGCCATTGTCATTGGCACCGGGGCTGCCAAACACGGAATCGTAGTGGGCGCCTATCAGCAGGATCTCTTCCGGACGATGCCTGCCTGGCCGCGTTACTTCCAGGTTTGAACAGCGACAGTCCTGCAACTCATAGGTCTGTCGTACCACCTCGTACTCCATGGCCTGCCATTGCTGCTCGATGTAGTCCGCGGCATCTGCAAGGGCCGTTGGACAGTACAGGTTTCGTTCGCCGATGGTTTCCGAAAGCACCCGGACATGTTTCTCGAGGCGCTCCGCAAGTCGTGGTGTCCTGGCGTCATCGCTCCCGGGCATCGTCCTGGACATCCAAGTGATCCGCGACGAACGTCGCAAGCCCTCGCAAGTAACGATCACGGGACAGGAGAAATCCATAGTTGTGATCGCCCCTGAGCTCCACAAACGCCTTCGGCGCCGGTGCGGCCTCATACAGCGCCTTACCCATCTTGAACGGGATGATCTCGTCGTCACGGCTATGCACGATGAGAACCGCACACTCGGCGCTTGCGACGTAGTCGGCAACAGGGTATCGGAGTCGGGAGATGAGCCGCGCAGGCAGAAACGGGTAGAGATGGGCCGCCATGTCGGCCGCCGACGTGAAACTCGATTCGACGATCAACGCCGCTGGCTTGCGCCTCGCTGCCAACCAGGCCGCGACGCCACCGCCGATCGAGCGCCCGAACACGATGATGCGCGCTGGATCCGTGCCGCGCTGAGTGACCAGATACTCCCAGGCCGCTTCGGCATCCCGGTAGGTTCCCTCTTCGCTCGGCTTCCCCTGGCTCTGACCGTAGCCACGGTAATCAATGATGAAGGTATCGAGTCCGAGCTCGTGGAAGACCGCTATGCTGTCGAGTCGATGCGATATGTTGCCGGCGTTGCCATGCAGAAACAGGACCGTTCCGCGTGCGTCGGGAGCATAGACATACCAGCCATGAAGCGAGATTCCGTCGCTGGTCTCGAGGCTGACGTCAGCATAATCGAAGCCTGCATCCTGTGGCGTTGCCTCGAGCGCGCGACCCGGCAGCCCCGCAAGAAATACCATCCGCTCCTGAAAGACATACAGCAAGACAGCCAACAGCACGTAACAGGCTGTGACAACTGCGATCAGCGACGCGATCGTCCGCATGGCTCTTCAGCCGGCTTCCCGGCGGACGTGGCGTTTTTGGCTCTCTCGACGATCTTGTCCAGTCGCCTCAGATGCGAGCCCCGCCAGTAAACGCGGTGGCAGCTCGTGCAGCGCTTGAAGTCCCGATAGACGAGGAAGACCTGCAGCGGAACCGACCGGGCGACCTCTGACCGCTTGACCGATTCCAGCTCACCGTTGCATTCCATGCAGCGCGTATACGGGCTGACATCGTCGGCAAGATCGATCGCGCGAATGACTTCCTCGAGCTGCAGTTTGGGATCAGTCGCCCGTAACCAGTACCCTTGCGTCACTCGTCCATTCTTCAGGATGCCCTTGTCCCGAGTCAGGATGATTCGCTTCTCATCAACAGCAGTCTGCACGATGGCCTCATCAGACAGATCCCGTTCCCAGATCGTATCGAAACCGAGCAGACGCAGATACCTCGCCAAAGAGCCGAGATGTACATCGGCGATGAATCGGGTGACACGCAATGGCGCGGGTCGAAGCCGCGTCACGGGAGAGACATCATATCGCTCAAACATCGGATAGACGGCCACCCGCTCACCGCCTTTCAGTAAGTGGCCAAAGTCGACCGACTTGTCCTCGACGAGGATGACGTCGATCTCCGTGTGAGGGACGCCGATTGCCTCGATAGTGTCTTTGACGGATGGGGTACCGGTGAAAACGTAATCGAACGCGCGCTGCCGCTTCTCGGGCGGCAGGAAATCGTTGAGTTCGGCGTAGAAACGGACCTCGATTTCGCGAGAAACGCGGGCGTGCTCAGATTTTGCGAATGAATTCATCATAGGCGGGTCTCACGGTTGTTATCATACCTCCGTGAAAGATGAGCAATCACGGTGCGCTCGATTTGGGAGGGGGGTCAAGCTCGCAAACGCCAAACTGGACCAGGGCAAGCCGGTAGAGGCTTTGCATCTCGCAGAGATCGCCCTCGCGGCGTCGCCGGACAACGAGCCGGCGCTTCGGGCGCAGCTGGCGGCCTACGAGAAACTGCTCGAAGAAAGCAACGACGAGAATCACTACGAGGTCTTCTGGCTGCGCCACCTGATCGCAGAGTCACGCTCGACCCTCGGCATCTCGGATTGAGCTCCGCCAGAGTGGGCGTCTGTGCCGCCGAGAGCTGAACGTGCTCGCCCTTGCCCGGCACGCTCAAGACCGCCGACGGGCAAATGCCCGAGCATCCCTACGGGAGCAACATGGGTCGGCCGTGAGCGGAGCCGCTGCGAGGTCTTTTCAAGTGACCACATAGTGACCAGAGCGCAGGGCAAGCAGGAGGATTCCAGGGTACCGGAGGGTATTGGAGTAAGAGGTCCGCTGGGGTGCCGCTAACAGCGATACGCGGGAAAACCGAGTGTCCGCGTAGGGTTAGCGTACCGCTGCGACTAGGGTTCGATTCCCACCGCCTCCACTACTTGACGCTCAGCACAGCAACCCGTCCCGGGTTGAGCTTCGTGGACTGGCCAACCGACTACGGACGGTGTCGCGCCTCATTCGCGCACCGATCCAAGCTTGATTTCCGAAGTTCCGGAAACCGTCCCCAATCCCACGATTGACAACGGTCGCTCTATCGAGGGTCGGCTCGTGTCTGAACTAGAGATAGCAGGATGAACGGGAACGAAAGCCGGGTACAACCTACCTGACCTCCTCCCACCAGCTATGAGAACCAAAAGGCTCGCCCGCGACTACAACCTCACCCACGCGAGGGGTCACCAAATCCACATTCTTTTCGTTAGCCGCATCAACCGCTCGTCTAATGGGTTCATCCCAATCATGAAACGCTATGTTGAACGTTCCCCAGTGCACAGGAAGCATGCGGCGCGCCTGAACAGCAACGTGTGCCCTAACCGCATCCTCAGGATCCATGTTGCTGTAGATCCACGAAGCACCAGGACCGTATTGCCCGATTCTGATTATGCCTAGGTCGAAAGGCCCCAATTGATTGCCTATTAGCTGGAAATGTTTGGAGAAGCCTGTGTCTCCGCTGTAGAAAACTCGGTGTTTGGGCCCTATGACCGACCAGGAAGACCAGAACGTTTCTTTGTAATCGAAAATTCCTCGACCCGAATAGTGTTGGGCAGGAGTGCAGATTATCGTTAGCCCTCCTATTTCTGCTGATTCCCACCAGTCTAATTCAGTGATTCGGCTTTCTGGTATTTCCCATTCGTCAAGATGGGATCCGACCCCAAGGGGAACAAAAAAGTGTGTTCCCTTGGAAGATAGATACTGGATCGTGCGCATGTCCAGGTGGTCGTAGTGATCGTGCGAAATCATCACTGCATCGATCTTTGGAAGATCCGTCATGGCAATAGGCGGAGCATGAAAACGTTTCGGGCCAATGCCACTAAGAGGCGAGGCATGGTTTGAGAACACTGGATCAACCAGCAAACGAAGACCGTCCAGTTCTATATAGACACTTGAATGGCCGAGCCAAATCGCTCGCAAGCCAGGAGGAGATTGAGTTTGCATAGACGCAGGCGGCAGGGCTGATATCGGAATAGCTGATGGAGGAACTCGCACCTGTTGCCCGAAAAACTGCTCTTTCAGGTAGTCCCAGACGTCACCTGATTCCAATGGGGGATGAGGTAGTGTGTTTGCGAATTTGCCATCCTGATAGTGAGAGGATGCTTGTGCGCTTTTCAATCGTTCTCCGGAAATAGTCCCGCCAAACGATGGCCAATTCCTCAGGAACAAAACGCTACCGACTACGACGAATGAAAGAACGACAATCGCCCATTTGAATCTGCGACTTTTGGAGTTGCTCCTCGTTCTGTGCATACGCAAATCCTGATTGGCCATGGTTTCAGCGCGTCATCAAGTGTAGTCGGCACTCGATTTTGCAGACACTGTTTGATTTCATCGAAACCGAATGGGGGACTTCCCCTAGAATGAGCCGCTCAGGCCGCAATATGATGACAGTTGGCCATCGCCGCCCTGGCACGGCCCGTCGACGGTCGCGGGAATGAAACTTCGGGCGAAGCGAGCGAGAATTGGGCTCATGGGTTGTGGCCGCGGTGACGTTGACGTTCTTCTAAGCAGCTCAGCTTTGACGGACCCAAAGAAGAACTTAGTCCCGTGCGGCTGTCGCCAAGCGCAGGTAGCCCGCCCCAACCTCCGTTGACAACGCCATTGATACCGGGAGACTGCCTTCGTCATGAGGCGCTTCGCCCAGCCAGTGCTCCTGGCACTGTTCTCCGCCCTCTTGGCCGCGTGCAGTGGAGAGGCGGCGCCACGACTGGAGGAGATTCCCATGAGCGAGGTCTCAGTCGACGGGACACGCATCCGGTACATCGAAAAGGGAGAGGGAACGCCGTTGGTGTTGGTTCACGGGATCCCGACGTCCTCGTTTCTATGGCGGGACATGGTCGAGGAGCTCTCCTCGCATGGCCGCGTCATCGCGCCCGATCTCCCCGGGTTTGGTCTCTCCGACCCTCCGCCCAACGGGGACTATTCGATCTCCAGCTACGCCGGCCTTCTGGAATCGTTTCTCGAGTCCCTTTCGATCACGGAGGCCACTCTGGTCTGCCACGACTTCGGTGGCCCCATCACCGTCACCTACGCTTTGCGGAACCCCGACAAGTACGAACGACTCGTTATCCTCAATACGTTCCTCGACACCGATCTCCCCGACTGGGGCCTCTTGCCCGAAGCTAGCGAGCATCCGACCCGTCGGAGAGATTCTGATGAAGCTGGGTGGTAGGTCGATCACACGAGCTGGCCTGGAAGCGGGCGTCGTCGACAAGTCGCGGATTTCGAACGAGGTTTTCCACCGGTACTACATGGCCGACGGAAGCCCCGACAAGGTGAACGAGACCTACCTGGGCACCCTCCGAGCCGACTCTACGAAAGATTTGAAGTTCATCGAGGACAACCTGCACACGATCGACAAGCCCACGTTGATCATTTGGGCGGAAGAGGATTCCTATCTTCCGCTTCGCCTCGGCGAGCGAATCCACGAACACATCGAAGGATCCGCCTTCGAAAAGCTGCCGGCATGCGGTCACTTCCTGCAAGAGGACGAACCGGAGAAGGTGACGAAACTGATCATCGAGTTTCTCGACAGATGAGCGACAAGACCCTCCTCCTTCGCGATGGTCGAGAACTCGCCTATGCCGAGTATGGCGACCCCGATGGGTGTCCCGTGATGCTGTTCCACGGGAATCCATCTTCAAGACTTTCCTGGGGACTCATTCCCGGCTCTCCGTTCCGCCCCCACTTACGACTCATCGCGCCGGATCGCCCGGGCTTTGGTCGCTCGGATTTCCAGCCGGGTCGCCGGCTGCTCGACTGGCCGGACGATGTATGCGAGTTGGCGGACGCGCTCGGACTCAATCGCTTTGCTGTTCTGGGCGTGTCGGGAGGCGGCCCCGCGACCCTCGCTTGCGCCTGGAAGATTCCGCAGCGGCTGACCGCGGCTGGCGTGGTCAGTCGCCCGTGTCCCACGGACGTGCCCGGCGTCACCGAGACAATGAGCCGAACCAACCGCACGCGGTTCTTCCTCACCCAGCATGCGCCGCCATTCGTCAGGCTCAACATGGCCTTTCTCGCCTCCCTTGCTCGAAGGGATCGTCTCGTCGAACGCCTGGTCTACAAGATGGCGGATGTCGACAAGGCCATGGTTGAACGACAAGAGATACGGGACTATCTGGCCGCAGGCTTTGTCGAAGCTCTTAGGCAAGGAGGAGCCGGTTCGGCGCACGAGCTCGTCATCAACCACGGGCGACCATGGGGCTTTGCGCTGGAGGATATCAAGATCGGGGTGCACCTCTGGCAGGGCGAAGAGGACCCAAGTGTTCCGCCCGCCATGGGCCGATATCTCGCCCAGACGATTCCCAACTGCAAGACGACCTTCATTCCGGGCGCCGGGCACCTATGGATCGTGGACCACGTCGGGGAAGTCCTCGATGCGTTGGTCGCTACGCGCGAGGATAGTGCCGAACGCTAGCCCGTCGCGTCGTTCTCGTGTCCCTTGCTGCTAGTCTCGGGAGCATGCGGATTCTGGTCTATGGCGCCGGAAACATCGGCAGTCTCTACGCCGGCCTTCTGAGCCATGCCGGACACGATGTGTCGATTCTTGCCCGGGGCGAGCGTCCGAACCGATCCTAGTCGCGTAGGCGAGCAGGCCGCGGGAGGAAGGGCGGTCAGGCACGCGTTTCGCGTTGTCAATCCCGCCAACCTCGGTAGGATCTTCGTTTGACCGGCTACGACAACGACCAAGGAGATGCGTCGCATAGTGCCCTCCCCCGTCTGCGCTACAATCCGACCGGCAACGACGGCACGAGGACAACATGGCCGAGACGACTTCGTTCACGCTCAATGGGAAGCGGGTCCTGCTACGGGTCGAGGAGACTCGAAAGCTCCTTTGGGTGCTGCGGACGGAGCTGGCGCAGACCGGGGCGAAGTATGGGTGCGGGCGTGGGTCGTGCGGGGCTTGTGTGGTGCTCGTCGATGAGAAGCCTGTTCGCTCGTGCATGGCGGAGGTGAAGAGCGTCGACGGGAAGAAGGTGACGACGATCGAAGGGCTCGCGGAGGGCGAGCGGCTTCATCCGCTTCAAAAGGCGTTCATGGCGCATGATGCGCTCCAGTGTGGGTTTTGTACGCCGGGGATGATTCTGGCGGCGGTCGGGTTGCTTCGAGCGAACCGCAATCCGTCGCGCGAGGACATCGTGAAGGAGATGGACCAGAACCTTTGCCGGTGCGGGGCGCACACGCGAATCATCGATGCGATTCAAACCGCGGCGGCCGAGCTGCGGAATGGGAAACCGAAGACATGAGCGGACTTCGGGAGCAGACGCGGCGCGAGTTCTTGAAACGCTTTGGCGGCGGGGTGGCACTGTTCGTGACGGTTGGAGGGAACCTCTCGTGGCTCGGTGAGGCGGAGGCGCAGTCGCGCGGGGTGCCGAAAGATTTCAATGCGTTCTTGCGAATCGGTGAAGACGGGCGGGTGACCTGCCTGACCGGGAAAATCGAGATGGGTCAGGGGCCGATTACGTCGCTTCCGCAGATGCTCGCGGACGAGCTCGCCGTGGCCTACGACAGAGTCGACATCGTGATGGGCGATACGGATTTATGCCCGTGGGATCAGGGGACTTGGGGGTCGTTGACGACGCGTGCGTTTGGGCCCCTACTCCGTGCCGCCGGTGCCGAGGCGCGGGCGGTGCTCTTGGAGCTGGCGTCGGACTCGCTCGGGGTGCCTGCTTCGCGGCTCGCAGTGAGCGACGGGGTGGTGTTCGACCAAAAGAACAAGAAGAAGCGCGTCAGCTATGCAGCGCTTGCAAAGGGGAAGCCCATCACGCGGGATGTGAAGGTCGCGGCCAAGCTCAAAGACGTGTCGGAGTTTCGCGTGATGGGAAAGCCGATGCTTCGGCGCGACTCGCGGGAGAAGGTGACCGGCGAAGCGAAGTACGCCGCGGACATTCGGCTGCCGGGCATGCTCTATGCGCGGATTCTTCGGCCACCGGCACACGGTGCGACGCTCAGGAAAGTCGACACCTCGGGGGCGCGAAAGGTGGCGGGCGTGCGAGTGGTGGAAGAAAAGGACTTCGTCGCGGTGCTGCACGAGCTCCCCGATGTTGCCGGCGAGGCTCTTGGGCGCATCGAAGCGAAGTTCCACCTGGGGGCGCCGCCGCTCAACGACGAGAACATTCACGACCATCTCATGAAGGCGGCTCCGCGAGGGAGCGTTGCCGACGACGGCGGGAATCTCGACAAGGGGCGAAAGCTTGCGAAGCGCACCGTCGAGACGACGTTTTTGGATGGCTATGTTGCGCACGCGCCGATGGAGACGCATGCGGCGCTCGCGCGCATCGAAAATGGGAAGTGCACGGTGTGGGCGTCGACGCAGAGCCCGTTTGGCGCGCGGGACAAGGTGGCGCGGGCCATCGGGTTTTCGGACAGCCAAGTTCGCGTAATCACTCCCTTTGTCGGGGGAGGCTTTGGGGGGAAATCCGGGAATGCGCAGGCGGCCGAAGCGGCGCGACTTGCGAAGGCCGTGGGCCGGCCGGTGCAGGTGATGCGGACGCGCGAGGATGAGTTTTTCTATGACACGTTCCGCCCGGCGGCGGTGGTGAAGATTCGGTCGGGCATCGATGGCGACGGGCGGATGACGTTTTGGGACTACGAGGTGCTGTTTGCCGGAGGGCGGGGTGCGGCGCAGTTCTATGAGATTCCGAACCATCGAACGACGGTGCGTTCGGGCGGTGGCGCGCATCCGTTTGCGACTGGAGCGTGGCGAGCACCTGCGAACAATACGAACACCTTTGCGCGCGAGTCGCAAATCGATGCGATGGCTGCGGCGTCGGGGGCTGACCCGGTGGAGTTTCGTCTGAAGCATCTCAAAGACCCCCGCATGATTCGGGTTCTCAAAGCGGCCGCGAAGCGGTTTGGATGGAAGCCGGCGGGGACACCGAGCAAGCGCGGGTTTGGTGTCGCTTGTGGGATCGATGCGGGGACGTACGTGACTGCGATGGCCGAGGTTGGGGTCGACACCAACACGGGAGAAGTTGAAGTGAAGCGGGTGTTGAGCGCGCAGGACATGGGCGTCGTGGTCAACCCGCAGGGGGCGCGGATTCAAATGGAGGGCTGCGTCACGATGGGGCTCGGGTATGCGCTTTCGGAAGAGGTGCACTTTCAGAGCGGGAAGATTCTCGATACGAACTTCCATCGATATGAGATTCCGAAGTTCTCGAGGGTGCCGAAGATTGACACCCTGCTTGTGAAGAACGACGCGCTTCCGCCTCAAGGTGGCGGGGAGCCTGCCATCGTGGTGATGGGTGGTGTCATCGCCAATGCGATTCACGACGCGACGGGCGCGCGGCTCGAGCGGATGCCGATGACGCCGGAGCGGGTGCAGGAAGCGCTACGGAAAACGTAGCGATCGATCCTTCAGGACGAGCTCGTTCTGGATGGACCCGCCGATGTTGATGACCAAGCCAGCCAATAGGCCACCTTTGAATCGTTTGTCCACCACACCGACCAGCTCCCAGCCCAACGTGAATGGTGGACGCGGCGCCTTTCATTCAGCAGCGGCCGAGGTCAGGCTACGGTAGGCGACGTCGATCGAGGGAGTCGGGACATCCACCCGTTCGATGAGCAAGCGAAACTCATCCGCCAAGAGTTGCCACTCTGCCCGCCCCTGCTCCGCGTGGCCGAGCCTGATCGCTGTTGTGTCGGCTTTCGCCATGCGGCGCATCAAGAACAGGAGGAGCGACTCGGGCAGCCATTCGAACACGCGGTGATTGCCGGGCGTGATGGGTACGCCGTTTGCGCGCAGCACCTGATAACCCTCGCGGATAGCTCGGAGCATCAAGCGCAGCTCCTCATCGCTGCTCGCCAACTGCTCCGGCTCACCTCCCGCCCGATAGAGCGCGCAGACGGTGGGCAGGATCTTGGCCACATGGGTCTTCAGCCACGCGTCCATGTTCGGAGATACCGACACGGGAAACCCAGCTGCACGGAGCTCAGACGCGATTGCGACGATGCGGGGGGACTTGCTGCCGTCGAGCTCACCGATGGTCGTTGGCTGTTCGCGCGCCGACGTGATGACGTAGCGAATGGCGCCCCCTCGGGGCACGGCAGCGGCGCCAGGAAAGCCGAGGAGCACGCGGTCGGGACCGATGGCATCGGTCATCGCGCCCGGTCCTGCCGCGTTGTTGCCGAAGAACATCACGCTCGGCGTGCGGTCGTTCGCGCCTAGCGCGGGCAGTACCTCCGCCATCCGGTGCTTGGGCAGGATGACCAGCACGACGTCATACGAATCGCCTGGATCGAGACGAACCACGACCTTGAGAGACGTCGTGGTTCGTTTCCCGGAGACCCCGTCCTCGAGCTCGATCCCCTGTTGGCGGATCTGCTCGAGACGCCGCCCCCTCGCCAGGATGGCAACCTCTTGCGAGCTCTGCGCCAGCCGCGCCGCGTAGAGACTTCCGATGTTGCCTGCTCCGTAGACCAGAAACCGCACGCCAATACGGTACCACGATGACGCTCACTCCACCGTGGCGAACTGGCCGTGAAGCCTATTCTTCTTGCGGCTTTTTTTGGCGGGCCCATGGAGCGAATACACAGATGGGAGCTCTCCTTGACAGGAGCCGACGCAGATCTACGACTCCTCCCATGCCAGCTCCCATTGGCTCGGACCTCGTTTGGAAAGAAATCAAAAAGCGCTCGTTCGCCGTGCTCTCCTACGTGAATCCCAAAGGCCGGGCCCGCTCCGCAGGCATCGTCTATGTCCCGATGGACCGGGTTCTATACGTCCGGGCGGCGAAGGATTCGTGGAAGGCGAAGCACATCCAACTCAACCCCCACGTCGCGCTCAATGTGACGATTTCAAAGCGCGTTCCATTCATGCCCTGGATCACGATCCCCGACGCGACGATCGCCTTCAGCGGCACTGCGCGTGTGGTTCCGATGAGCGATGTCGAGCCGAAGCTCCTCGAAACCCTCTTGCGACGCATGATCGACCAGCACGGGACCAGCGCCGAGAACTGCATGATTGAGATTCGTCCAACCGGTCACTTCGTGACGTACGGCGTCGGTGTGTCTCTCATGGACATGCGCGACCCGGACAAGGCACGGGGCCGCGCGCCTGTTGGCTGATCGCCCGTGGCTGGCCGGAGAGCAACCCCGCTCTCCGCGAAACGTAGCCGCCGGCCCTCTACCCGCTTACTCAAACCACGCGCAGGGCGCCCCAAGCGCGCCGCACGTGTTCGAGGCGCTCGTCCGGCTCGCGCAACTTTGGGACACGTGTCCCAAGATCGTCCGAGAGACCACTTCCGCAGCGTTTTTCGAAGGACAACCCTACCCCGCCTGTCCGTGAAAGCCCTTGAAGATCCGTCGAAATCCGGTGACTGGAATCCTGTTCGATTCCCACCGCCTCCACCAAGAACCAAGAAAGATCACGGAAGTTTAGCCGGCTCCGCGGAATGGGTGTCACGGGATTTGTCACGAATCCCTATCCCACTCCTTTTCGGCGTCCGTGATTCCTGGGCTCGGGCCGGGGTCCACAATCGCATCCGTCGGGAAGAAGGATCGAGCCTCGCACTCGAGCTCGCCATTGACCTCGTCTGTTGTCCATAAGACAGACTTGCCGGTCGCGGTGACGGCCCCTCCAACGTGATCTTCGTCGTAATGAGTCGCTAGGAACACGTCGAGCTCCGTGACTCCAGCATGAGCAAACAGCGGCTCGATCGCTCGAGTGCTCGTGCCACGACCCGCGTCAATCAGCATAGCGAAGCGCTCCCCATTGACATCGGGCCCCACGATCAAAGTCGCGTCGCCTTGGCCAACGTCGATCGCCGCCACACCATAAAAAAACGGCGCGACCTGCCCAACCTCGAGTGCGTGTGCTAGACCGCGAGTAGTTCGCGAGAGTCAACGCAGGCCCTCATCAGGTCGGATACATCGACCGCATGCGGGCTCCCATCACGCCGGGCGTAGGGGAAGAGAATGCTTAACCAATCTTTTTCATCAATCAAGTTCCGAAAGAAATTCTTCGCAAGCCTGCTCGTATTCACTACGAGCGTGGCGCTGTTGGCCCTACCCGGCTGCAAGGACGACGACTCGCCGCCGCAGACCACCGAGGGAACGATTTCAGGACGCGTGATCGTACCGCCGAGCCACGTGCTCGAAGCGGAACCGAACGACACTCCCGATGCAGCACAGGACATCACACAGGCATCGAGGGTCTCTGGCGCAGCTGCCACCGATGATCCGGGTTTCGAGCTACCGGGCACAGGGGTCGAGGCGCAGGACTTCTACCGCGTGACGACGACAGTGCCAGTGCGTGTCACGCTCATCGTCGGCGCCAACGAGCTCTTCACTTATGACCCGGACAGCGAACCCACGATCGAAGTCATCAACGACCTCGACCTGGCGGTCCTCGACGACCAAGGAGACCTCATTGACTTCTCCGAGGGACTCATCGAGACGGAGACGGTCGACATCTCCACTGCAGGCGAGTTCGTCATCGCCGTCCGAGCCGCCGCAGGCTCGAGTCCGTACGTCCTTGGCGTAACCCCTCTGCAACTGGTTTCGGATGCCGGGGCGGCACCCGCGCTTGCTGTCCCCTCAATCGCCCCGGAGTTCGTTCCCGGCGAGGTTCTGATGAAACCACAGGGCGCCGGGGGAGTCTCGCTGAAGAGGCGGACTGGACTCGCCCGTTCACACGGCGCTGTGTACCAGAGAACGCTTACCCCGGACGTCGACGTGCTCCAGCTCCGCGAGACGGCGACCTCTGCCAAACTTCGCGGGGGCCTGCTCCAGGGAAAAATCGATCCGTCTAAAACGGCAGTGCATTTGCTTCGGGCAGCGACGCTCGAGGTGGTCAAGCGCCTGCAGGCCGATCCCGCAGTAGCCTGGGCGCAGCCGAACTACATCCGCAGGGCCCAGCTCACTCCCGACGACGAAGACTATTCGCGCCAGTGGCATTACGAGCAGATCAACCTGCCCGACGCTTGGGACACGACCACGGGCTCTAGCGAGATCGTCGTCGCCGTGCTCGACACCGGCATCTTGTCAGAACACCCAGACCTCGCTGGGCGACTGGTCCCAGGATACGACTTCGTCACCGACGAGTTCAGAGCGCAGGACGGAGACGGCATCGACGATGATCCGGAAGATCCGGGCGATGATCCGCAGAACCAAAGCAGCAGCTTCCACGGGACTCACACGGCCGGGACCATCGGCGCCGCGACAAACAACAGCATCGGGGTGGCGGGCGTTACCTGGCAGACTCGCATCATGCCGGTACGCGTGCTCGGCGCGGGCGGGGGAACATCCTCCGAGGTCTCACAAGGGATTCGCTTCGCGGCGGGCCTCACGAACGATTCCGGCACGGTACCGAGCGAGCCGGCGCACGTGATCAACATGAGCCTCGGCGGCGGCGGCACCAGCCGGATTGAACAAGAGGCTGTCACAGACGCGCGCAACGCGGGGACGATCATCATCGCTGCGGCAGGAAACGACAGCTCGTCAGACATGTACTCCCCTGCGGGTCTCGATGGGGTGATCTCCGTATCGGCTTCCACGATCGGCGGGACCAAAGCCTCGTACTCCAACTACGGAGAGAAGGTGGATGTGGCGGCGCCTGGCGGAGAGTTTTGGGATTCTAATGGCGATGACAACGTGGACTGGGTCGTCAGCACGTTGGGGGATGACCAGGGAGACTTCTTCTACTGGGGCATGACGGGGACATCCATGGCCTCCCCGCACATGGCTGGGGTCGTTGCCCTCATGCTGGCGGTCAATCCCGAGCTGACGCCCGATGACATCGATATGCTGCTCGAGGGAACCCACCCCGAGACCGAGACTCGCATCACGCGCGACCTAGGCCGACCGGGCCGCGATGACTTCTTCGGGAACGGGCTGATCGACGCCGCGGCGGCTGTCATCGCCGCGAGCGAAGTCACGGGCGCGGGTGACATCGATCCAGTCGGATCGAGGCTGTCGGTGTTGCCGACTTCGCTCGACTTCCGTGAGTTCTTGAGCACGTTGCCGCTCGTGGTGACCAACAGCGGCACCGACACGTTGAACGTCACTTCGGTCACCACCGACAGCCCCTGGCTCACGGCAGCGCCGGCGTCGGGCGAGGCGCCGCTTTCCATCGAGGTCACGGTCGATCGCAGTGGTCTCGCGGACGGATCGTACATGGGAACGGTGCAGATCGAGACCGATGCCACGGAAGGCTCCTCGAGCGCCGACGTGAGCGTTGCGATGACCGTCGGTGACGTGACCCTGGGCGATGCCGGCCCGACGATCGTTCGGGTTCTGAGCGAGGACGGATCGCAAGTCGTCGCAGAAGTGACGACCGATGCGGCGCAGGGCTACGCGTACACGACGCCCGTCGTTGAGCCGGGAACCTACATCGTGGTCGCCGGGACGGACCGGGACGGTGACTCCAGCATTTGTGACATCGAAGATGCGTGCGGCCTCTTCCAGGAGCCGGTCACCATTGCGGACTCCGGCGAGGGCGTCACAGACGTGAGCTTCCTACTCACTTTCGGCGTAGGCCAGCGGCCCCCGCCAGTGGACGACGACCTTCCCGAGTAGCCCGCTTCACGAACAAAGCCTGACCGTTTCGCGGTCGAGTCGCCGGGCGGCTGACGCTGAGCGTTTGCGTTCAGACCACGCGAAGCGCTCCCTCGCCGAGGGCCTCGATCAGCTCCGTCAGCGTCAGCGCGTAGTCCGCATCGATGAGCCCGCGTTCGGAAGCCACGGAGATGCGAGCGAGCAGCTCGTCGCGCGTCAGAAGTTTTGGATCATTTGTTCCAAGATCGTCCTTGAGACCGCGTTCTTCGGGGCTTCTATCGGGTCGCCCTACCCCGTTTGTCCGCCAAAGACCCCCGTCGATCCGCGAAGTCGGGTGAGTGGCAACCTGTTCGATTCCCACCGCCTCCACCAATTTGGGATTGAAATCATTCAGCTTTCGAGCTGGATCCTGCTCGCGCTCGAGAACCTCGCCTTGCGACAGCAGATGGCCATTGTGCAGCGCAAGACCAAACGCCCCAGGCTGACCCAAGCTGACCGCGCATTCTGGGTCGCGCTCTGCGGCCTGTGGCCTGTGGCCAGACTGGCACAGCGCCCTGATCATTGTGAAACCAGAGACCGTAATCCGCTGGCATCGCAAGGGCTTCAAGCTCTATTGGACCTGGAGGAGCCGACACAGAGGCGGACGTCCGCGAAGTGGACAGGCCAGCAATTGGTGAACGCCTTTCCCGACGACTCGGCACCGAAGTACGTTATCCGGGACCGAGACAAGATCTATGGCGCGAACTTTGTTCGTCGCGTGCGTGCGATGGGGACTGAGCAGGTCCTCACCGCGCCGCAATCCCCGTGGCAGAATCCGTACTGCGAGCGTGAGCTGCGCGCACTGCGCGGGGTTATCGCGGGTGCCGCAAAGCAACTCGCGCATGTCGAGCCGTCGGCAACGCACCTAACGGTCCGAGTTCTGTCCTCTGGGTCACCTTCGCGATCATCGCAGCTCATATCTCGCGACGGACAACGTTTTTGAGGAACGACAGGGAATCTCCTTTCCCTCACGCGAGGCATCACTTCGATCCATGCTGCACGCGGTAGAGGCGCCATATCCCTGCTTCTTTCACTTCGACGAGATCGACGGAGCCTTGGTGCTTTCTCTTCCCGGGGGTCGGGTCTTTCTTCTTACCTTGCACCAACAGGTAGTCGTAGTGGGACGCATGTTCTTCGAGGGACAGTTGTTTGGGCTCCCACCAAGGCATGTGAGGCAGATGCCGCGTTGGCTGGTAGCGTACGACCAGGTTGGGTGTGTCGAAGAGGTAAGGGATATAGCCGCCCTTCACCGCCACGATGTACGCAGGAAACTGATTCAGCGGTGTCCTTCGCGACCCGGGGACAGCCGTCTCCATCAAAACCGGAAGCACCCTGCTCTCTTCGGGGACCGCATCGATGATCTCGAGAAACGGCTCCGAGTGCTTCGCAAACGAGCTTGCGAGCCGCGCATTGACTCCGACGCACAGGACGATCGCGATCAGCCCTGGCGCCAAGCGCCATGCACACCGGCCACCCAGTTCACATGATGGCAGCGTCAGTCCCATCAGCAGAATCAACGTCGCATGGCGCTGCTGAATGAAGAGTTGCCCAAACGGCCAGTTCAGCGACGCTGGCAAGACCAGATAGATCGTCCATGCGAAGGTGTAGAGCACGAGGGCGCGACGCCACTTGGGCCCAGTCGGCTTCGATGACGCCAGTAGCAAGAGCGGGACCACGAGAAGGATGACGAAGGCTATCCCCATCATGCTTTCCGATACGTGTCCCCGGGAGAAACCAAGCGTGTAGTCGAAGAGGTGGCGGACGCGCTCGCCTGCATTTGGAGAGTGGGCGAGCCCGCTCAAACGATCGGGCATCGGCGCCCCGTCGCCCGAAAGGAATCCCATGGACAGCCAAGGCAGCAGGCCTAGGAGCGGGGCTACCGAAAACTGCATGAGTCGAGTTGCTTCACGTCGGTTTGGAAGCGCGGAGAGAGCCAGGGCACCGAGCGCGAGGACGGCGACTCCGGTCGCGTGTGCGTGGGTGAGGGCGAGCACGGATCCAAAACCGAGCGCCTTCGCAGGCTGCTCCCAACGCCACCGCTCCATCTCGAGGCTATCGATCGCCCAGGCGATGTATGCGAACGAAAGGCCAGTCGCCAGATTGAAGGCCACGAAACCCCAGCTCAGGTTGTAGTCCCAGCTCAAGGCAAAGGCCCAGAGCCCGAGCCGCGGTGAACGGCCCAACGACGGAAGAAGCCGAATCAACCCGAGGGGAACCGCCAAGAGCGCGGCAGCGACGAACAGCTTCGCGCCGAGCAGCGGCGAAGCGAGCTTCGCGCCGAACACGATGATCATGTACCCGACCCAGTAGGGAACCGGATAGGGTTGCGGCATGAAGTGATAGGTCGATACGTCGCCACCCTCGCGCATGTGCGAGAGCAGACTCGCGAGAGCCACGTGGTTGGGAAGGTCCTGCAGGGGTAGGAAGGGCGTTAAGAAGAGTGGCAGCAAGACCGCTCCGCTCGCAGTGATCGTCGCGAACAGCAAGAAACGGTCGTCGCGAAGCGATCCGAACAGCGACTTCCCGCTCGCGGCTGCCTGCAACCAGCGAGGAAGTCGCTTCCCCCCTTCGTTTTTCGCCGTCCCGTTCGACCTCATCGACTCGAGCCGTGGACTATACCTCGCGTAAGAGGCGTCGTCTTCTTCGACGATGCGCAACACATCGTCCACGCCGACCCAATCGCGTAGATCGTCATCGCCTCGATGTTCGCGTGGCCCAACAGCTCTTGAACCACCTTCAGCGGCTCGCCGCGCATCACGGGATGGCTTGCGAAGGTGTGTCGAAGCACGTGCCTCAAGCGAAGGTGCGCTTGATCGATTCGCCGAGCACGCGGGAAGCATTGGCTTCAAGCAGGCCGCCATGTCCGCCGATGAGCTTGTCGAAGGGAAGGCCCGCCAAACGATCGAAATCCTCGCGCAATGAACCGCCCGGCGGGGTCTGTATCTTGCGCCACGGCGGGCCGATCTGGGCTGGGTTCCGAAAGCCCATGAGAGCCGTGATGATCGTGGCCCCCGTCGACATCAGCGGGTGCGGGACCCAGTGCTGCACGCTGTCGCACGTTACCAGCAGCCCCCCGTCTCGCTCGACGCGGAGCGCGGCCTCGGGCGAGAGAGTGTCTCGGAACCGAAAGACCTTCACGCCCGGAAGTGGGAGTTCGGTCGCCTCTGCCAGCTCCGTAGCCCCGCCTCGGGGATCGGCGGCCCAGCGTTTGGCACCGTAGCGGTCCGCGTAGTAAGCATCGTCCATGCCGTGGACGCCGATCTTCATGATGTGAGACACCTTGCCCAGGGCATCGAGAGCGAGTTCACCCTCCGCGTTCAGCCGAACCGCGTTGACCAGGGTCAACTCCCCTTCGTGTCGTAGCACCACCATGTTGCGGACCAATCGCACCAGGGGCTTGAACGGGACCG
>PVMK01189040.1_pt1 | contig 18647 bp, 13 predicted proteins | sample 1853481 | NCBI WGS metagenome assembly PVMK01 (sample SAMN08533507, study PRJNA380276) | Marine sediment metagenome, whole genome shotgun sequencing project. | reverse complement strand
ACCTGGCGCAGGCTTGCTGGATATTATGGCATCGCCCGTGTTTTATCAATGAATTAACCACGTCCCGGCCGTCCCTCAACATATGTATGATACGACCCTGTGGATATAGTTTTTTTATCCAATTAAGACCAAAAGTAGCATAAGGGTGTTTTATCTCCCCAAATATATGCTTCAGGCTTGTGGCGCTGTGCATAAGTCAAATATATGTGGTTAATTATATTTTGAAGACTTCTATCATTTTGGCGAAAGCCGAGATAGTTCAAAGCCTCTTAGTTGATCCTTAATATTCCAGTATTGGAGATCAGGGCTTTTCCACCATAACTCCATAACCTTTTGCACTAGCAAATCCCATGGTAAATGATTCTTGTTTATGAATAATTTAATGGATTTCTCCAGTAGTCCACCTGATTCCGGAGGAATTACTATTTGCTCGTTTTGTTCCAAAATTTTACGCAAAATTGTAGTGCCTGACCTCCCAGAACCCATAATAAAAAATGGAGAATACCCACTGGTTTTCTTTGTTGTCCTCAATGGAGTGTTAATCGAATGATATTTTGCTCGAATCCACAGTTCTTTGGTTTTAAGAAATAACCAATTAGTTATTCTGTTATCATTCTTAAAGAACAAACTATTGTTATTGATATTATGATAATTAAGATTTTGATAATAAAAGTCTTTAAAGATAGATTCAATTTCTTATAAAGAATAGCTAAAGCAATTAGATAAGGAAAGACCCCGAGTGTGCCGTATAGCAAAAAAGCAAAGTGTGGGTCCTCGTAGTAACATCCAATAGTAAAGGATATCACCCCAATCAATAAACTTAATAACTGAACCCACAACAAGTACTTTTGAATGGTCAATACAGTAAACACTGCGGAAACTGACAAGTATAACAGGAATATCAGGTAATAAAAACCCAGGTATCTGGCAATTTGACCTGCTTCAACCCAGTTTTGACCTAAAAACCAACCGAACAACTGATCACCGTAACCTATCAATACCATGAAAGGTATAAAACTTATGTAAATCATTTTGCTGATTACTTTCTGAGTTAGTTCTTTAATCTGCGGCAAATTTTCTTTCCCTAATTGAGCAGCTCTTTGGTAAAATACCGTATATACCGAATTGCCTATTATGTTAAGAGGTACGTACAACAAACTGGTAGCAAACCCCAAATAGCCAACATACTGAGCACCGAAGCATAGTCCTGTTAAATAAATTGGTAATTGACCGGTCAAGCTGCTCAGTAGATTTGAAGGAAAGTTGAAAATGATAAAGTCTACGTTACTGAAAAATACAGAAAGGATTTTAGGGAAATGTAATGCTGATCTGAAAATTTTTATGTATCGCCAAAACCGTTTAAAACTCAGAAAGCAAAGCGCGAATAATCTAGATATTACATCTCCACCATAAAGTCCCCACCATAAATTTGAAACCCCAATTCCGTATCCAATTGATATAGAACGGGATACTAAATTAGTCGCTACTCTGGTTAATGGGCCTGTCTTGAAATCCCCAGATTTAATATGCCAACTTGCCAATAACTCAGTTGAAGCCGCCATTGCAGCAATTAGTGGAATGAAGTAAACTACTATACTCAATTCCCGTACCTGAAGGAGGTTGGTGAGCGGAACACCAAAGAAATATAGTATGATAGATAGAGTGAAACAAACAATAAGAATTAGTAGAAAATTTAGTCGTAACAGGTTCAAAAAAATGAACTTATTTTTAGGTAACATAAGTGCATTTTTCATCCCAAGTGTGCTAATAATTATTAGGGTATTGAGCAGGGCGCTGTATACAGCAAATACTCCATAGGCTTCAGGTTCATATATTCTTGAGAGGAATGGAGTTAATATAAATTGAATGGCAAGGACCAACAACGAACCGGACGCCATGGAGAAAAAATTATTACCAAATGAGCGGGGTTCACTGAAATTTTTTAAAATCTTTTTGAACAAATTAATTGAATCCATAAAACTTATGATCTACAATATCATAGTTAAATCTTTGGGTGTTATTTAATCTTCTCCTCATCAATCTGAGTGATTGTAATTCGATCCACACATGTTGCATCTGATTATCGGAATAAAAGTATATTTGATAGCTTTCAATAAATTGTGTGTAGTCATTCCAGTCCAAATTGGAAAAGATCCTTTTTCTTGTACCTTATCCTTGTGGATGTGCTCCCTCCCAAAGATATCGGTTTGAGCAGTATTTGAAATTTTTAGAAGATAGTGAATTTGAGTGGGAAATAGCTCCTTTTATTAACGCTCAAACCTGGAAAATCCTTTATCAGAATGGCCACTATTTCAAGAAGTCATGGGGCTATATTATAGGATTTTTAAATCGAATACTGTTGTTGTTTAGTATTCAAAAATATCAATGGATCTTTATCCATAGAGAAGCCATTATTTTAGGGCCGGCGTTATACGAATGGATCTTGGTAAAATTATTTCGTAAACAAATTATATTCGACTTTGATGATGCTATTTGGATTGACACGGTTTCATCTAAAAACAATTTATTAAACTTGTTTAAGTCCGTCAATAAAACGTCACAAATATGCAGACTTAGCCATCGAGTAAGTGTAGGAAACTCGTTTTTGGCAGATTATGCATATAGGTTTAATTCACAAGTTCATATTATCCCAACTACTATAGATACCCAACATAGACATTGCCAGTTAAAGGACCACCAAAGCACTAAAACTGTGATTGGATGGACAGGTAGTCACTCAACATTACCTTTCCTGTCCAACATTATCTCTGTATTAAAACGGTTGGAAGAGAAATACGATTTTGAATTTCAGGTAATAGCTGACCAGGACCCACACCTACCCCTAACATCCTACTCATATAAAAAATGGGATAAAGAATTTGAAATAGATGATCTGATGAATATTGATATTGGCCTTATGCCATTACCCAATAATGAATGGTCACTAGGTAAATGCGGATTAAAAGCCTTGCAGTATATGGCGCTGGGAATCCCGGCAGTAGTATCGAAAATTGGGGCGAATAATGACATTGTGGGCCACCAAATAGAGGGATTTCACTGTAAAAATAATGAGGAATGGTATTTATACATTGAGAAACTAATGGTCAATCCTCAATTAAGGCGTGAAATGGGGCGAAAAGGTCGCCAAAAGGTAATACAACACTATTCAGTTTTAGCTAATACCCCAGCTTTCCTCTCTTTGTTCGTATAATTTAAAATCACCAGTGCGCTGAGGTAAAGAGGTATCAACGGTATTTTATATCTAACCAAAGACCCGAAATTGTAAGTGCTAAAGCCAACGGCAAAAGCAAAACTTATAGAAAATAATAATAAGAATATCAGTATAGGGTTACCTGTAACCAGACTAAATATATCTAGACGAACTTTTAATAATACCAGAACGGTGAAAACCAGCACCCCAATGCTTTCCAAAGCTGCAAGCAACATCACCGGATTGTGAACTTCCCAAAGATAAGGTCTAAACAAAGTAACATTCAATGCTAAAGGAAACTTTCTAAACATTCCTGCAGGTGAATAGTCAAAATCTCCCAACATGTATCCTGATCCTTCATCGATGGTACTTACATAATTGATCCATCTTGCGGTAATCTCAGCGGTATTTGATAGTCTATCTATTGAATATCTATAATGCTCTTTACTTATCTGATCAATTGCATTGTAGCTGGCGAATACTGCAATCAAAAGTATTAGAGGAGTCATTCCCCACCTTAAAAGACGTGATCTTATTTTGTGCAGGTTCACCAGGAAATACCAAATCAAGATAGCTGGAACCAGGCATAGTAAAATATAGATGCGAATTGAAAATATGGTATAAAAACACAGAAGCATAAGGGCAAATAGGCCAATTGAGATACGTTTGAGGTACAAAATTCGAATCATACCGCTAATAATAAATGCTACTGATGCCAGCGTAAGTGTGTCCTTCATTATACCTGATCCCCAGAAAACCACTGAAGGAATAAATAGAATGGTTATTGCCAATGATTTATGAAGATATGGATATAACTGGTACAATGATTTAAACATGGCCCACAATCCTATAAAACTAATTGTAGCAAACAAACAAGCGGTTGCAGAGTACGTATGAAAAGTAAGCAGGTCCAGCACGGCCACAATACGCACTATGAAATAGGAAGGCAAATCACGGTAGTACCATATTTGGCTTGAATAATTAAAGGTGTCCGGGTAGTGCTGACCATCCGCAAAAATCAGTTTTATTGCTTTTAATGGTGAGTCCTTCCAGGCTTCCCAGATATATTGACTTCCGTGTGTAAAAAAATTGAAAGTATCTCCCCCATCATAATAGTACTGATAAATCAATCCCAAGCCTATAGCTCCTATTAATCGTACCGTTAGTGATGGAATAAAGTATTTACGAGTAACCGGATCTGAGAGCTTTCGTCTAACAAGAAAGGCGACTCCGTATATAATAAGCAACCAAATAGGAGTTACTAAAAGATCCTTAATGTCCATTTACATAATCAACTTCTTTGTCCCTTCAACCTGTCCTTGGCTCGTTTATGAGCAGGATGACTTCGTTTTGCGTCTTTTTTGGCTTTTTTATAATAGGACCTCGCCCCATTCGGATCACCCGTCTGAGCTGCAATATCGCCCAGCCCAATCAGTGAAAAAAGGTAGTATCCCGAATCCAGATCCTGTGATTGTTCTGCAAACTTCACCGCTCTCTGATAGTATTTTTGAGCATCCTCAAACTTACCCTTATTAACGTAAATCTGACCCAGGAAGAAACTGGCATATCTTCCAGTCACCGGCCCATAACCTACTTTACCACTATCAATCTTCTGAATAATATTCAACGACTCTTGCTCCGCCAACCAATGTTTTCCGGTGGTGTACAACAAACGCGCATAAAACCGATGAAAGTATGAGTTGTCAGGAAATGTTTGTGACAGGTATTGACTCACCTGCAAGGCCCGAATAAGTTCTTGTTCTTCAATGGCCAAAATTCTCATAAGGAAGGACTGTGCCTCAGTGCGGGTATAAAAAGCATTGTTTGCTACTTCCTGCAATTGTTTAATGCCAAGTTCCTTATCACCCTTTTTAAAGAACATCAAAATGGGTCTCAATATGGGATAATTCTCAGGTATCCATACCGAATAATAATTGTAAAGCGCGTCGCCGAAAAGAAATTCAGGACTAAGGTCTGATTGATTGCTGCTTTTATCCAGGTATTTAAGGGCATTTTTACCAGCTGTAGCAGCCTTTCTCCAACTGTTGCGTTCGGCCAGTAACCTTCCTTTAAATCCGTAGCCTGCAGCCAGGAAGAAGCCAGCCTCAACATTTTCAGGATCCTGATCATACATTTTACGCGCTAATTCTAACGATCGGTTCATGTATTGCATAAACTCTTCATCATATGCACCATTATCAATATTGGGCGCCATTCTCCACCATTGACTTAGTCCCAGCAAAAAATATGGGAGCGGATGCTCAGGATGGTCCTGGGCTAACCAACGAAACTGACGCTCGGCTTTTTCAAATTTGAAATTGTACATGTCATTGACTGCCTGGGTGGCATCAATCTGCACGTCCTTATCCATTAACAGAATCTTCGGGGAATGATCCTGACAAAAAACCAATAGAGGGTACGCCAGTAAACCAACGGCTAACACAAAACTGCGGACTATATAAGATCTCCTCACGTACATATCTTACTTTATCTTCATTACAACGTAAGGTCCCATATGTAAGTACAATGAGGCATAAGTTTATGTACTAAAATCCATTACGAACATTTACCGGGTTGAATATAATAAAATCTCAATATAGAGCCCTTTGCTTTAATAATTTATTAATTTCGCCAGGTTATAATTTTATCAAGAATATGCCAAACTTCGGGAGGTTAAACACCTATGCGGGATGGGTTGTTTTTGCCATTGCCACACTAGTATATATTCTTACAGTTGAAGAAACTGCGAGTTTTTGGGATTGCGGGGAATTTATTGCCTCCAGCTATAAACTACAGGTACCGCATCCTCCCGGTGCACCATTCTTCTTGTTAATGGGGAGACTCTTCTCTTTCCTTGCTTTTGGAGATACTACCCAGGTCGCCTATTGGATCAATATGATCAGTGTTCTGAGTTCAGGATTTACTATACTATTTTTGTTTTGGACTATTTCATTGCTTGGTCGCAAATTGTTCAAAATAAATGAGTCTGAGATTACTCAAACACAGAGCATTACCGTAATAGGTGGTAGCGCAATAGGTGCTCTGGCCTATACATTTTCTGATTCGTTCTGGTTCTCTGCGGGAGAAGCAGAGGTTTATGCAGTTTCCTCCTTTTTTACTGCTTTCGTTTTTTGGGCGATTCTAAAATGGGAACGAATAAGTGATGAGAGTAAAGGTAATCGATGGCTGATATTGATTGCCTATATGATGGGACTTTCTATAGGTGTACACTTGTTGAACCTTGTTACCATTCCAGCCCTGGCAATGATCTATTACTACAAGAAATACCAACCCAGCACTATGGGATTTGTTGCCACAATGTTGATAAGTGGTTTGATCATTGTTACCATTTTGTCTGGAATAATTCCCGGACTACCTAGTCTGGCTGGTTCCTTTGAGGTGTTTTTTGTGAACAACCTGGGATTACCCTTTGGCTCAGGAATTCTGGTCATGGCGGTTCTATTGCTGGGCGGATTAGTATATGGTATCATAAAAACACAAAAACAAAATCGACAAGTTCTAAATACGGCATTACTCTCACTTGCCTTTGTTTTAATTGGTTATTCCAGCTATTCCATTATTGTGATCAGGTCAAATTACAACACACCAATTGATCAGAATAACCCTGACGACATAATGAGTATTGTTTCCTATTTGAAACGGGAACAGTATGGCTACCGTCCTTTGCTGCATGGGAGATATTTCACTGCACAATTAACCGATCAGAAGAAAGGCCGGCCGGTATACGTGAAAGGGAAAGACAAATATGAAATTGCCCAATACCGAATAGAGAATATCTATGACCCAACACAAACCACCATATTACCCAGAATCTATAGCAACGACCAGAATCACGTAGCCAGATATCAAGAAGTTTTGGGACTAAAAGATGGTGAGATCCCCTCATTTTCCAATAATATAGCGTTCCTTATCAAACACCAGTTGGGCCATATGTATTTTAGATACCTCCTTTGGAATTTTGCGGGTCGGGAAAGCGATGTGCAAGATGCCGGCTGGTTGGCTCCATGGGATACCGATAAAGACCTTCCAGAAAGGTATGCTAACAACAAGGCACGAAATAACTATTTCATGCTACCACTGATTCTAGGTCTGGTAGGAATGTTTTTCCAGTTCAAAGGTCATGAAAAAAGTTTTTGGGTAGTACTACTGCTGTTTTTTCTATCTGGTATTGGTCTAATTCTTTACCTTAATTCACCTCCTATTGAACCCAGAGAGCGGGATTACATTTATGTGGGTTCTTTTTATGCTTTTGCTATTTGGATCGGTTTTGGGACCATGGCACTTGCCGATTGGCTCAGGAAGTATCTTCCAAATATTAAGGCACCCATAGTCGCTACCGCAGTCACTCTTCTAGTGCCCCTGGTAATGGCCGCTGAGGGATGGAACGATCATAACCGTTCGAACCGTTTTTTCTCTGTAGACTCTGCCATTAATTATCTTGAATCTTGCGCCCCAAATGCTATCCTGTTTACAGGAGGTGACAACGACACTTTTCCATTGTGGTATGCACAAGAGGTTGAAGGCGTACGTACAGACGTACGTGTAATTGTGCTTACCTATTTTGCTACAGATTGGTACATCGATCAGATGCGTAGAAGTACCTACGAATCAGAACCTCTGCCGTTTTCTTTATCACCCAAAAATTATAAGCAAGGAGGTGCAAACGATTACCTGCTGGTTCGTGAAGACCCGCGGCTTAAGGGCCAGGCAGTTGACCTCGATCAATATCTAAAGTTAATAAGAGAAGAAAGTGATCTGCTCCGGCTGCCCACTTCATTTGGCGACTCAGTAAGCATAATGCCTTCAAAGCGAATTATACTTAACGTTGACAGTGCGGAAGTTCTTGAAAAAGGAATTATACCCTCAGGAAAAGAGCATTTGATCACAAGACAAATGGTAATACCTATTAAAGGTGGAGCACTTTATAAGAACGATCTGGCACTTTTAGACATTATTGCCACAAACAAATGGGAACGGCCCATTTATTTCAACCAAACCTCTCTGATGAATATAAACCTGGATCTCAGAGATTTTGTGGTTCAGGAAGGAGCAACTTTCCGTCTCTTACCTATTGACAGTAAAAAACAAAAGGCATTTGACACGGCGATTAATACCGAAGTAGATTTCAATCCTGTTCAGAATCAAATTAATACGGAGATTATGTACCACAATGTGATGAATAAATTCCGATGGCGAGAACTGGATAACCCAAAATCTTATTACAATACTGAAGACTATAAGGATAAGGCCATCTCGGTACACCGTTCTTATTTAAACAACCTGGCCGAAGCCCTGATAGCAGAAAAAAAGATTGAAAAAGCCAGGGAGGTACTGCTTAAAAGTTTGGAGGTGATGCCCGATAATGCTGTCCCCTATGGCGTTTACACTGCTGAGTCCGTCAGCTTACTTTTCGAAGTTGGCGAAACTGAAATGGCCCTTGAAATTGCACGCGTTCTTTCTAAACGTGCCGACGAAGAATTGAGCTATCTCACAAAAAAGGGTATTACCAACAGAGATACCTATATCAATCTCCGTATACTGGATCTGTTGCGGAACACCATGAAGTCAATGGGACAAACAGAAGAGGCCCAGGCACTGGAGGAAATCTTTCTACAGCATTACAGTGTCTTTCAGAATTGATCATTTGGTCAGGATACCAAAAAGATCCAGACCTTTTGCCCCTTCCTCTACTAAAATATAGTCTTCATGAGTAATACCGGTGACTAGCTGGTTATCCTGTTTTTGTAATTTCCTGCGGTTGATGCGGTTCAGGATATCATAGGGAATTCTCAGAAGACTGGCAGGTAACCGGTTTTGAAGATCAAGTATATCAAACCGGGTGATCTTCTCAACTGACTGTTTATTCTGATTATAATAACCCATTACCTTTTCATTACCTGCAATTCCCTTGATCTGGACTTTGTCAAAAACCGCCTCAGCTAGTTCCTGTAATTCGTGACTTTGATATTCTCTTTTATGCCAGGGGTTCCGGGTTAGGGTAAACTTGATGTTGGGAGTAGTAATAAGTGCTAAACCTCCAGGTTTCAACACCCGTGCTATTTCACGCAAAAAAGTCAGGTCATCTTTTATATGTTCTATTACCTGAAAACTGATCACCCGGTCGAAAGAATTGTCCGGAAGTTCCTTCATTGGGGGAATATTCATTTGCATAAATTCCACCTGCGGATAAACTGCTTCCATTTTTTTTAGTGCACCATCAATCTTGTCAATTGCGACATACCGTTGACACCTGGCTTGGAGCAAAGCAATTCCTCTACCCTCTCCACAGCCCACTTCCAGTAAATCTCCACCAATATATGGCTGGGCCAGATAGTATGCTTTAATCAGACGCTGATGGATAGGGTTATCAGAATCCAGGGTGTCACTGGTAATTTCTGTAGTGTAAATTGGCATCCCAACTATTTATGTAGGACGGCCAAAGTTATGTCAAATATCACAAGAACTTAAGCAAGGTGGTTTAATAATTCTACTAAATTAGTTAATATTAAAAATGTCCAAAGACCGAATTTATCAGAAATTGCTCAGTGGGAAACACTTTTTGCTTTGTATTCAATGTTTCCTGGCTTGGTGCGTTTGTTTGGGTCAGGAAGAAAGTTTGAATACCCTGGACCTTTACCAAACGGACGGACTGGTTAATTGCAGATTTTCACTGCTTGACCAGGGTGATTCCCTCTGGGTGTATGCTGAACTCGATTTTAAGCAATCAGTTGAAGATTCCTCATTGTGGATTGAAACTTCCTGGATTTTGAGCAACCAGATGATACAAGACTCCACCCTTCTGCTGCTTGAAGATAATGAACGTTCCATTATGAAATGGGGATTCACACCAAGGACAGTACCTGACTTGTTCACTTTATCATTAAATTGGAAAGCCCGTACCTGGACCTTTCAAGAACATTTTCCTATTAGCGCTTTCCATCCTTCAGGTGGTGTGTCTTTAAGATACCAGTCAAATTCTTTAAGTACCTGGGTTCATAATCATGATAGTGTACTGATAAATACCGCTGGAAATAAGAGGGTATTTACATACTTCTATAATCATGAATTTGATCCTGCCAGGCCTCCAATGACCTTAAGAGCAGGTAAAGGAAGCGGAACTCTTGAAATCGACACCATTCTGGTGTTAACTCCAGGTCAAAACTTTGCACTAAACGAACCCGGACTTTATTTTTTTCAGACCGACAGTAGTTCAACCTTGGGGGCAGCTCTTTTTGTCTCGGGAAAACACTTCCCTCAACCTCAGGACATAAAAGAGCTTACCGAACCACTGATCTATATTACTACCAAAGGAGAATATCAAAAAATAAGTAAAGATTTGACTAACAAACAGGCCTTAGACAAGTTCTGGTTGTCAACTGTAGGATCTCCTGAAAAAGCCCGTAGAGCAATCAAACATTTTTACCATAATATAGAAGCAGCCAATATACTGTTCACCAGTTACAAAGAAGGTTGGAAAACGGATCGTGGAATGATATATACGGTAATGGGCCCACCATTATCGGTAGTGAAAGAGTATGAAACCGAGACCTGGTCTTATAGGGACAAAGCCAATGAGGAAATAAACTTCATATTTAAAAAAATTAGAAATATTTTCTCAAACAACCATTATGAACTACTGAGGGATAAATCTTACGATCGTCAATGGTTTCTGGCTATTGATCGCTGGAGGGAGGGGCAAACTAAATAGCCATGGCACTTCAAAAAACTTCCGAGAAAACTTTCCTGTATGGTACCCGTGCAGTCATGGAGGGTATAAATTCGGGCCGGGAGATTGACAAGATTCTTGTGCTTAAGAACCTGAGAAATCCTTTGATACAAGAGTTGTTGCGTTTGGCCAGGGACCACCGGATACCCATACAAAGAGTGCCCGTTCAGAAGCTTCATCACTATACCAGAAAAAATCATCAAGGCGTCATTTGCCTGCTTTCGGCCATTAGCTACAGCTCTTTAGATCACGTAATATCTCAAGCCTTCACGGAAGGACGGGCTCCATTAATCGCAATACTTGACCGAATAACCGACGTAAGGAACTTTGGAGCTATCGCCCGGACTGCGGATGCAGCAGGCGCTGATGCTCTGGTGGTACCTTTAATTGGTCATGCCCAGGTCACAGAGGACGCCATCAAAACTTCGGCAGGGGTCTTAAACTACCTGCCGGTTTGCCGGGTAAATAACTTAAAATCCTGCATAAAAGAGCTTCAAAGCAGTGGCTTACAGGTTGTGGCCTGTTCAGAAAAAGCCAGCGAATTGATGTACTCGGTGGATTTGACCGGACCCACCGCAATACTAATGGGTTCTGAACAGAATGGTATTGGAATTGAATTATTGGCCAGTTGTGATCTTCATGTTAAAATTCCCATGGCTGGGAAAATTCCTTCTTTGAATGTGTCCGTAGCAACCGGCTTAGTACTATATGAATGTGTTCGGCAAAGGTCAGAATTATAGGTATTGCAGCATTTTTTTCGCCTTAATATCAGCGGAGAAATTTCTGAATTGCTGCTCATTGTCTTTTTCACAAATGACCAGTACATTATCAATATCCGCTACCAAATAGCCATCCAGTCCCTGAACAATAATTAACTTATCCTTGGGTCCCTTTACAATACAGTTCTGGGTATCGTAAGCAAGTACGGTGGCCTCAAAAACATTGTTATGCTCGTCCTTTTTCTTTATATCATGTAAAGTTGCCCATGAGCCAATGTCAGACCACCCAAAGTCTGCCCGGACTACATATACATTAGATGCTTTTTCCATGACCCCATAATCAATGGAAACATTCTTACATTGATAGTAGACTTCCTTGATAAATGTGGGCTCTTGGGGGGAAAAAAAATAGGATTGTCCCTGAGCAAACAATTCCGCTATATCCGGCAAAAACTTTTCGAATGCGGATTGAATGGTATTTACATTCCAGATAAAAATTCCGGCATTCCAAACAAAGTCTCCGCTTTCTATAAATTTTTTCGCTAGTTCCAGACCAGGTTTTTCTGTAAATGTTTTCACTTTCTTCACATGATCATCTGAGTCTGGAAGAAATTGAATATATCCGTAACCTGTCTCTGGTCTATTGGGTTTGATACCAATGGTGATGATTCGGTCAGAGGTAGCCGCCGATGCAACCGCGGTTGAAATTACCTCTTCGAATTCCCTTTCTTTAAAAACCGTATGATCGGAAGGCGTAACTATAATATTAGCATTTTTGTTCCTGGCAGCAATCTTATAACTGGCATAGGCAATACATGGTGCGGTATTCTTTCCCACAGGCTCAGACAATATCTGATGATCACTTAAGTCTGGCAAATGTTCTTTTACCAAATCCACGTAAGAATCATTAGTTACTACATACACATTCTCTTGTGGACAAATGTTCTTGAATCGATTATTGGTTAATTGAATTAAGGAATATCCAGTATCCAACACGTCTAAAAACTGCTTGGGACGATAGTTACGGCTGTAGGGCCAAAAACGGCTTCCCACGCCACCGGCCATGATTACCACATAGGTGTCCTGATTAATCATATAATTCCCTCTTTTAACAAATCATGTAAATGAACAAACCCCAACACCCGTTCTTCCTCGGTTACAATTAATTGAGTAATATTAAATTCCTGCATAGTAGCCAAAGCTTGCACCGCAAAACACTCTTTATCTACAGTTTGTGGATTGGCGGACATAATGGCTTCAGCAGTTACACTCCCTGGAACATCGTTTGATTTGAGCATTCTTCTTAAATCCCCATCCGTAATAATTCCTTTCAATTTTTGCCATTCATCCACCACAGCGGTAGCACCCAGGCGTTTGGTAGTCATTTCCAGGATGATTTCTTCGATTGATGCATCTATCAGAACCACCGGACAATCATTATTGGGATAAATGTCAGATACTTTTAAATACAGCTGCTTGCCCAGCGAACCACCTGGGTGAAATTGCGCAAAATCACCACTGCTGAACCCTCGGGCCTCCAATAAACAAACAGCCAGTGCATCACCAAGTGCCAGGTGTACCGTAGTACTGGTAGTAGGGGCCAAATTATGAGGGCAAGCCTCCTCGTTTATGGTAGCATTTATCACGTGGTCTGCCTGAAGTGCCAGTTCTGATTCCAGGTTGCTTACCATAGCAATAAGTTGACATCCAGTACGCTTAACCAGAGGTACCAGAACTTTGATCTCAGGCGTATTGCCACTTTTTGACAGCACCATTACCACGTCCTCTCTTCTGATCATTCCAAGGTCACCATGAATTGCATCTGCGGCGTGCATAAAGATAGCCTGGGTGCCGGTAGAATTTAATGTCGCAGTGATTTTATTGGCAATGATGGCGCTTTTGCCTATACCTGAGACCACCACACGTCCTTTGCATTGCAGAATTGCTTCCACGGAAGAAACAAAACCCTGGTCAATATATCCGCTAACCTTATCAATGGCCTGGGCTTCATTAATAAGTACTTTTTTAGCTGTTTCTCGGATATTTTTTAGTAAATTCAATATTGAGATTTCCGTAAAATAAATTGCACAAAGATAATCAAATTACCGAATCTATGGGGTCCCAGCCTATGTTGATTGAACAAAAAGACCAACTTAAAAAAGACCAACTTAAAGATACGTTAAAAGAAGTATTTGGTTACGGTCAATTCAGGGGTAATCAGGAAACTATTATAAAGAATATTCTTAAAGGTAAGAACACTTTTGTGATCATGCCTACAGGAGCTGGTAAATCATTATGCTATCAATTGCCAGCTGTATTATTGGGAGGAACGGCGATTGTGATCTCTCCTCTGATCGCACTAATGAAAAACCAGGTGGACCAACTCAATGCACTGGGAGTAAATGCTCAGTTTCTCAACTCCAGTTTAAGCAAATCTGAGATCAACCGGGTAAAACAAGAAACACTTGAGGGAAAGGTAAAATTATTGTACGTAGCGCCGGAGTCACTTACAAAACCTGAAAATATTAGTTTTTTGAGGCGGTCAAACCTGATTTTTGCCGCTATTGATGAAGCTCATTGCATTTCTGAATGGGGCCATGATTTCCGTCCTGAATATAGAAAGATAAAGTTCATTTTAGAACAACTTGGTCATTTGCCAATAATTGCCCTGACCGCCACTGCTACTCCTAAAGTAAAATTGGACATACAGCGAAACCTGCAAATGGAAGAGGCCGACGTGTTCAAGTCCTCGTTTAATCGTGAGAATCTCTATTACGAGATCCGCTCAAAAAAGGACATTAAAAAACAATTAATCAAGTTTGTAAAAGCTCATCATGGCAAATCGGGTATTGTTTACTGCCTATCCCGCAAAACTGTCCAGGAAATAGCCGAGTTTTTACAAGTTAATGATATAAAAGCTGCTCCTTATCACGCTGGGCTGGACGGTAGTATCCGGGTAAAAAACCAGGATGATTTTCTTAACGAAGAAATAGATGTAATCGTAGCCACCATTGCCTTTGGAATGGGCATTGACAAACCTGACGTGCGGTTTGTGGTTCATTACGATACTCCTAAATCACTGGAGGGTTATTATCAGGAAACAGGTCGGGCCGGTAGAGATGGTTTGGAAGGTAATTGTCTAATGTTCTACAGTTATCACGATATAATCAAACTGGATAAATTCAACAAAGACAAGCCGGTTACTGAAAGAGAGAATGCCAAGACTCTATTAGAAGAAATGGCATCATATTCAGAATCGGCGGTATGCAGAAGAAAGCAATTATTACATTATTTTGGAGAAATCTACCAGGGAAACGCCTGTTCTGAAACCAAATGGTGCGACAATTGCCGGTACCCCAAGGAAAAATACCAGGGAAAGGATTATGTACTAACAGGGTTGAAGACCGCAAGTCAAACCAATGAGCGATTTGGGCTGAAACATTTGACAGATGTGATCACTGGAGTGAATAGTCAGTACGTACAAAGTTACCGTCATTACGAGCTTCCCGTATTTGGCTCCGGAAAGAAGGAAGGTCAGGAAATGTGGAGTTCTATTATCCGCCAGTCTATGCTGCTGGGATTTCTTTCGAAGGATATTGAACATGTGGGGACTTTAAAGTTGACCGCTAAAGGACGTTTGTTTTTAGAAGAACCCCACTCAGTTGAGCTAAGCAAAGACCATGATTACGGTAAGGAGGAAGAACCCAGCATTACAGACGAAGCAATCACCCGTAGATCCTATGACGTATCGCTCTTTGAGTTGTTGAAGGGGCTAAGAAAGAAAATTGCCAGACAGAAAGGTTTTCCACCTTACGTGATATTTCAGGATCCTTCTCTTGAGGAAATGGCGATAATATACCCTACTAACAAGGAAGAGTTGTCCCAGATAAATGGAGTTGGCAGAGGTAAAGTGACAAAGTTCGGACAGCCGTTTATCGAGACTATTAAACAATATGTGATAGAAAACGACATAACCACCGCTTCGGATGTGGTAATCAAATCCGCTGTTAATAAGTCCAAAATCAAAATACACATTATTCAGCAAATTGATAGCAAAGTGGACCTGGAAGAAATTGCAGAATCTAAGAATATGAAAATGGAAGAACTCTTGGGAGAAATAGAGCAGATCTGTTACTCAGGTACCAAGTTGAACCTTGACTATTATGTGGAACAGATAATGGACCATGACCGACAGGATGATTTGTATGACTATTTCCTAAATGCAGAGTCTGATAGTATCACCGAAGCCTTGAACGAATTAGAAGATGAGGATTTTTCCGAAGAAGAGTTGCGGCTGATGCGAATCAAATTCCTTTCCGAATACGCAAACTAGCACCTCACAACTTTATTTTTGTTGACATTGAATACAACTTATCTTCAAGTATGAACATTCTTATTATAGGATCTGGGGGCAGAGAACATACATTCGCCTGGAAATTAAAGCAAAGCCCAAAATGTGAACGACTGTACATTGGACCTGGTAATGCCGGGACTGATCTGATTGGTGAAAATGTGCCGCTTGATTCCATGTCGTTCCCGGAAATAGGGGACTTTGTAGTTGCAAACAAAATTGATTTGGTAGTAGTCGGTCCGGAAGTGCCTTTGGCACTTGGTATAAAGGACTATTTTAAACAAAGGGATGACATTTGCAATGTTCCTTTGGTTGGACCTGATAGAAAGGGAGCAATGCTGGAAAGCAGCAAAGACTTTGCAAAACAGTTTATGGTGAAATACGGAATCCCTACCGCTGGCTATGAAACCTTTGACCAATCACAACTTGAACAAGGACTTGACTATCTCAAACGACAAAACACCCCTATTGTACTAAAGGCAGACGGGCTGGCCGCTGGAAAAGGCGTGGTGATCTGCAATTCACTTGATGAGGCGGAAAAGATCTTTAAAGAAATGCTCCTGGAGTCAAAATTCGGAAAAGCAAGCGCCAAAGTGGTGGTAGAAGAATTCCTTAGTGGTGTTGAAATATCAGTCTTTATTGTTACAGATGGAAATACATACAAAATACTTCCTTCAGCTAAAGATTATAAAAGAATAGGAGAAAATGATAGCGGGCCAAATACCGGGGGAATGGGAGCTGTGTCCCCAGTCTCATTCGCAGATGATGCATTCATGAAAAAAGTTGAAGAACATATTATAAGACCTACCATCAACGGCCTCAAAACCGAACAGATTGATTATAAAGGGTTCATATTTTTGGGTTTGATTAATGTAAATGGTGAGCCTATGGTTATTGAATACAATGCTCGTATGGGGGATCCTGAAACACAGGTAGTATTCCCACGAATATCCAGTGATTTAGTAGACCTGCTTTTGGGATGTGCCCAGGGAACTTTGAATCAGATTGAGCTATCCATTGATTCCAGAAGCGCCTGTACAGTGGTAATGGTTTCAGGAGGATATCCCGGAAGTTATCCGAAAGGCCTGTTAATCAAAGGTCTGGACACCCCAACTGAAAATCTGATATTTCATGCGGGAACTATTTCTCAAGATGGTCGCACTTTAACTAATGGAGGCCGGGTTTTAGCCATCACCGCCTTTGGGAACAATTTGAAAGATGCAATGGATTCAGCTTATAATACTGTAGAGCAAATTAATTGGCAGGATGTTTACTACCGAAAAGATATAGGACAGGACCTTCTGGCTATGGTAAACAATACACTGGAAACTTCGGCTGAGTAATAGAAAATTGTAAATTGCTAGTTTAACACTCGTAGAAATTTATGTCGGGTTGCAATTCATGCGTAACAACCGGAGGAAAAGCGGCTGGTTGCCAAAACAATGGAGGATGTCTTACTGGCGGCTGCAACAAACTAAACGTATTTGATTGGCTTTCAAATATGGGCATGCCTCAATCTGATACATTTGATATTCTTGAGGTTCGTTTTAAAAGCGGGAAAAAAGATTTCTATCGCAATCAAGACCAATTTGATGTAGTTACTGGAGACGCAGTAATAGTTGATGTGCCCAACGGACATCATCTGGGATACATCTCCCTGCAGGGAGAATTAGTTCGGTTGCAAATGCAAAAAAAGAAAATAAAAGAAGACGAAAAAATTCGCAAGATATACCGTATTGCCAGTTCCAAAGACCTTGAAAAGTATCACCAGGTAAGAAAACGTGAGCATCCCACGCTTATTCGTACCCGACAAATCATTAAAGAAATGAACCTGACCATGAAGCTTTCCGATGTGGAATTTCAGGCGGATAATTCCAAAGCCACTTTTTATTATTCTGCGAATGAACGGATAGACTATCGAGAATTAATTAGGGTCCTGGCTAGTGAATTTAAGATCAGGGTAGAGATGCGTCAGATAAGCTTACGACAGGAAGCCGGCCGGCTAGGTGGAATTGGTTCATGTGGAAGAGAACTGTGCTGTTCAACCTGGCTCACTGACTTCAAGAGTGTTTCAACGGCCACTGCCCGGTATCAAAATTTGAGCCTTAACCCCAGTAAACTTTCAGGACAGTGTGGAAGGCTGAAGTGCTGCCTGAACTACGAGTTAGATACCTATATGGATGCATTAAAAGACATCCCAAAACTTGAAGGTCCATTACAAACCAAGAAAGGATTTGCAAAATTACAAAAGACCGATATCTTCAGAAAAATTATGTGGTTCGGTTATGAACTTGAGAACTCCTGGCACCCGGTAACCAGTGCTCGTGTAAAAGAAATCGTGTCCTTAAATCAGCAGAATATTTTACCTGAAACTCTAGAGTCAAATGAGGGAACCAACGGCAAAGATCATTTTATCTCTACAAACAAAGAGCTTAACAGAATAGACAGAAAGTACAGGTCAAAGAATAAAAGAAAATCTCATACGAGGTCCAGAAATAAAAAGTTGCCACCAAATGATTCGTAAGCTTTACTATGTGTCCCTATCACTTTTAATTCTGGCTGCCTGCTCCGATCCCCTCAGGGTTTACGAAAAAAATATTGATTTTTCAAAGAATTTAT
>PVMK01122943.1_pt1 | contig 18647 bp, 17 predicted proteins | sample 1853481 | NCBI WGS metagenome assembly PVMK01 (sample SAMN08533507, study PRJNA380276) | Marine sediment metagenome, whole genome shotgun sequencing project. | reverse complement strand
GGTGACCGCGTGTATGGGCGGAGGGGAGTCGTCGGGGACGTAGGCAGACCATGGCTCCATGCCCGCCAACTGGTGTTCGAGCACCCAACCACGTCACAGCACATGGATTTCACCACCCAACTTCCCGACGACCTATCCGATAGTCTTGTGTTGCTGGGTGAACCAGCCGGTGGAGAGATCGTCGATATCAATGGGGAGTCACTGTGACCGTTCATTACGAGCGCCTGTCGAATCTGGACGCATCATTTCTTGCGCTCGAGACCCGAACCACGCACATGCATGTCGGCGCGGCAGCGATCTTCACTTCCGGTCCCTCCATCGGTGAGCATGGCATTGATATCGACACGATCCGAGCGTTGATCTCGTCGCGTCTCGAACTGATCCCACGGTATCGGCAACGCCTCGCGAACGTTCCGCTCGAGGGATCGCCTGTGTGGGTCGACGATGAGCACTTTCACCTCGACTATCACGTACGACACATCGCTCTCCCTCACCCCGGATCGACTGAGCAGCTGAAGGATCTCGTGGGTCGGTTGATGTCCCAACAACTCGACCGGTCGAAACCACTGTGGGAGCTGTACATCGTCGAGGGGCTTGATGATGGAGGCTTTGCCGTCATCGGAAAGGTCCACCACTGCATGATTGATGGTGTCTCCGGCATCGATCTCATGGCGGTGCTCCTGGATTTTACGCCCGAGTTTGAGATTTCGGAACCCGAACCATGGTCACCAAGACCAGCGCCGAATGGCACAGAGCTTGCCGTTCGTGAGATGTCACGATCGATATCCCGCTTGGCGTCTGGCGTCCTGAGGGTTCCGTCCGAAATTGGCACTTGGACGTCCAGCTGGTCCGAGAGGGCAAGAGCAGCGGGCGCTTCCCTGTCATCCGGGTGGCTGACCCAGACGGGGAAGACAAGCCTCAATGGCCCGATTGGCGGTTCGCGTTCGTTCGACTGGCTTCAACTCCCCCTTGCCGACATCAAGAAGATCAAGAACGCTCACGCCGTAACGGTCAACGACGTGATGCTCGCCATCGTTGCCGGCGCGGTGCGCGAGTACCTCATTCAGGTCGGCAACGCAACGGATGATGAACTGGCGGATACCGAATTCCGGATCATGGCTCCCGTCTCCGTGCGGTCAAAGGACGAAGCGGGCACCCTCGGGAACAAGGTTGCGATGTGGTTGCTCGAACTCCCCATCGGGGAACCGGACCCGGCGAAGCGAGTGCGACACATCAACTCGGAAACTAAGAACCTCAAGGAGACAGACCAGGCACTCGGCGCATCGACACTCGTCGAGGTTTCGACAGGAGCACCAGCGACACTCCTATCGCTCGCAGCAAGGCTCGCCGGAAGGGCTCGCCCATTCAACTTGACCGTAACGAACGTTCCTGGCCCTCAATTTCCGTTGTATATGGCCGGTTCAGAGATGGTTGCGACGTATCCGCTCGTTCCACTGTGGCAGAGTCACGGCGCCGGAATCGCGATGTTCTCGGTCAGCGGAATGATCGACATCGGGATCAACATGGACAGTGATCTCATCGAAGACAAGACCTGTCTTGCTCGATGTCTGCAGTCGGCGTTCGAAGAACTCAAGACCACGAAGCCACCGGATGCCAAGGCAGATCGGAAGAAGAAGACGAAAGCTCGCCCGCCTCTGGGAACGTGACCCGAAGGGTCACGTTCCTTGGTAGTTGCTTCGCAACTCCTCGGGAACCCGACCTGGAGCATTGAAGACTTCGTGTTCGAGAACTCCAGCTCGTGCGCCTCAATCAGCCGAAGAAGGTTTGTGCGGTTTCGTAGAGGTCGTCCGGAACGCCTCTGATCCCCGAGGTTGCTTCCTCCAGGGGAACGGGGACCGTTTTGGTTCCCCTGATGCCGACCATGACGTTGGTGAGTCCCTCGATGGCGAAGTCGGCCGCAGCGACACCAAGCCGGAGGGCACGAACCCGGTCTGACGCAACGGGAGTGCCACCCCTCTGGATGTGGCCGAGTACCGAGACCCGAGTCTCGAACTTTGTGCGCTCCTCGATTGCAGCTGCGACGGAGAATCCGACGCCTCCGAGTCGATCGAAGCCGAAGGCGTCCTTCTTGATCTCGCCCGCTTCGTATCCGGGGGGCGGATCGATTCCTTCGGCGACAACGACGATCGAATAGCGGTGACCGGAACGATGCCGAGATCGAAGAACTTCCACGACGTGGTCAATGTCGTAGGGAATCTCGGGAATGAGTACGTAATCCGCTCCGCCGGCGATGCCTGCGTGCGTGGCGATCCACCCCTTTGTCCTCCCCATCACCTCAACGATGATGACGCGGTTGTGCGCTTCTGCGGTGGTTGCAAGCCGGTCGATTGCCTCGGTGGCTATCTGAACAGCCGTCTCGAATCCGAAGGTGATGTCGGTGCCACAGATATCGTTGTCAATCGTCTTGGGAACACCAATCACCTTGAGGCCTTCACCGGCGAGGCGCATTGCGGAGCGGAGCGTCCCGTCGCCGCCGATCACGATGATCCGGTCGATCCCGTTGCGCGACAGTGTCCCGTCGCAACTCGCCAGACCGTCTCCGTGGACATATGGGTCCATGCGAGATGTTCCGAGCATGGTGCCGCCGCGTCCGAGGATGCCGCGAACCTTGTCCCTGTCGAGGCGCATCGTCGAGTCCTTGATGAGGCCTTCCCAACCGTTGAGAATCCCGAGGACCTCCTCGCCGCGTTCGTCTGCTCTTCCGACGACACCACGGATCACGGCGTTCAGACCGGGGCAGTCTCCGCCCGCAGTCAGCAGTCCTATGACTCCCACTTGTCCTCCTCATTAACTCTTGTGAACATTGAATGTGCCTCAACCACAAGCAGTTTCGGGTGTGTGGCTCTCGGGCGTGTTCGCGTTAGATTAGGGCGCACAAGGGTGTTTTTGGGAGCCGCTTCGAGGTTCCTTGGAAGTTGCTCCACAACTTCATTCACATCTTCAGTATTGGTGCGGTTCGAGATCGGGACAACGTGGCAGACAGATTCGCTCATCTTCATGTGCACACCGAGTTCTCGATGCTCGATGGTGCCGCGAGAGTCAACGATCTTGTCAGGGCGGTAGCAGCTGACGATCAACCGGCAGTAGCGATTACGGATCACGGAGTTCTGTACGGTGTCATCGATTTCATGAAGGCTGCCAAAGACGTCGGGGTCAAGCCGATCGTTGGCATCGAGGCGTATCTCACGCCGGGTTCACGATTCGACCGCCCTCCGCGGCGTGAAGACCGCAGATATCACATGACCATCCTCGCGGAGAATGAGGTCGGCTATCGCAACCTGATGAAGCTGTCGTCTCGGGCGTACACAGAGGGCTACTACTACAAGCCGCGCATCGATGCGGAGTTGCTTGCCGAGTACTCAGAGGGACTCATCGCCACGACCGGCTGTCTCGGTGGCCACGTGCCACAGCTTCTTGGCGTTGACGAGCGTGCTGACGATGACCAAAGAGGAACCGAGCGTAACTTTGACGCTGCCGTCGAGGCAGCAGCGATGTATCAGGACATCCTTGGCAGGGACAACTTCTTCATCGAACTTCAGGACCACGGCATTCCTGCCCAGCAGAAGATCATGGCGGATCTCCTCGATATCGGGCGCCGACTCGACGCCCCGCTGCTCGCCGCGAACGACTCGCACTACACCCACGCGCACGAGGCCGACGCCCACGACGCGCTGCTGTGTATCCAGACGGGTTCGGTCAAGTCGGAGGAGAATCGGTTCAAATTCCACTCCAACGAGTTCTACATCAAGTCCTCAGCGCAGATGCGCTCACTGTTCGATGCTGATCGTTATCCGGGAGCCGCCGACAACACACTGCTCATCGCGGAGCGGGTGAACTTCGATATCGAGTTCGGAAGGATTCTCCTCCCACAGTTCGAAGTGCCAACAGGCCAAACCGAGGATACATATCTGAGACAGCTCGTGATGGCTGGAGCTGCCGAGAGATATGGCACGCCAGAGCCTGCTGTGCAGGAACGAATTGATCACGAGCTGAAGGTCATTTCTGAGATGGGGTTCTCCGCCTACTTCCTGATTGTCTGGGATCTCATCGCGTATGCGAAGAACCGAGGCATACGGACCGGTCCGGGACGTGGTAGTGCGGCAGGTTCGATCGTTGCCTACTGCCTCGCCATTACTGCGCTCGATCCGATCGAGTTCGGTCTCATCTTCGAACGATTCCTGAACCCGGGCAGGAAAGGCATGCCCGACATCGACATGGACTTCGATGAGCGGTACAGAGGCGAGATGATCAAGTACTCAGCTGAGAAGTACGGCTCTGATCATGTCGCCCAGATCATCACGTTCTCCACGATCAAGGGCAAACAGGCGATCAGGGATGCGGCGCGGGTGTTGGACTACCCGTACTCGACGGGGGACCAACTTGCCAAGGCAATGCCGCCGGCCATTCTCGGTAAGGACGCGACAATCGATCAATGTCTCACCGAACCGGGCCCGGACGCCGCGGGAGACGTACAGGATCACTACTCGGCTGCTTCGGGCCTTCGAGATCTGCTTGCTACGCTCGACGGCGCCCCAGAGATCATCGAGACAGCGGTCGGCCTCGAAGGACTGCGGCGTCAGGACTCGATCCACGCTGCCGCGGTTGTGATCTCACCAGAACCCCTCACGAACATCGTCCCGATCCAGCGCAAGGGGGACGATGCCGAGGTGGTGACGCAGTATGAGATGCACGGAGTTGAAGCACTCGGTCTGCTCAAGATGGACTTCCTCGGGCTGACGACTCTTGCGACGATCGAACGGGCACTCGACCTGATCGAAACGAACACCGGAATCCGGCCCGATATCGACAATGTTCCGCTCGATGACGATGCCGTGTTCGCGATGCTGCGCAAGGGTGACTCGATCGGTGTCTTCCAGTTCGAGGGCGGCCCAATGCGTGCGCTCATGCGAAATGTTGGTCCTGATCGATTCGAACATCTCATTGCGCTCAATGCGTTGTACAGGCCAGGTCCTCTCGGAGCTGGCATGCATCTGGAGTACGCAGACCGCAAGAACGGGAAATCGAAGGTTGAATATCCACACCCCGATCTCGAGCCGGTGCTCGGTGATACGTACGGGATCATCGCATTCCAGGAACAGGTGATGCAGACTGCCCAAGTGATTGCAGGGTTCTCGATGGCTGACGCCGACGACCTCCGCAAGGCAATGGGCAAGAAGATCCCCTCGGTGATGCGCAAGCAGGAGGAGAAGTTCATTGCCGGCTGTGTGGAGCAGGGCCATCCCGAATCGCTTGCCAACGAACTCTTTGGGTTCATCGAGCACTTCTCCGGATACGGTTTTGTGAAGAGTCACTCCGCTGCTTACGCGCTTGTTGCCTATCAGACGGCCTGGCTGAAGGCTCACTACCCCGCTGAGTACATGGCAGCGCTCTTGACTGCTGTGAAAAGCAACAAGGACAAGACCGCTCAGTATCTCCACGAATGCCGGATGATGGAGATCCCGGTGCTGGTACCCGGCGTCAATGTGTCAGAACGAGACTTCATGGCGTCCGACAGCGAGATTGTGTTCGGCCTCTCAGCGGTGAGAAACGTCGGCGAGGCCGTGGTCGATCTGATCGTCGCGGAGCGCGAGAAGAACGGTGACTACGAAGACTTCTTCGACTTCATCGACAGAGTCGACATCCAGGTGCTGAACAAACGAACGATCGAATCCATGATCAAGGCTGGGGCGTTTGACTCAACCGGCGACACGAGGCGCGGGCTGTTTGAGATCGTCCACCAGGTGGTCGACACAACGCTCGAACGAAGACGAGCCGAGGAAGCCGGCCAGTACAGCTTGTTCGGTGGAGGCGACTCAGTCGTGAGTGACGTACCCCGCGACGTAGCGGATCACGAGTGGGACAAGAAGATCAGGCTCGGCTTCGAGAAGGAGATGCTCGGTCTCTACATCTCGGATCATCCGCTGCTTGGCATCGAGAAGATGCTGGCTCAGATGACGGATACACCCATTCCCGGTCTGTGGGATCGCGAGGATCGGTCCCAGGTGACGATTGCGGGTGTCATTGGGTCGGTCAACCGCAGATACACGCGGAAGGGGGATCCCATGGTGTATTTCTCTGTGGAGGATCTCCAAGGATCGGTTGAAGCCGTTGCGTTCCCGAGGACCGTTGCAGAACACGGGCCGATGATCAGGGAGGACGCGATTGTGGTGATGCGTGGGCGTGTCGACCATCGTGGTGACGATGTGAAGTTTATGGTCCAGTCCATCTCTGAGCCGAATCTCTCTGAGGATCGAACCGTGCGTGTTCGGGTGTCTGCAACACGATTGTCAAGTGCTGTCGTCGAGGATCTGAAGCTTGTGCTCACGAATCATCCCGGGTCGGCACCCGTCTACATCCACATGACCGCAGACAGCGGTGAGAAGGTTCTTCGAGTTGGTGCTGAACACAATGTGGAACCACGTTCAGCGTTGTTCGCCGAGCTACGCGAGCTGCTCGGACCTCAAGCGATTTTCTGAGCACTGAACGCGGCGTCGACGGAGTCCGGACGTCAGACGTTCAGCTCCTCCATGATTCCCGATTCCGCGATCAGACCTTCGAGCGCTTCGAGAGTTTGCGGTGCGGGAGTCGTCCAGCCGATGGCGTAGACAGGGACGTGGTAACGAGCTGAAATTTCGTCAGCGGCGTCGGACTGACGCCTGGCCTCGGCACCCCACGATCGCAGGTTCGCCTTCGCCAATGAGCGAAGCGCCGGGTCGCCGACATTGCGAACAGGTGCGTCGGCGGCCTCGACCCAGGACTCAGGCAACTTCCGGTTGAACAAGATCGCCCTTGGTTTGACATCGATCCCGTGCAGCTCGCTGAAGAAGCGTCGTGTCTCGTGGATGGGCGTCGGGTCAGCTGTCGTAGCCACGATGGTGGTTGCCTGTTTGAGATACACCTCGATCGTCCGCGATCGAACCGAGATTGTGTCGTACATCGTTCGAATGTCGAGCAGGAAATCTGTCACTTCGCTGAGCATTGGACCACCCAACACGCTGTCCGCGATCCGGAGGATTGGTTTGGCTGTGAACCGATAGATCAGACCTCGGCCCGGCAGGTTGGAGCCGGTGAGCCACCTGAGAAGCTTGCCGGAGATGAGGTCGTTGGCCATCGACGGCGCTTGGAAGAAGTCGATGCCTCCGCCCGATGGTGGCGTATCCACGACGATCACGTCGAAACGCTTGGATTCGATGTATTCGGCCATCCGTTCACCCGCCGCGTACGATTGCGCGGCAGGGAACCGGTCGGCAATGGCACGGAAGTATGGATTCGCGAGCAGCCGCTCACCGACCTCCGGATCGGCGTACCGGTGGATGATCGCCTCCCATGACGCAGACGCGTCGAGCATCGCGGCCCACATGTGTTCCGACCCTTCGATTCTTGTAGGAGTGTCGTCGATGGCGTCGATCCCAAGAGCGTCAGCCAGTCGCTTGGCGGGATCGATGGTGAGGACGAGTGTGGACTTGCCCTGCGCGGCAACAGACGCTGCCAATGCTGCTGAGAGTGTTGTCTTGCCAACGCCGCCCGCACCAGTAACGATGATCGTGGTGGTTGTCGGTGCGGTCACAGCGGCACCGCGATCCTGTCGGCGAGTTGCTCAGCGACTTCTCCAGGTGTGAACACGCCGAACAGGTAGGGGAGTGACGTGTCGTGTGCGAGTGTTCCTGCCCACTGGGCCTGCTCTGCCTCAAGATTGAGCTGCAGGGTCGCCGCCCCATGAAGCGGACCGTCGCCGAGCGAAGGGAGGTCGCTCGTCGCAAGCCCAGAAGTCTCAAACACGCGGTTGAGAATGACCTTCGGTTTGGGGCCGAGCTCTTCAGCAGCGATCGTCCTGATCGCCTCGTCTGTCTCGACCATCGGGAGTTCCGACGGCGTGGTGACGAGATGGATCGAAGTCACGGAACTGTCCGTGAGCGTTGTGCGCATGCGGCTCGCTAGCCGACGCATGGTTCCCGTCGGAACAAGCTCAGATATTGTCCTTGGCGCGCTCAGGTATGACTGGAATTGGCCGAGAGAGGCTGCGTCAACGATGACGACATCCCAGTTGCCTGAGAGGGCTTCCCCGATGGGTTTTCCGACGCTGATGATCTCCCGAACCCCAGGAGCGGTGTCTGCGAGAACCGCAAGCGCCGCGCTGATCTGACGAGTCGGCGCGCCCCGTGGAACGTGGAGCTGCCGCTTGAGGTACTCGTCAAGGGCATCGGGACGATTCATGACCATTGCGAACAGTCCCGGTCTGACCTCGATTGGGTCGTACCCGAGGTCCGCGTGCCTGAGATGGGCTGCGAGCCCTGTTTGGGTGTCCATGTCGATTGCGAGCACGCGGTGTCCACGTCGTGCGAAGTCGATGGCTGTCGCTGCTGTTACCGCGGATTTGCCGGTGCCACCCTTGCCGGATACGAAGATGAGACGGGTTGCGGTCACAACACCAGCCTATTACCGCTGGCAACCGCAAGCGGTTGCCAGCGGTGGTTGATGATCGTTGTTCCGTCTACAGTTCGATCCTCAACAATGATCAAGGAGCCCTCATGGCCGAGCTCGATATGGACGCCTTCCTGACACGATTCCAGGCCAGGGCCGATGCAGTGCGCGAACGTGGTGTGCCTCCCTTGGAGGGCGCGGCCCGGAAGCAGTTCATAGAGTCTGCGGAGAAGGACTTCCTCGACTACTCCCTTGTCGGGTCGGCTTCGTGGTCCCTCGACGAAGGCGACCTTGTCCTGAGGATTCCGATCTCAGGCTGAAGGGTCCTCAAGACCGAGTGCCGCGCGTTTGCCAGCGGCTCTGCGCTCCGTTTCCAGACGGGCGAGGTCGTAGTCGTTGTGATCAACGTATGTCATTGCGTCAGCGATGCGTCTGTGGCCAGCGACATCGCGAATCTGCGTGTGCATCTCCTGACACACCGCTCGGTAGTCGGGGTGGCCACCCTGCTGGGTCCGTAGCTCGAGCATGTGGAACGCCTCGCGGGCGTTCATGTTCATATAGAACCTGACCTTGTTCGCGAATGGAACTGCGTACTGAGCAACGTGGGAGCCAGCAGAATCGCTGATGTCCCCATAGAGGATTCCGGATCGCTCCATGGCCTCGTCCCACACGCCTTCCGCTCCGACATCTGCAATCGACTCAGGCGTCACGTACCCATGGTTCGGAGTGAGCTGTTGCCAATCGAGCGTCATCATGCGGTGGCGCTGCAGATCCCTGAAGATGCCGTAGTCACAGAGCACATCGAAGCGATAAAAGGTCTGCTCCATCGCTCGACCAGGCTTGTGCCGCCGATTGGTGCGGGTGCCGACGAAATCGGCGAAAATGCCGTCGATCTCATGGTCGTCCATCTCTGCGACAATCTCACGCAGCTGGCTGTCGGGGATATGTGTGTGTGCGTACAGGCTTGCAGCTGCGACCTTTCGTTCACCATCCGGATCGAACTCGACAAGGGTGACCGCGGGTGAGTCAGTCGGCGTTGCATCAATCGCACCACCCCTCGCATCCATCGCATCGGCAATGTCCGTGAAGTAGTCAACCCAAGCCCCGCCCCGGCCGGGTACGTCGACGCGCTTCATGAACGACGGAATGACTTTTCGCAATTCGGCGAGCATCGCGCCTGCGAACCACTGAACCTCTTCCAGCGGATTGGCCATCATCCGGAGCAGGAGGGCCTCGTACGCCTGGCCTGAGGCGAAGACGCCGACGTTCGATTGCGTCGATGCAGGGAGGAGGCCGCGTGCATCGTCACACGCCTTCGCTCGGATCGTCGACTTCCATACGAAGTTCGAGTCGTTCGGCTGTTTGGGGTACAGCTGTTCGTAGTAGGCGACCAGTCTCGCCACGACATTGCTGTACGTGGAGAACATCCACTCCATGTCAGTGTTGTATCGACTCGTCAGCCCGTGGTCCGCAAGTTCCTGCGGCACCTGGAATCGATACCGGTCGCCGAGCTTCTGGTCGTAGAAGATGTACCTCGTTGACTGTTCCAGATACGACGCGAGCCTCCCCCATTCCAGAACCTTCGTCAGGATGTTGGATGCCTGCTCAACAGCGAGATGCGCGCCACCGAGCTGGGCGACTGAGTCATCCCCATACTGGGTGAAGACGCGGTCGTAGAGCCCCTCGGCCTTCTCCCTCCCGACCGAGTCTGATGTCTGTAAACCGCCAGGGACAGCCGCGATGTCGAGGTCGGCTTCGGTAGCGAATTCGTCGATGAACAGCCGTCGCACCGACTTTGGTGATCGGCTGTAGCGAGCGAAGAGAGCACCCTTGACGACCTCTGGCAGCCCAGTGATGGCGAATACAGGGCCGTCCAGATCGGTGAAGTAGCGGCCGAGGACAGCTCGCTCATCTTTGGTGAATGTTTCGATGTGATATGCAGGGGGTGCGGCGACGCCGGTGCTCACGAACAGCCTCTCAGGTGGGTTTCGTGGCACCGTACACCCACAGGGGTACGTCAGCAATCTTCGATCCGCTTGTAGCATTTGGTGATGGTATTTGTGAGATTGCTGCTCGGAGGACTCGTCGTCCTACTGGCGATCATCGTTGCCGTGCCAGCAGTCGTTCTCCTCGACCTCGTGGTCGGTGGTACCGGCCTCGGGCTCTGTGCCTCCGGTCTCGGAACGTGCTCAACATCGGCTTTCACCCTGATGGAATTGGTAGTCGTGCTGACGGGTGCCTTTGTGCTTGTCGGTGGGGCAATTGTTGGATGTCTCCATGTGCTCGGTAGGATTCCGGCCCGGAATTGAGGCCTGACACTCCGGTACGCTGACGTCACATGGAACCGTTGACACCCGATGGCATCGATGCCGAGCTGCCTCTGTCCGAGCGGATGCCTGACTACCTCGTCACATTCGGCATTGGCCTCCTCGCGTCCGCTGGGATTGGTGTCGTGGTCTGGCTCATCAGCGACATTGAGCTCGCATCGACTGTTGGTTACACGATGATCCTCTACGGTGTCGTTCTCCTTCTCGCAGGAGGATCGGCCGGCGGCGGATATACGAACCTTGGGATGGGAGCGATGGGTGCTCTCTTCGGGACACGCAGAGTCGACGAGCCGCAGCCGGAGGCCAGCTCGAGCTTCAAGGTAACGCCACAGGAGCGCCTGCAGAAGGGTCTGAGACCCGAAGCGAATTCGAGAGCGTTCTGGCAGGTTGTCGGCGGAGCGCTTTACGTGGGTATCGGACTGGTCATCGTGGTTGTCGGCGGGTAGAGAATGGGGAAGAAGCCGTCCGCCGAGGATCGTCGCAACGCGAGGGTGATCCTGAATCGCCTCGTGAAGCTGTATCCAAACATCGGCACCGCACTCACATATGCGGATCCGTGGCAGCTTCTCGTCTCGACCGTGATGTCAGCCCAGACGACCGATGAGAACGTCAACAAGGTTGCGCCTGCACTCTTCGATGCCTATCCGACTCCGGAAGATCTTGCGGCGGCTGACCCTGAGGTGGTCGAGAAGATCATCTATTCGACCGGGTATTACAGGCAGAAGACGAAGAGCATCATCGCGCTTGCCGGAGACCTGGTCGACACGTTCGATGGTGAGGTGCCTGCCGATCTTGACGAGTTGATCAAACTTCGTGGTGTAGGACGAAAGACGGCCTCAGTCGTGCTCGCTGAGGTGTGGAACATCCCCGCAATCGCGGTGGACACACACGTCAAGAGGGTCGCGCATCGTGTGGGCCTCACACCCAATACGGATCCTGAGAAGGTGGAGCACGATCTCATGGATCTGTATCCGTCCGGTCGCTGGACCGACATCTCGATGACCCTGATCCAGTTCGGTCGGGATGTGTGCGACGCCAAGAAGCCACGCTGTTGGGAGTGTCCGCTCGTGGATCGGTGCGAATACGAAAACAAGTCGGAAGTTGGATGAGGATTCCGCAGGCGTTTCGACGGAACGCACGGGATCGCGCGGTCGCGGCGTTGGCGATTCCTGCGCTCGGCACGCTCGCGATCGATCCGCTGGTTTCGATCGTCGATACCGCGTGGGTGGGGCGCCTCGGCACTGTCGAGCTCGCAGCCCTCGCCGTGGCTTCCGCAGTGTTCGGCGCTGTGTTTGCCGTGTTCAACTTCATCCATGTGACGATCACCCCGATGGTCGCTGGCGAGGTGGGGCGGGGCTCGCCAGAAAGAGCAGGCGGAATCACAAAGGGAGCGCTGATCATCTCGGTAGCGCTCGGTGTCGTTCTTGCGCTCATTGTCGGCACCTACTCCGAGGTGATCGTCGGCGCGTTCGGTGCAAAGGGCGATGTACTGGAACTGTCGTCCGCGTACCTCTCGATTCGGATTCTCTCGCTCCCGGCGATGTTGCTTGCAATGGTTGGTCACGGCGTGTATCGAGGACATCAGGACACGAGAACACCGCTCTACGTCGCGATTGCGATGAACATCGTGAACCTCGTTCTCGATCCTGTTCTCATCTTCGGATTCGATCTCGGTGTCACCGGGGCTGCATGGGCAACGGTTGTCGCCCAGTCGATCGCCGCTGCTGGATTTATGGTCTTGATGTTCGGACGTGACAGAGTCAGATTCGGACTTGTCGGCCACACAAGGGGACTCAGGGGACTCGGGATGGGGAGGATCCTCGGCGACGGTTGGCCCATGATGGTTCGCTCGCTCGCTCTGCTGTTCGCACTGACAGCGACAACATTCGCCGCAACGAGAATCGGAACTGCCGAAGTCGCTGCACATCAGATAGCGCTTCAGACGTGGTTGTTCATGTCGTTCGTGCTCGACTCGCTCGCCGTCGCCGCAATGGCAATGATCGGCAGCGATATCGGCGCAGGTCGGTTCAAGGACGCCAGGGAGATAGCGAACCGACTTCTAGTGCTCGGATTCTTTTTTGGTGTGATCCTCGCGGTTGGCCTGGCACTATTCGAGCCCTATCTCGCCGGACTCTTTGGCGCGGAACCTGTTGTCGAGGAGCTCCTTGGCTCGATCGTCTGGTTCGTAATTGCTCTGCAGCCACTCACAGCGCTGGTGTACGTATGGGATGGAATCGGCATCGGCGTCAGCGCTTTCCGATTTATGGCCGTGTCAATGATGATTGGGGCCGCCCTCACCGTTGGGGTACTCGTGTTGATCGGTTCGACGCTCGTCGGAGTGTGGGCGGCGTTGACCGTTCTGGTCCTCAGCCGCCTTGTGGCGTTTGCTGGCTGGCACCTGTGGGGGCCGCTCTCCGGCGAACGAGATCCATCCCCCGAGTCTCGGGTAGCCGCGTAACGAGGTAGATCGCGATCAGGATGCCGACGCCGAGGGATGACACAGTGGCTGGCAGACCGATCCGGTCGATGAGTATTCCACCGGTTGCGAACCCTGCAATGGATCCGATGATTGCAACATTGGTGATCCAAGCCGAAGACGTTGCCCTGACCCGTGTTGGGAAGAGTTCAGCGCGTTGAGCGGCGAACGAAGGCGTGAGCATGGTGGCGCCAAGCGTTGCGAGGAAGATCGACGCTGCCAGGAACCAACCGGAATCAAGCAGGTAGAACCCTGCTCCGCCAACGAGACCAATGATGAGCGCAGTGATGATTGTTGGCTTTCGACCGATTCGGTCGGCCATCTTGCCACCGATCAGGAGACCGGCCGCACCGATTCCAGAAAAGACGATGAGAAGGAACCGTGCCGCGCCCGACTCCCATTGGAGATCGTTGATAAGCCGCTCAAGCACAAAGTCGAAGGCAGGGGAGGAGAACGCTGCGACGAAGAACGCCACGCCAGCAAGCGGCCAGAAGTGTTTCGACAGGCCCATTCCGAGCGCCTTGAGGAACGGAATCGTCGCGGCGGGTACGAACGCGCCACTCTCGGGTAGGAATCGGGCGAGAAGGGGAAACAACAACATTCCGAGGGTCGCGAGGGCGAACAGGATGCGCCAAGCATCATCACTCTTCTCAGCGATCGGGAGCAGTACCAAGCCGAGACCGACGCCGAGAGAACCCGCAAGACCGTAAAGGCCCAGACCGAACGCGCGTACCCCTGGCTGAAGCTCCTCAGCGATCAGCACGATCGAGATCGAGGCGATCGCGACGATTGAGATCCGCACGAGCGCCTGGCTGACCATGAAGACAACAATCGTCGGAATGAACGCCGTCATCATCGAGCCAAGCGCCATGAGGGCGAAGGCGGCAAGGAGGGGCTTTCGTCGACCTGACCGGTCGGCCGCCATGGCAAAGAGGACACCGAGGAGTGACGCTGCCCTGATCCCGGCGAACATGAGGCTCATCTGTCCCTCCGTCAGATCGAAGGAGAGCCTCACAAACGGGAGGGTGTGGGCCATCTGGCTCGCGCCATACGCAGCGACGAATCCGATGATCGATGTCAGGAGAATCACCCGTCGGTCCGAGGGACGAAATGATGATGGTTGTTGTTCAGACGGAAGCACGTTGCTCACGGTGGTCGGCAGCAGTGGGCGAGAGTACCAAAACGATGCCGAAATTGGCGGTCTGTCGCGCAACAGGGAGGCCGCCAGGTGCAACGAGCGGGAACATCTGGGATCGGTTTACCGTTGTTGGACCGACACCGAAGAGCCGCCACCGGACACGCAAGGAAGAAACAAAGTGGAAGCATCACTCATCGCCGCGCTGTTCGCTGGTGCAGCGTCCTTCCTGTCGCCGTGTGTGCTCCCGCTGCTTCCCGGCTACGTGTCGCTGATGTCCGGATACGACATGGCCGAGCTGTCGGAGGGCAACGTTTCAATGAAACGAGTCGTTGGTCGAACCGCGTTGTTCGTCCTCGGATTCTCAGCGGTGTTCGTTGGACTTGGCGCAACGGCTACATCGCTCAGCGGGTTTCTCAACCAGAACATCTTTACCACGATCGCCGGGTGGCTGATCATCGCCATGGGACTGTTCATCGCGATCACGGCGGTGTGGACCCCTGCGTGGCTGCTCCCCGTGCTGAAGGACCGGCGCATGGAATCCTCTGGCGCTTCAAAGCTCGGATTGGCAGGTCCTCCCGTGATGGGGGCTGCGTTCGCTTTCGGTTGGACCCCGTGCATCGGACCCTTCTTGGCGTCGGCTCTGCTGCTCGGTGCAAACTTGGACACCGTTGCGGAGGGAATGCTCGTCCTGCTCTTCTACAGCATCGGCCTCGGCATTCCGTTCCTACTCACGTCGCTCCTCCTCGCAAAGGCGTTCTCCGCATTCGATTGGGTGAAGAAGTACCTGGTCCAGATCACGGTCGTGTCGGGTCTCATGCTTGCATTCTTCGGCTATCTGATGGTGTCAGGCCAGATTGTCAACCTCTCCGCGTGGTTCTCTGATTTGCTCATCAACCTCGGACTGGATGGCCTCGCCGAAGTGTGATCGCACGTCGGTAATGTGACCCCGATGCGGATATCACTCTCCCACGATGCTTTCATTGACCTTGCAGCGACGTACTCGGTCGTACCCGTTGCCGTCGAGGTTCTTGCGGATCGACTGACGCCGGTTGGTGTATTCGATCGATTGGTCGGCGAAGGCGACGGATTCCTCCTTGAGTCTGTCGAGGGTGGAGAGCGGTGGGCTCGTTGGAGCTTCGTAGGATGGGATCCAGCGTTCACGCTCACCTCTCGGGCAGGCGTCTCATCGGCGTCCATCGATATCGACCTTGTCGGATCCGATCCTTTTGAGGTGTTCGAATCGCTCGTTGGTCGATTCTCGGTTCCGCCCGATGACCAGCTTGGATTCGTTGGTCCGATCCCGCCGCTCCACAGCGGTGCGGTCGGATTTCTCGGATATGACACGGTCCGGTACGTTGAGCATCTTCCCGCCATGCCGCCTGACGATCGCGACCTTCCCGAGTTGCAGTGGCAGTTCGTTGGTGGCGTCGCGGCCTTCGATCGCCTCAGGGAGTCGATCACGCTCATCGTCAATGTGTTCGTCGGCGAGGATCCACAATCACAGTACCTGGCCGCGGTCGACGCGCTTGAGTCAGCGGTCAATGATCTTGCAGCCCCGGCCAGCACCGATGTCGTCGAGCGGCCGTCATTCGATGTGCTGCCGGATGCAACACCGAATCTCCCGAGGCAGGCATTCGAAGATGCCGTCAGGACGTCGATCGAATATATCAAGGCGGGTGATGCGTTCCAGATCGTGCCTTCCATCCGTTTCGAGACGGAATTCGATGGCGATGCGTTCGCCGTCTACCGGGCCCTGCGACTTGTAAATCCATCGCCATTCATGTTCCTTGTGCGGTCAGATGACTTCGCCATCGTGGGCTCATCGCCCGAGCTGATGTCCCGGGTCAGGGACGGCGAGGCATTCTCTCGTCCGATTGCTGGCACAAGGCCGAGAGGTACCACAGAGGAAGAAGATCTCGCGCTTGAAGAAGAGCTACTCGCCGATCCCAAGGAACGGGCCGAGCACACGATGTTGATTGATCTCGCACGGAACGATCTCGGACGGGTGTGCGAGTTCGGAACCGTGGTTGTTGATGACCTCATGGTGATCGAGCGGTACTCCCACGTCATGCACATCGTGTCTGGAGTGTCCGGCAGGCTTCGCGACGGTGTCGGGGCGGTCGACGTGTTGCGTGCGACGTTTCCGCACGGGACGGTTTCGGGTGCGCCGAAGGTGCGCGCGATGGAGATCATTGACGAGCTTGAGCCGACAGCACGAGGGCCATACGCTGGCGCGGTCGGGTACATCGATTTCTCAGGCAACCTCGATACGGCGATTGCCCTGCGGACGTGCGTGACGAAGGGTCGGACCGCATGGGTACAAGCCGGGGCGGGGATCGTGGTCGATAGTGATCCAGCCGCTGAGTACGACGAGTGCGTGAACAAAGCGAGAGCTGTGCTGCACGCGATTGTCGCTGCAGCTGATCTGAGTTGACGGATTGCCACACGGCAGTCGAACGTCTGAGTTCCGTTTACGCTGCTGGCATGCTCACACCGATTCTTGAACGCGCTGATGCACGCGCTGCAGTTGCTTCCGAGCGCATCGACGAGTTCAAACAAGCCGTTGTCCACCAGAGCGCTGCTCGGCCATTCGCCGCGGCACTGGCCTCGCCCGGCCTGAGCATCGTCGCGGAGATCAAGCGACGCTCGCCATCTGCGGGTGCCATCGATGCCGATCTTGACCCCGTTGCCCTCGCTGTGGCGTATCAGACGGGCGGAGCAGACGCCATCTCAATCCTCACCGAGCCAGACTTCTTCGGTGGATCGCTTGATGATCTCCGCGTTGTGCGCGCTGCGGTCGACATCCCCGTACTGCGCAAGGACTTCACTCGCAATGCAGCGCAGATATGGGAGGCGCGTGCTGTCGGAGCCGACGCTGTGCTGCTCATCGTTGCAACACTCACCCAGCCGGTACTCAAGAATCTGCTGGCCACGGCGGCCGAAGTCGGCGTCGACACAATCGTCGAAGTGCACACCGCGGATGATCTCGAACGCGCGGCCGCAGCTGGCGCCGAAATCATCGGCGTGAACAGCCGTGACTTGGCAACGTTCGTTACGAACCTGGACGTGGGCGAATCCCTCGCGCCAGGACTGCCAAGCGGTGTCGTGTCAATCGCTGAGTCCGGTGTCTCGACGGTCGAAGGCGCTGCTCGAATGCGAGCTGCGGGCTACGACGCGATCCTTGTCGGTGAGGCGCTCGTGAGGTCAGGCAACCCATCTGTTTTGGTCAAGGCTCTCAAGGGAGCCCAATGACCTGGGTGAAGATCTGTGGCATGACCTCATCGGAGGCGGTCGAGGCCGCCGTTTCCGGAGGTGCAGATGCGATGGGTCTCGTGCTTGCTCAGGGCTCTCCGCGCATGCTCACTCCCGAGAAAGCCCACGATCTCGCTGAGGGAGTTCCGATCGCCACGTTTATTGTCACGGTCGATGTTCCGCCTGGGGAGGCGCTTGCGCTTGCGGAGTTCGTCGGCGTATCGGGCATTCAGGCCCATGGCGAGCGTTCTTTTGATGTTGCCGCCGAGGCTGTGGACGCCGGATACCTATCGATCACTCCCGTTCCTGTCGGCCCGGATGGCACAAGGCTTGGCCTTAGCGAAGTTCCGGGAGCCTCCCTACCCCTGTTCGACACCCCTTCGACAGCGATGCACGGTGGAACCGGTGTTGCGTTCGACTGGATATCGATCTCGGATCCCGGCCGGCCGTTTATCCTCGCTGGTGGCCTCGGACCGGATAACGTCGTAACCGCGATCGAAGCGGTGAATCCCTTTGGTGTGGACGCCTCAAGTCGCCTCGAATCGGAGCCGGGGGTCAAGGACCCATCTAGGATTGTTGACTTCATCGAGAAGGCGAAACAGATATGAAACTCGACCGACCGGACGAAAAGGGTCGGTTCGGTGCATTCGGCGGTGCGTTTGCACCCGAAACGCTGATGCCTGCGCTCATTGAACTTGAGTCTGCGTTCATCGAGGCTTGGGACGACCCCTCCTTTCACGCTGATCTCGATGAACTGCTGGCGACGTACGTCGGGAGACCGACGCCCGTCTATCACGCGGAGCGCCTGTCGAGAGAGCTGGGTCTTGATCTCTGGCTCAAACGCGAGGACCTGGCGCACACGGGTGCGCACAAGATCAACAACACGATGGCCCAGGGCCTGCTGACCAAACGGTGGGAAAGAAGCGGGTGATCGCTGAGACCGGAGCAGGCCAGCACGGTGTTGCCACCGCGACGGCGTGCGCGCTGCTGAGTCTCGACTGCGTCGTGTACA
>PVMK01126448.1_pt1 | contig 18650 bp, 15 predicted proteins | sample 1853481 | NCBI WGS metagenome assembly PVMK01 (sample SAMN08533507, study PRJNA380276) | Marine sediment metagenome, whole genome shotgun sequencing project. | reverse complement strand
ATCGCAGGTGAGAATTGCTCATCTTAGGTGTAAATTACCACGCATGAGTGAATCGAGCCCGACATTCGTTTTCGGTTGCAGCAGACCATGGGCAGCTTTCTGCGCCATCGCAGTTGTCCTCGGGGCGGGTGGCTGCGGTGGGGACGTTACGACCACCACAGGCAGCAACGTCTTGTTGATCGTGGTCGACACCCTGCGCGCGGATCACGTCGGTGTGTACGGCTCGGAGCATGCGACTCCGAACATCGACGGTTTGGCTGCGCGAGGCGTGACATTCGAGCGGGCCTACTCGCACATTCCGATCACGGGCCCCAGCCACTCGTCGTTGTTCACCGCGTTGCTGCCCTTCGAGCACGGCGTACACAATAACGGCCAGATCCTCGATCCGCGATTCCAAACGCTGGCTGAGATCCTCGGCGATGACGGTCGCAGCACGGCGGCAGTTGTCAGCCTCGGGGTTCTCAGGCAAAAGTTTGGTCTCGGCCGCGGCTTTGATACCTACCGAGACGACTTCAGGCTTGATTGGATAAAGGACGCGGGAGAGGTGAACGAGGAGATCTTCGAGATTCTCGAAGGAATGTCAGCCAAGCCCTATTTCCTTTGGGTCCACTACTCGGATCCTCACGAGCCCTACGCGCCGCCCGGTCTGGAGTATCCGCGGATCAGGCTCGAGTTGAACGGTGTGCCAGTCGGCGAGTTGTTGGCCGGCGGGCGGAGCAGCGTCTTCGACCTCGAACTCCAGTCTGGAGTCAACAAGCTTCGGTTTATCGATACCAGCTCGACGAAGCGAAGGCCCTACCGGTTCATCAACATCCGGGTTCGCAAGAGCGCGGTAGAAGTGCGGCTGCCTGGGGAGTGGAGAACGCGGCAGAAGCGCGTCGGCAATCCCTCCTACCAGGGCGTTTTTCCGGCCACCGTCGAGCTCGTCAATCCGGGCGCCGGAATCCGGTCCGTGGTCCTGGAATTGGCGTGCAAACAGGTCCTCAGAAACGTCGAGCTTCGTGAGCGCTACGCTCTCGAGGTCGAGTACGTCGATCGCCAGATCGGTCGTCTGTTGGACCGCATGCGCGAGCTCGGTCTCCTCGACGATACGCTGATCGTCTTTGCATCGGATCACGGCGAGGGGCTCGGCGATCACAGACACGTCGGACACATCAGCCAGCTTTACGACTCGCTGCTGCGGGTGCCGTTGATCTTGTCGCAGCCCGGCTGCCTGCCGGAGGGGCTGACGGTCGAGCAGCCGGTCAGCCTCGTTGACGTGTTGCCCACCATCACTGACGTTCTCGATCTGCCGAACCCGGCGGCTGCCAGCGGTGTCAGCCTGCTGCCATTAATCAGGGGTGCGAAGGAGGATCCGCGGCCCGTTTTTGGCGTGACCTCCCGGCCCGAAGCCTACTCGGACAAAACGGCTGTGGTTGCCCGCGGCTACAAGTTCATCCACTCGCTGACCGACGATCGTGATTGGGAGGAGCTCTATGATCTCGAGGTCGACCCGGGCGAGCTGGTGGACCTGGCGCCGTCGGCCCCACCAATACTCGACGAATTACGGAGTCTTCTGAGGACGCGGTTGCGTTCGTCGGCGATGGCCGAGGTCAACGAGGCCAGCCTGAGCGAGGAAGAGATTGAACGACTCCGTGCTCTCGGCTACATTCACTGATCGGCATCCGGAAGGCTGATGGCCCGGTGCTGCCGGTAACTATTCCCGGCCAATGGTTAAAACAGATATGAGGCATGAAGCATGAAATACTCAGCAGTGATCATTGCCGCCGTTATGGCGGCAGCCGTGGTGCCGGTTGAGGCCCAGCGTCCGAAACCAAAGGTCGTGGCGACGGTTGGCGGGGATGACGTCTACCAGGTGCTGCCGGTGGGGGCAATTCCGGCAATCGACGATCCGACCTTTGTATCCGGCGCGGCCGCCAACGCCCAGATGAGCCCCGGCGAGCCGGTGCTCGGAATCGTCCTCGACGGTGAGGCCCACGCGTACTCGCTGTGGCAGCTCGATGCGCACGAGATCGTCAACGACGAGATCAAGGGCACGGCGATCGCCGCCACCTGGTGACCCCTCTGCCACACGGGCGTGGTCTACGCCCGCACGCTGGGCGGAAAAACCTACACCTTCCAGGTCTCGGGCAAGCTGTGGCGCAACAGCCTCATCATGCAGGACCGCGAGACCGGTTCCTCGTGGAGCCACGTCACCGGCCGCGCCATCGACGGCAAGACCAAGGGCGCTCAGTTGGAAAAGCTGGAGGCGGTCGAAACCACCTGGGAGCTGTGGTATGCGGCGCATCCCGGCACGGCGGTCCTCGAAAAATCGGAAGAGGTGCTGGCGTCGCACTATCAGGAGTACTTCGACGACCCGAAACGCATGGGCATGTTCCGAGCCCAGTGGTTAACCGAAAAGATGTCCGGCAAGACCCTGGTCTACGGTGCGGCTGTTGGTCCCCATGCGGTCGCAGTGACCGATGAGGCGTTGGCGGACGGCGCGCCGGTGCAGGTCGACCTCGGAGGAACGCCGGTGGTCTTTTCGCGGGGCGAGGACGGCGGTGTGCGCGCCTTCATCGCGACGGCCGGCGCGCAAGACGCAGGCAGCGAGCCGGAAGCCCTGGCGGTGACCCAGGTCTACTGGTTCGCCTGGTCGAACTTCTATCCGAATACGAAGGTCATCGAATGACGTTTCAAAGTTAAACGTTAGAACGTTGGACGTTTGCCACCCGGCCGCCCCAACGTCCAGGGGGGAAGGGCGGCAACGTTCTAACGTGTAACGTTCTAACGTTCAAACGGATGCGCGGGGCAGTGTGAGGACAAATGTCGCGCCTGGACCGTCACCGCCGGCTAGCTTGAGCTCCCCTCCTTGCGCTCGCGCGAAGCTTCGGGCTACGGCCAGGCCGAGACCGAGGCCTGGGACGCCGTCGGCGTCGGCCGGGCGATCGAATGGTCGGAAGAGCCTCCGCCGCTGGTGGCGCGGAATCCCCGGACCGTTGTCCGACACCTCGACCCGCAGTGCATTGTCGCCCCCGGTGACTCTCACTTCGACCCTGCGCTCGGGCGCTGCACGCGTGTGCTTTTCGGCGTTGTCGAGCAAGTTGTCGAGGATCTGGCAGAGGGCATCATCATCGAAGAGAGCCGGCGGCAGCGCGGATGATATCGAGACCTCGAGGTTGATACCGGCATCCTCGAGACGGCGACGTGCGTGCGCGACACATCGATCGATTGCGGAGCCGAGATCGCCGGACCGGGTGTCGGTGTGGAGAGCGCCGCGTTCGAGGCGGGCGAGGTCGAGCATATTGCTCACGACCCGCCCCAACCGCTCGGCCTCGGTGGTCACCGTCGCGGCATAGCTCGTGCGGTGTTCGGGATCACCCAGGTTTTCGGCGAGCATTTCGGAGTGCAGGAGAAGGCCGGACAGCGGCGTCTTGAGCTCGTGTGCTGCGGCGGCGGCGAAACGGGCGCGTTGCCTGGCGAGCCGGTCCATCTGGAAGAGGATCCACACAACCGCTGCGGCGGCCAGAAAGACCGCCGCCGCAGTGAAAGCAAAGGTGCGGCGGAACTGGAGTACCTCGGCGCGCCCTCGCACAGCGGCGGACGCCAGTGCAGGGCCCGGTTCGGCCTCCAGTATCCAGCCGGTAGCGGCCACGATAGCAGTCACCGCGCTGGAAGACGTCGGTGGAGCAGGCGAGAACTCGATTGGGAGGGCGCCGGCGCCGAGCCACTGAATCACTGCCTCGGGGGCGACGGCGAAGCCCTGGAGCAGGACGCCATTTGGTGTGTGGACCTCGCGCAGGGCGGCGAGAGCCGGCCCGCTGCCCAGGACCAGGGTGTGCCAGTGGAGTGGGAGGATCCGGATGACCACCCGGCCGGGCTCTCCCGGCATGATGGGGCTGGCTGCCCCATCATGGCGGCCGGTGATGGATGCATAGACGCTGTCCGCGCGGAGGATCTGCTCCCACTCGGTTCCGGTGAGCGTGAGCAGGCGCTCTTCGTCGGCGGCGCTTACCGCGTGGCCGGGTTCTTCGCCGAGGACCAAGACGTGTTGCAGTTCGCCGAGGATGGAACAGAAGGCCACGAGGTCCGCATCGCTGGTGAGTTCTGGGAAACGCTCGCTCACCGCCGGCAGGGTGACGAGCCCGCTCTCGTCAATTTGAAAGTGCGCCCACACCAGCGGATCGGTGCTTCCCGACGCCAGCGGCGACGGTGTCACCGCCAGCCCCTCGGCTGCGCCGCGAGGGTCGTGGTACAGGGTCTGGTAGTGGAAGAACGGACGGACCGCTTCCTGCCGGCGCAGGTCGTCGAGACGCGCGCCGAGACGTGTCGCCCTGCTCTCCACGTCCTCTCGTATCTCCAGCGCGGCCCCGGCCTCGATCGCGCGTGACCGGCGCGTGGCCTCGCGCGAGCCGGTCACGTACCACGCGGCGGTGGGAAGGAGCACGGCCAGGCCGATCAGGGTGGCCGCTACGGTAGTTCTCCGGTGGAGCCTCATTGTCCGCCCCACGCATATCCGGCGCCCTTCACCGTGAGCACGATTCGCGGATCCGCGGGATCGCGCTCGATCTTCTGACGCAGGTTGGCGATCGTCATGTCCACCGTTCGGGTCTGCAAATCGGCGGATGTTCCCCAGATCCGTTCGAGTAACTCAGAACGTGAAACAGCCCGCGCACGGTGGCGGTGGATCCAGCGTAGGATACCGGCTTCACGCGGGGTGAGGCTCACGGTCTCGCCGCTCCGGTCGACCTCGAGGCGACCCAGATCGATCACGCATCCGTCGGCCTCGAGGATCTCGGGCTCGGCCGGTGCCGCGGTTGCTCGGCGGCCGAGGGCCTGGATCCGTGCGAGCAGTTCACGCACCGCGAACGGTTTGGTCAGATAGTCGTCGGCGCCCGCTTCGAGCCCGGCGACCTTGTCGTCCTCGGATCCGCGGGCGGTGAGCATCAGGATGGGCAGCGACGGTCGTGCCCGGCGCAGCCGACGACAGACCTCGACGCCGTCGAGATCCGGTAGCATGAGGTCGAGGAGCACGAGGTCGAAGGCCTCGCGGGTGCCGCAGTCGACCGCCGGCCTCCCGCCCTCATGTGCGACGACGTTGTGCCCCGCTGCAGACAGCAGGTCGGTGAGGCCTTCGCGCAGAGTCCTTTCGTCCTCGACGATGAGAATCCGCATGCCCCAGAATAGCGGGTTTGCGTGCTATTGAAGTCAGCCTTTTGTAAAATCGCTTACGACGTCGGTGGTAAACTGTGGTTTCTGAGCTTTATGAGGTAGGCGAAACTGGAGGATGGGATGAAGAAGACGTGGTCCGTAGTCCTGGTTCTTGCTGTGATCGTGATGGCTGGGTACGGAAGTACGAAGGCCTACTCAGCCGACAAATCGGTGGTGTACAGGGGAAGCATATATAACATCTCCAACATAACTCACTTCACTTCGAAGATCGAGGCAAAGACAGCTGAGGGTGAGGCTTGGGATCTGACCAATTTCGACAAGACGCGTTTCGAAGCTTTTGTCGGGGAGCAGGGAACGGTCATGGTTCAGTCCCTGATTCTCATGGATGATCAGACAATGGTCTATCAGAGCGCGACCCCCAAGAAGTACTCCGAGTTCGACAAGATGCGGAAGAAGCTCGAAGCGGCCATGGGCCAGATCGCGAAGTTCATGAAGAAAAAGAAAGCGACCCAACTCCAACTCAAGTAAGGTCTGAGCCTTTAGCCGAAAGCCGAGGCTAAGAAATTCCCGCCAACAGCAAATCGGTAGCAGGTATTTAGCGGCTTTCTGAGAAAATTCGTTTCATCAATCGCTCGCAATTCGTAATCATTCCGAGTTAAACTGAGATCGGTATGACCGTCCAGGACCACGATCCCGACGGAAACCGTTCTGAAGAGATCGGAACTTCCCGAGAAGAGCCCACCGAAGCTGCAGTCGGTGAGCCGCTAACGCGTGTCTTCGAAAACCCCTTTCCGGACTGGGATCGCTACACCATCGTCGACTATCTCGGCGAGGGCGCCATGGGGCTCGTCTACCGTGCCCTCGACCCCAGCCTCCGTCGCCACGTCGCGATCAAGTTCATTGCCTCGGAAGATCCCGATCAGAAGAAGAGGTTTCAACGGGAGGCTCGTGCACACGCGCAGATCGAGCACGACCACGTGTGTCGGGTTTACGAGGTTGGCGAGGTCGGGGGGCGGGCCTACATTGCGATGCAGCTCATCGACGGGAGATCACTGCAGGACGTGGCTTCGGATCTCACGCTCGAACAGAGGGTCGTGGTGATGGAGCAGGTTGCGGAGGCGGTCCAGGCCGCCCACTCGATGGGAGTGATCCACCGCGACATCAAGCCCGGCAACATCATGGTCGAGAACAGGGACGGCGGAGGCCTGCACGCCTATGTTCTCGATTTTGGGATCGCGCGGGAGGTCGGTTCCCCCGGCATGACGCTCACGGGAACGGTTGTCGGGACACCGGCCTACATGGCGCCGGAGCAGGTCCAGGGAGATCCAGGGTTGATCGACAGGCGGGTCGATGTGTACGGGATTGGTGCGACGCTGTATGACCTGATCGCGGGCGAGGCGCCGTTTTCCGGCTCGACTCGGATCGAGACCCTGGTGCAAGTGGTCTCCGATCAACCGAGACCGCTGCGCGAGCTCGACGGGCGGGTGCCGGTGGACCTCGAGACCATCGTCTCGACATGCCTCGAAAAGGATCCGCAACGGCGCTATGCAAGTGCACGGGCACTCGCCGAGGATCTCCAGAACTACCTGGACGGGGAGCCGATTGCCGCGCGGCCGGCGAGCCGCGTCTACCGGGTCGGAAAGTTCATGCGCCTGGAGGCCGAGATCCTGGTGTCGCGGGGGAAGGACCGGGAGGAGCACGGAGAGATCGAGGCTGCTCGCGCCGATTACCTTGCTGCCGGCGAGGTGTACTCCCGGGCGCTCGAGGTCGGGCGGAGCGACGCCGATCTCTACCGGGGCGAGGCGACGCTATTGGTCCGGCTCTTCAATCTCGAGCAGGAGAACGGGACGCTGCGGGAGGATCTCTTTGCCGAAGCGCTGGAAACGGCAGATGCCGCCGACATCGCCCGACCCGGAGATCCGCGGCCGGCAAACCTCCGGTCGAAGCTGTACTGGATGCGCGGGGACTTCGAGCTTCATCACGGTCGGGACCCAACGGCCTCGTTGCAGGAGGCGGCGCGGTTGGCCGAAAAGGCGGCCGAGCTGGGACCGGAAAACGCGCAGGCACCGATCAATCTCGGCATGATCTATCGCCTTCAAGGGAGCTACGCGAGGCGCCAGGGGAAGGACCCGAGGCCGCTACTCGGCAGTGCCATCGCGGCGAGTGAGCGAGCCATCACCATCGATCCCGACTCGGCGGTGGCCTGGCTCAACCTCGGCACCGCCGAATACCTGGCCGCGGAGTACGAGCTGGCGTCAGGCCTCGACCCCATGAGGTCGCTCGAGAAGGCGGCGGAAGCGTACGGTGAAAGTATCCGTGTCCGGCAGACATTTGCCGCGCACTCGAACTCCGGTCTCGTGCACTGGCAGCTGGATCGGGAAGGCGATCCGACGAAGGCGCTCGCCACGGGCCTTCTCGCGGCCGATCGGGGTCTTGCGATCGACGCTACCGATGCCGAGTTCTTCCTCATCAAGGGTCGGCTGCTCTTGATCAAGGCGCGCGCGGCCGGAGAAAGAGCCTCGCGACGCGAGGCCGCCGACCGTGCAGTCCAGGCGCTGGAAACGGCGGAAAGCTTCAATCCACTATACGAGAAGACCTGCAAGCCCCTGATCGCGGAAGCCCGCGGGCTTCAGGACCAGATGGTCGGGTAGCCCTACGAAAATGGTAACAGAAGCACGGTCAGCCGCGAAGCGGCGAAAGATATTTAGCCTGGGGCGTGAGCCCCAGGAACATGGTGAAAAAAATGGTTAGCCGCGAAGCGGCGACAGACAACCAGAAGATGATGGCTGCGGCTCACGCCGCAGCCGCGGTCTGTCGCCCCCTCGGGGCTCCTGAATATCGTGACCCGCACCACCTGGGGCTGACGCCCCAGGCTATGGATCTATCGCGCCTTCGGCGCTCGATCGCATGCCTGAAAGTAGCGAGGTGGAGAGATATGCGGGATAATGCTCTTCGCCGCCTCGGGAGGACTATTGGACGACATACGGAGCTTCTGCATCATCGCGCATATCGATCACGGCAAGTCGACCCTTGCCGACCGGTTGATCCAGCACTGCGGCGCGGTGACGGATCGTGAGTTTCGGGACCAGATTCTCGACTCGATGGACATCGAGCGCGAGCGCGGCATAACGATCAAGTCGAACACCGTGACCCTCGGCTACACCGCCCGGGACGGCAGGACCTACAGGCTCAACCTCATCGACACGCCCGGCCACGTCGATTTTTCGCACGAGGTGCGGAGATCGCTGATGTCGTGTGAGGGGGCGCTGTTGCTGGTCGATGCGGCGCAGGGAGTCGAGGCGCAGACGGTCGCCAATTTGTATCTCGCCCTCGAGTACGACCTCGAGATGGTGCCGGTGATCAACAAGATCGATCTCCCGGCCGCCGACGTGGAGCGGGTCAAGGAAGAGATCGAGGAGGACCTCGGCCTCGATGCGGATGATGCGGTGCTGTGCTCGGCCAAGACCGGCGACGGCATCGAAGGGGTGCTCGAGGCCATCATCCAGCGTCTGCCGCCGCCGGCCGGCGACCCGGAAGCGCCGCTCCAGGCCCTGATCTTCGATGCCCAGTACGACCCCTATCGCGGTGTGGTGCTCCTGGTCCGGGTGATGGAGGGATCTCTCCATCGGGGCCAGAGGATTCTCCTCATGCACACCGGCAAGGAGTACGACGTCGAGGAGGTCGGGCTGCTGCAGCTCAAGAGGGTCAAGACCGACGAGCTGGCAGCAGGGATGGTCGGGTATGTCATTGCCGGGGTCAAGGCGGTGTCCGAGATTGCCGTTGGTGACACGATCACAGATGTCGAGGCCCCAGCCGATGCGCCCCTGCCCGGGTACAAGGAGGCCAAGTCGGTGGTCTTCTCCTCCATTTACCCGATGTCCACCGACGAGTACCCGGAACTGATCAAGGCGCTCGAGAAGCTCCAGCTCAACGATGCCGCCCTGACCTACGAGAAGGATTCCTCGGCCGCCCTCGGTTTCGGCTTTCGGTGTGGCTTCCTCGGCCTCCTCCACCTCGAGGTGGTGCAGGAGCGTCTGCGCCGCGAGTACGATTTGTCGCTGATTCTCTCAGCGCCGTCGGTGCGGTACCGCGTGACCCTGACGGATGGGCAGGAACTGTGGGTGGATAACCCCAGCCTCTATCCCGATCCCGGGTCGATCGACGGTGCCGAGGAGCCTTACATCAAGGCCTCGGTGATGATGCCCGAGCGCTACGTGGGTGTGGTGATGGAGCTGTGCCGTGACCGGCGCGGTGAGAACACCACTTTTAGCTATCTGTCGGTCGGTCGAGTCGAGCTGACATCGGAGATGCCGCTGGCGGAGGTGATCTTCGACTTTTACGACCGCCTCAAATCGGTGACCCAGGGCTATGGTTCATTCGACTACGAGATGATTGACTATCGGCCCACCGATCTCGTCAAGGTCGATATCCTGGTCAACGGCGAGGCGGTGGACGCGCTGTCGCAGCTGGTCCACCGCGAAAAGGCGCGAGCGCGGGCGCTCCACTACTGCGAGCGGCTTGCCGACACCATCCCCCGTCAGCAATTCAAGATCGCCATCCAGGGCGCGGTCGGTGGCGACATCATCGCCCGCAAGACCATCAACGCCTACCGTAAGGACGTGACCGCCAAGTGCTACGGCGGCGATATCAGCCGCAAGCGCAAGCTCCTCGAGAAGCAGAAGAAGGGCAAGAAGCGGATGAAGATGGTTGGGGCGGTGGAGATTCCGCAGTCCGCCTTCGTCGCCGTGCTCAAAACGGACAGAGATTGATTTCGAATTTCGAATTTCGAATTTTGAATTTTCGGAAGCGCTTCGGGAAACGATCCGTGTTCACCGGAGGTGCCTGGCAACCCGATATGATGTTGTCCTCAACATCATGTCGGCGTGCCTGGCATCCTCTCGGGAAGCGCGACGAAAGAAGGGACCTTTGAAATCGGAGCCGCGTCAAAAGGAACCAGACGCCTCCGCGGGGCTCTACATCCACGTCCCCTTCTGCACCTCGGTGTGCCCCTACTGCGATTTCGCGGTGACGATCGCCGGCGAGGAGCGCCGTGCTGCCTGGGCCGAGGGGGTGGTCCGAGAGGCGGAGATCTACGCCGACTGCGGTTTGACCTTCGACACCGTCTACCTCGGTGGTGGGACGCCGTCATCAGTCGCGCCCGAACGGCTGGGCTCGGTGTTCGACGGGTTACGAGATCGCCTCGAGATTGACGAGGGTGCGGTGTGCTATTTCGAGGCCAACCCGGAGGACGTGACCCTGGAGACCGCCATGGCGTGGAGGCAACTCGGGGTCGACGTCGTCAGCCTTGGCGTACAGTCCTTCGATGACGAGGCGCTCGGATTTCTCGGTCGCCGACACTCGGCGTCCGATGCTCGGGTGGCGGTGGAGATCCTGCTTGCGGCGGGGTTCCACACGGTATCGGTGGACCTCATCTACGGTCTCTCGGATCAGACACCCTGGGGATGGAAGGCGCAGCTCGCCAGCGCCGTATCCCTTGGAATCGATCACCTCAGCTGCTACCAGCTGACGTTCCATGGGGGCACCCTCTTCGGCCGCCGGTTGGCTCGCGGTCTCATGGAACAATTGCCCGAGAGGGAGCTGGCAGATCTGTTCTTTCTCACCCACGAGGTCCTTTCCGATGCCGGTTACGAGGGCTACGAGGTCTCCAACTTCGCAGCCGCGACCGAGCACCGTTCCCGCCACAACCAGAAGTACTGGGACCACACGCCCTACCTGGGTCTCGGGCCGTCGGCCCACTCCTTCTGCGGCGGACGGCGCTGGTGGAACCGGCGCAAGCTGCGGCAGTGGCAAGCGGCGGTCGACTCAGGACGGCCCCCGATCGAGGACCAGGAGCGGCCATCGCGCGAAGAGTTGCTGCTCGAGGCATTGATGCTCGGGCTGAGAACCACCGACGGGGTCGATCTCGCGGCGGTTCGGGACCTCTATGGAGAGGATCTGTCGACCACCAACGCGACAATCATCGCTCGACTCTGCAAATCCGGCCACCTCCACGTGGATGGCGACCGTCTTCGTCCAACTCTCGCCGGCCTCGCCATCGCCGACACCCTAGCGCGGTCTTTCGAAATATAGCCCGCACAGATCACCACCGCGCGCAGCGTGGTGGTGATCTGTGCGGGTTATTCCCTGGTATTCTTCCTCGATGCCTGATGACGATTCACGATTCGAGGCCTTTGCAGGGGACGGTCTCCACGGCGAGGTGTCGGTCGAACACCGACCTGCGGATGTGGCGGGGGAGGCGGCTCGGGTGGTGGACCCCTCGGCATCGCTAGAGACCATCCACTGGGGCCGCAACTTCATCTACGCGGCTGATTTCGAGACTGCGACGAGCTCCGTTCCCGTGGTCGTCAAGCAGTTCAGGAATCAGGGCTGGCTCAAACGGATCGAGCGAAAGACCCGGGGCAGCAAGGCCGAACGCAGCTGGCGCGTGGCCAAGGAGATGGTGCGGGTCGGTCTCCCGACTCCGGATCCGTTGCTGTGGGTGGAGTCTGAGGAGCCGGAGGGTCCGTCCTTTTTTGTGGCTCGACATCTCGAGGATGCGGTCGAGGTCAGGCAGTTCTTTCGCCGGCTCAACGGCGAACGGGGAGCGGTTCATTTTCCCGAGGTTGACGAGCTCGTCTTCCTCCGCCGTCTCGGCCGGCTGGCGCGAGAGATCAATGACGCCGGCATCCTCTATCGTGATCTGTCGATGGGTAACATCCTGGTCGAGGAGGGGGGATCGGGCCTCCGACTCTCACTGATCGATTTCAACCGTGCCCGGATCGGTCGCCACCCAGGCGTGTATCGTCGAACCAGAGACATTTGCCGCCTGCCGGTGCTCCGGCGAGAGCACCGCGCCGCCTTCCTCGAGGGCTACTGGGGACAGATGCCCGCGAGATGGAGCTTCCGCTGGTGGTTCTACGGTTTGTCGGTCGATGGCTACATCCTCAAGCACGCCATCAAGAAATCGCTCAAGGGTCTGCGGCTGTGGGGAAAACACGCGCACAGCGGCTCCCACCATCCGCACATCCCGGCCGCCGCCGCGGGCGCCGACGCGCGCGACAGGGCGGTGTGGGATCATCTGTCGGACCAGCCCTACCAGCACGCGACTCGCGGTGAAAAGCTGGCGATTCGCCTCGCCGACAGTCCGGCCCACCTGCGCGAGCTCGCCGTCGTCGCCGCGTCGGCACCGCGGGTCCGGAGGCGGTACGGCGAGCTCAAGAATGAATTGTACTCGGCGCCGATCCCCTTCGAAGGGATCGGGCTCGCGGTCCGTCCGTGGCCGGCGGACACCGACGCCCACCTGCGGGGGATCGAGGAACTCGGGGTCGGCCGGGTACTGATCCGCCTCCACCCGTGGGATGACGACCACAGCGAGGAGGAGCGTCTTGCCGAGGCCCTTGCGGGCAGCGGCCGCGAGCTCGCCTTCGCCATCCCGCAGAATCGCGATCTGGTGCGCGACCGCGCACGCTGGCGGGCCGCGATCGAGGAGCTGGCCGAACGATTCACTCCATTCGGTCGGCAGTTCCAGGTTGGGCAGGCGATCAACCGCAGCAAGTGGGGCATCTGGACGCGCGCCGAGTATGCGGAGATCTACCTCGAGGCGGCGGAGATACTGCGTCGTCACCGGGGGGTCGAAGTGATGGGCCCGGCAGTCATCGACTTCGAGTTCCAGGCGTTGCTGCCGTTGGTCGACGGGATGATCGCCGGCCTCCGCTTCGATATCGTCTCGAGCCTCCTCTACGTGGACCGTCGCGGAGCGCCCGAGAATCGGCAGATGGGTTTCGATACGACGGACAAGGTTACCCTGCTCCGCGCCATCGCCGAGATCGGTCGCAACTCGAGTGAGCGCTGCTGGATCACCGAGGTCAACTGGCCGCTGTGGGAGGGGCCGTACTCGCCCGCCGGGAAGACAGTGTCGGTGGGCGAGGAGGAGCAGGCAGACTATCTGGTCCGCTATTACCTGCTGACGCTTGGCACAGGGCTGGTGGAGCGGGTCTACTGGTGGCGGCTCATCGCCCGCGGCTACGGCCTCATCGCACCTGCCAGTGACGGCTCGCTGCGCCGTCGGTCGTCCTGGCACGCGATGCAGACCATGATCCGCCAACTTGAGGGCGCCACCTTCATCGGCCCGCTGACAGCGCCCGCCGGAGCGTATCTCTACCGATTCACCCGGGGCGCAGCCGAGACGGTCGTCGGATGGAGCCTCTCGCCCGGGGTGCGGGCTGTTCTGCCGCAGCCGGCGCTCGCGGTCATCTCCCGTGACGGCGAGGCCCTGCAGATACCGGACGGCGCCGAAATCGAGCTCGGCCCGTCCCCCGTCTATTACCGAATCCGTTGAAAATCCTTGGGTGGGCGGGGAAACTAAAAACCAAAAAACTCAAAACTCAAAACTCAAAACTCTCAACTCTCAACTCTCAACTCTCAACTCCCTCCCCGTGGTACCATCCCCCACCTTGACGAGAGGACGTATTTGTCCATGACCGAGCAATCAAAACCCCGCCGATCAAACAAGGCCGTGCCACGACAAATGACGTGGTGGCGGCGCACCCTCTTTGCCGTCGCCGTGCCGGTGGCGGTCGGCCTCGTGCGGCTGGTGTGGGCGACCTTTCGTTTCGAGGTCCACGGAGACGAAAAGGTGCGGGAGCTCCTCGCGGCCCGAGAACCGGTCGTCTTCGCATTCTGGCACGAGGGTCTCCTAGTAATCACACGGTACATGGCCCAGCTCCTGAAAAATGGCTTCAACCTCACCTTTCTCATCAGCCCGTCGGTGGATGGCGAGTTCGGGGTGCAGATGTTGGCGCGGTTCGGCTCCACGGCGGTGCGGGGCTCCTCACGACGCAGCGGAGCGGCGGCCCTGCGCGGGCTCTACCGCGCCATCCGGCGGGACAAGGCGTCTCCGGGTGTGACCCTCGACGGATCGAAGGGGCCCCGTCGCCACTGCAAACCCGGCGCCATCATGGTGGCACGGATGGCATGTGTGCCCCTCGTGCCGATGGCCTGTGCCGTGCACCGGGGTTGGCGGGCACCAACATGGGATCGGCATCTGATTCCGAAACCGGCGAGCAGGGTGGTCATCGTGGTCGGCGAACCATACACTGTGCCACGAGACATGGATGAGGAAGCTCTTGAGGTCCATCGAAGCGACCTCGAGGCCCGCGTGAACCGGTTGGTGGAAAAGGCGGAAGCCATGGTCGAAGCGCCAACCAGTAGCCCGGTGACCCAACAATAGAAAATCAGGAGGAACGATGAACGAAGGAAACAGCTCGCAGGCCCTGCCACTGTCCGAGATCAAGCTCGATGCCAAGAGTCTCTATCGCGAAGAGGTCTTCACCGATCTCAGGGTTGGTACCCTCAAACAGCTAACCCCGGTGACCAGTGACGGAAGCCGCGACCTGGGGCGCCCGATGGCCTATGTCGGCGAGACCCAGCTCATGTCCCAGGTCGGGCCGCTGCCGGTGCAGGCTCCCATCGAGGCCGACAACCTGCAGCAAGCGATGGAACGCTTCCCTGCCGCCGTCCAGAGAGCCGTCGAGGCCATGATCAATGAGGTCAAGGAGCTCCAGCGCAAGGAGATGTCCCGGATCGTAGTCCCCGGCGCCGAGACCACGAGCAAAATCATCGGACCCAAATAATTCTCAGGTTTCAATTCTCAATGCCGTCCCATCCAACCTCAGGGTTCAGGGGTGGAATTGAGAATTGAGAATTAAGAATTGAGAATTCTCTCGGCTATCGCGTCGAGGTCCGGTTCGACCGGTTCCGGTGCCGGTACCGCCCTTGCAGCAGCCCCCACATCCTTCAGCCCACCTCCGGTGATCATCAGCACCACCCGTTCGTCGCGCTCTACGAGACCTTCCTCGATGGCCGTGTCGAGGCCTGCGAGGGCCGCCGCGCCGGCGGGCTCGGCAAACACGCCCGTGGCGCCGGCGAGCCGAGGAATGGCCTCGAGGATGGCCTCGTCAGAGACCTCGACACCACCGCCTTTGGAAGCCCTCACCTCGGCCAGACAGCCGATGGCGTTGCGCGGCATCTCGACAGTCAGGCTGTCGGCGACGCTGGTTGCGTCAGGCATGGCCTGCGCCTGGTCGGCGCCGGAGCGCAGCGCGCGGACGATGGCCGACGAGCCTTCGGGTTGGACGACGATAAGGCGCGGCCTGCTTGAGATGAGGCCGGCCTCCTCGAGATCGCGAAAACCCTTGGCGATGCCGGCCGAGATCACGCCGTCTCCGGTCGGCACGAGCACCGCGTCTGGCGTGTCCGGCGCCATGGCTGCGGCAATCTCGATCGCGGCGGTCTTCTTGCCCTCGATCGTGAAGGGGTTCAGCGCGGTGCTCCGGTTGTACCATCCGAAGCGGTCGCAGGCGGCGATGCAGAGCTCGAAGGCCTGGTCGTAGGTCCCTTCTACCGGAATGACCGTTGCGCCATAGTTCAGCATTTGTGTCAGCTTGGCGATCGGCGCCGATGCGGGCACGAGGACGACCGCGCGCAGACCGGCGGCCGCGGCGACGGCGGCCAGCGCGGAGGCGGCGTTGCCGGTGGAGGCGGTGGACACCGTGTCGCAGCCGTACTCGACGGCCTTGGCGACCACCAGTAGGGATGCCCGGTCCTTGGTCGAACCCGAGGGGTTGCGGGTGTCGTCCTTGAGGTAGAGATTGGGCATCTCGAGCGCATCGCGTAAGCGCGGAGCCTCGAGCAACGGCGTATCGCCGACCGGCAGGGGAGGGAGCGCGCCCTCGTCAGTGATCGGCAGGAAGGCGTAGAGATACTCCGGGTCCGACGGGCGGAAGTGGGGCCACGATGTCGGCAGTGTCTTGAGCACCACCTCCAGCACCCCGCGAATCGTGCCGCCCGGCTCCTGTTTCGCGGCACAGCGGGTGCACACCAGGCGCTGCGGATCCTCGTGGAAATCGTCGCCGCACTCAATGCACCGGAGGTGGAAGCGAGCCATGACGATGATTGTAACCACGCAATCGCAGTTTTGAGGCCAAAGTTTAGAGTTTAGAGTTGAGAGTTAAGAGTTATCCATCGCCCGCCCCCGGTGGGAGAGGTGGGTTCGATGGGAACTCTCAACTCTTAACTCTGAACTCTTAACTCAAAACTAATATGTTGCCAACTCCCCGATCTCGGCCTCCACCGCCCGCAGGATATCGAGATCCGCCACCGTCTTCTTCATCGCGTTGTGGTCGGTGTGGAGCGGGCGGTCGACATCCAAAAACTCGACGTGGCGGCGAATCTCGGCGTGGGCGGCGCGGGTGCCTCGGCCCGGCTCGAAGTCCCGGAAATCGAGGCCCTGGGCGGCGGCCATGAGCTCGATTCCGAGGATGCCGAAGGCGTTGTCGAGGATCGTGCGCGTCTTGAGGGCCGAGTTCATCCCCATCGACACGAAGTCCTCCTGATCGGCGGCGGCCGGGATCGACTGGGTGAAGGCAGGGGTGGAGAGAATCTTCTGCTCGACGATCTGCATGTCGGCGGTGTACTGGCTGAGCATCATGCCCGAGAACATCCCCGCGCCCTTGGTCAGGAACGCCGGCAGACCGGCGCTCAGGGCCGGATTGGTGAGGCGGTTCATCCGCCGCTCGGAGAGCACGCAGATCATGGTGACGGCGCCGCCGAGGGTGTCGAGCGGCATGCTCACCGGGGTGCCCTGGAAGTTGGCGCCGGTGAGCACCACGCGTCGTCGGGGAGGAAGATCGGGTTGTCGCCGACCCCGTTGGCCTCGATCTCGAGCTGCTCCCGGGTCCACCGCATCTGGTCGCGCGCGGCGCCGATCACCTGCGGGAGGAGCGCATCGAGTAGGCATCCTGGACCTTGACCTTCTCCTTGCCGGTGAGGAGGTCCGAGCCGTCGATCACCGCACGGATGTTGGCCGCCGACGTCACAGCGCCGCGGAAGCCACGCAGCTCGTGGAGGCGGGAGTCGTACGGTTTCATGTTGGCGCGCAGGGCTTCGAGGCTCATCGCGCAGGCGATCTCCGCCTGTTTGAGCCAGCGCTCGACGTCCCACACCGTCAGACAGCCGATGGCGTTGGTCAGGTTGGAGCCGTTGATGACCGCGAGGCCGTCGCGGGCCTCGAGCCCCGGCACCGGGATCCCTGCGGCTTCGAGGGCCTTGGCGCCGGGCATCCTGGTACCCTCGAAGAAGGCCTCGCCTTCGCCCATCATGAGGAGGGCGATCTGGCTCATCGGCGCGAGGTCGCCGCAGGCGCCGACCGAGCCCTTCTCGCAGACCACGGGGGTAACGCCGGCGTTGAGCATCGCGATGAGCGTCTTGGTGATTTCGGGCCGGCAGCCGGAGAGGCCATTGGCGTGGACGTTGATCCGTAGCAGCATGGCCGCGCGGATGTGATCCAACGGGCAGGGCTCGCCGATACCGGCCGCGTGGTTGTAGATCAGGTAGCGTTGGAACTGTTTGACCTGCTCGTCGTCGAGCACCATCTCGGAGAACTCCCCGATGCCGGTGTTGACCCCATACATGATCTCGTGCGCCGCGACCTTCTCGTCGAGAAAAGCGCGGCAGCGTTTGATCCGTTCGAGGGCATCCGGGTGGAGCTCGACGCGCTCGCCGTGACGGGCGACCGCGACAATGTCCTCGATGCTGAGGTTCTTTCCGGTAATACGAATGGCCATGAATTCCTCCGATTACGAACGGGTCGGACAAGAGCGCTGACCCGCACGGGTCATGGTCGCTCCCACCCACCCCGCTGCAACCGAAAGGCCCCCATGGCCTCCGATCCGCGTAGGCTCATTATGCGTGTATCGGCCGGGAGGTCAAGGATGATTCGCAATTCGGTTTCGGACACTTCTCAGTCTCCGTGTCCGCCCGCCGCCGCGGTCTTCGACCGCGACCACTTCGCTCCGGCAGGTGTCGTCCGACGTGAACATCCCGATTCTCCGCGGCGGCATTGCCCGTGAGTGCCCCCTCTGACGATATTTGGGCCAGAGTCATCCACTCGCAACAAGAATCCGTGATCCCAAAATCGTCAGAGACGGCACGCCGACTGTGGGTTCCTGGCGGATGCAAGCTTGGGGGCGGCAAATCCGAAATCCGAAATCCGAAATCCGAAATTCCGCACGGGTGGCCGCGCGGGTCAGGGTCCGTCCGCTACTGCAGCCCCCGGTTTCTCAGGAGCGGTTCGATCTCCGGCTCGCGGCCGCGGAAGTTCGTGTACATCTCCAGGTAGTCCGCGGTGCCGTTGACCTCGAGGATTTTCGTGCGAAAACGCTGGGCCGTCTCCTGGTCGAAGAGGCTGGTCTCATTGAACGCTTCGAAGGCATCGTTGTCCAGCACTCCTGACCAGATGTAGCCGTAGTACCCGGCTGCATAACTACCTACGATGTGCGAGAAATAGGAGGTTCGGTAGCGGGATACGATTTCCGGAATCAGGCCGATCTCGTCGAAGTACGCCTTCTCGAAGACGTTGACGTCGAGATCGACCGGCTCGTTCAGCGTGTGGTACTCCATGTCGAGAAGGCTGGCCGCCAAATACTCCACCTGGTTGAAAC
>PVMK01174833.1_pt1 | contig 18656 bp, 18 predicted proteins | sample 1853481 | NCBI WGS metagenome assembly PVMK01 (sample SAMN08533507, study PRJNA380276) | Marine sediment metagenome, whole genome shotgun sequencing project. | reverse complement strand
GAATGTCCGCTTATGGCCGAAAGCGGACACTCAAAAGTCCGAAAAATGCCGGATAGCCGAATTTGGTGGCTAGGATGCGTCCGCGAGTGTCTGCTTTCGGCCAAAAGCGGACGTTTAGATTGGCCGTCCGACGAAGTTGTTAGGCTTCCTCATCGCTGACATCCAATGGGGCAAGCTCGACGGCAATAAATATGATCGTTACCAGTACGAAAATCATTACCCCGATCCCAACCAGAGTGTAAGTCGGTACTTCCCAGTCGACCAGGTCAAGGACCCTACGCAACGACAGCAAGAAAAAAATCGAGAGACCGAGTGCTGACACAAGAATTTTCAGCCAGTTAAGATGCCGTAGCCGACGAAGCAGCAGCCTTAGTCCCCTTTGCGATCGACCCAGAACCCGGTCCTGCGCTTCTTCAAAAGACTCATTTTCTGGCCGCATCATCCGTCTACATTTGGAGACCTAGCTAATAGCTAGAGTACCTAATTGTCGCCTAACACACCGGCAGACAGCCAGAATCGGACGGCTGCGAACGTCCGCTTCACGCCCTGAGTCCGTCCGTCAATGCTGTATCGGCTGAAACACGGCTGCCGACCCTTAACGGTCATTGGCGTCTCCTCCTAGCACCACTTGGGAAGAAAGAAGAAAATCACTCCAAATAAAGAGGAATCCCACGCGGACCGGAGGGAAGGTATATGCCAAATCGGCTGTTCGGCAGAATTCTATGCTGGCTGGGATTCCATGATTTCCACGTCATCAGGAAATCATTCAGCTTTGGCGGGGGAGGTATCGAGACAGTTGAATGCCGCCGGTGCGGTCTAAGGAGGACCCGCCAGGACTAGTTTCAAGCCAACAGCCCGTGAATGTCCGCTTTGGGTCGAAAGCGGTCACTCCGGATCAGATTTATTGCGCAGGATTACCGTGAACCGACAGACAGACTGTTCAAACCTTCATGCTGTCCATAACGGTGCGAAATCGATCGCTACAGCAGCCTCATAGGGCATCGCACTGTCGAGCGCTCCCAAATCCTGCACGAACCGGTTCAGCCGAGCTACATCGTCTTCGGTGATGGCAGGGTCGTAGAAAGGCAGGTCCCGACTCACCACGTCGGCAATTAGTTCTGCCTCATAACCTGGGAACAGCTTGTTGCCAACTTCGGTAGCTTGGGACACGTCGGCTTTCAATGCCTGCTGAACTTTTACGATTGCCCGTACTGCTGCTTCAACGACCTCCGGATGTTTCGCAATTTGGTTTTCCGAAGTTACCAGTGATGGAAAAGTAAAATGCCGGCTGGCCTCGGGCCCGTCACCACGGCGCACATCGATCACTACTGTTCCGGCGCCGCTGCGTACGGCGCATTCTGCTCCCAGCGCGTTGGCCCAGAATCCGTCAATCAGCCCCTCCTCGAGAGCCCTGGCAGCTTGCAGCCCAAACGAAACGCCCGGATCGTTGGCTCCAGGTACCGGCATGATATCGACCTCGTCGCGTTCGACATCGACGCCGGCGGCGGCTAGCAAACCCCGCAAGCCCTGGTCGACCAGCGGCGCCGCCCCGATGCGGAGGCCTTTGACGGCGTCAACATCACCCCGTTCGGCGCCCAGATCTTTGCGCAGGACCAGCAGCCAATACATTCTCCGTGCCAATGCCGCGATCAGTTTGCCACCCTCCCAGTTCGGGAAAACCTGTGGTACCGCGTGAGCAGCGCCAGCGACAAAATCAAGCTCCCCGTCGCGAAGCAGTTCAAGGCAGGTAGATACCGGAAAGATATGCTCGAGGGAAATATCAATCCCCTCGTCGGAAAAAAATCCGAGCTCGACAGCAGCGATCGCTGGAAAATAGGAGTTACTCACCAAGTCCGGAACTGCTATTTTCATTGTTACTGCACCATCTTCATTCGCGTGTTTTCGCGGATGCAGGTTAGACTGGGTGCCTTCCAACCGCAACAGATAGTGCATTGATGGGCAAACAGCGAACACGCATAGCGATCCCGGTAGCGGTGCCGAAATCTCTGTTAGAAACTGTCGACCGTTATGATCAGTAAACATCGGTAGCATGCCGGACGGTACTGCAGAAGACAGGGTCCTGATAGCCGGCGCAGGTCCGGTTGGACTCATCTGCGCGCTACGTCTTTCACAGGCAGGGATTCCGGTCACGGTGTTTGAGCAGGAGGAAAAACTGTTTGACGATCCACGTGCGGCCACCACCCACCCCGCGACGCTGGAGATGCTAGAGGAACTCGGCATCGAAAAAGAGGTAGAAGAAGCAGGCCTGGTGGCGGTCGAATTTTGCTTCTGGGACCGGCCTACCGGCGAACTGATTGCAAGTTTTGATCACGGTTTGCTGGCTGATGAGACTCGATTCCCATACGTCGTCCAGTGTGAGCAGTTCAAAACGTCCCAGATCGTCCTGGATAAACTTGCAGCATTTCCGGAATGTCGGGTCCTGTTTTCCCACAAGGTAACGGCGGCGCGCCAGACGGAGCATCAGGTTGCGGTAACTGTTGAATATCCCGATGGGGTCGGCACAGTCACTGGCCAATTTCTGATCGGCGCCGACGGCGGTCGCAGTATTGTGCGCAAGGCAATGGACATCGAGTTCGAAGGATTTACCTACCCAGAGCGTTTTCTCGTATTGACGACACCGTTCGATTTCGCGGCCCAACGGCAGTATGTCTATCGCAATTATCTAGCCGACCCAACCGAATGGTGCAATCTGTTTAAGGTATCGGGAGATGGCCCGCCGGGGCTTTGGCGCACCGTGTTTCCCACACGTGTCGACGAAACCGACGAGGAAGCGTTAAGCGACAATTCTATCCAGGGCCGGCTGCAGAAATTTTTTCCGAAAAGCGGCGAGTACGAGGTGGCCCACCGCAATCTATACGTTACCCATCAGCGAGTCGCTGCGAGCTTTGCCCATGGGCGAGTATTACTGGCCGGCGATGCTGCGCACGTGAATAATCCTATTGGTGGCATGGGGCTGAATGGCGGCATACATGATGCGATGAATCTTTCAGAAAAACTTGCCCCGATCTGGAAAGGTGATGCATCAATCGAAGATTTAGCCCATTACGATCTGCAACGGCGGACAACCGCCATTCGTTTCGTGCAGGCGCAGACAATACAGAATAAAAAGCGTCTGGAGGAAAATGACCCGGAGGTTCGAAGCGCAAACCTTAATGATTTGCGCGACACGGCCAGCGACCCGGTCCGAGCGAAGGAATTTCTTATGGGAACCGCGATGCTGACCAGCGTACGCGATGCGGCAAAACTTGGTTGAAGGATGATCGACGCCGACGGAGCAACTTTGCTAATTAGGTCGGTGCTGTTGGGACAGTCGCTACGCGGTCGCAATATCAGGGCCGGGCAGGCCATAGTTGACCGCTATGGTAGTCTGCGAATCAGCTCCACTGGATACTCACACCGGTGACCTTAATGGCCTCAGACGATAAACAGGATCAGATCAAGCTTCTGCGAACCGCAAAAGGCAAGCGGCCGCAGTATTTCTCGGATCCCGCGTTGGACAAGCTGTTAGCTATTGTCGTGTCCCTGATCAGCGAGGTGTCGGTGGTGCGCGATCGGCTGGATACCGTCGAATTATTGATAGAGAAAGGCAAACTCTTTTCCCGCGACGACATAGAAACCTTTGTACCGTCGGAGGAAGACGGCACGGCCCGTGACGAACGGCGCGCCGCTTATCTGGACCGGGTGTTTCGAATCATTCAGTCAGAACTGGACGAAATGACCGGGGGACGATCAATGCAACCGCTCGATGAAATCATCGAGGATTTCGCGGCAAAAAAATTCTAAGCGCACTGATGCGTCAGGCTGACTACTAGCCACCCGCCGGCATCGGTTCAAGCTCGGCGGCCCGCTTCATCGCGGCCTGGTAGAGCCGGATCAGGTAAGCCTTCTTGCCACTTATCCTGTTCCCCTTGGGTCTAGAAGTAGCAAAACCCCAGCGGCCGTTCAATTTGGTAATATGCGTGCAACTCAGCGTCTGCTAGAGTTCCGCGATCAAGGACAGGGTCGGCATGGAAAAGGTTCAGGAAGAGCTCAAGCGCGAATCGAAACTTCAGGATACGCGAATTACCGGACAGTTCACGCGGGAATCATCCCGTCCGACGCATTGGTCGGACCTTGGAGTCGGGAAGATTCAGCAACCCGAAGGTATATACAAAGCGGACGAGTTTACCCGCCATGTATTGCGGCGTTCGGATGCCGCCCTCGATCACGCGACTTCGATCGTATCGACTGCTTTTCGCATGGCCCGCCGAATGGGCCGCCTGAATCTAAGCGCGCTTAACCATTGTGCGCAGACCCTGGTCGGCAGCATGCTCGATCATCCAAATGCGCTGATGTGGACCCTGAGAACTAAACGAATATCTGGCCATATGTACCGGCGGTCGGTCGGCTGCGCTGTGTATTCGATTGCCCTTGGGCAAAATCTCCGTTACGAGAAAGACATGCTCACCGAACTAGCGCTGGGTGGTTTGTTGCTCGACATCGGGAAAATAGCGGTACCCGTGCCGATACTCGCGAAACCGGGAGCCCTCAGTTCCACTGAACGGGTCATGGCCCAAGCTCATGTGGATAGCGGATTCGAGCTAATACAAGCGAATGGCCTCGCGTCTGGCCGAGTTTCCGAGATGGTTCTTGGGCATCACGAGCGACTCGATGGTAGCGGCTACCCCCAACGAACCGTTGGAACCGAAATTCCAATATGTGCCCGCATCGCCGCGATTGTCGACACGTTCGATGCCTTAACGGTTGACCGCCCATATGCGATGAGCCTCTCGCCAGCCGATGGGTTGCGCCGGCTCGACGAGGACCGCGGACTCAAGTTTGATGGAGCCCTGGTTAACCAATTTTTAAGTGCTCTCGGTGCCTACCCGACTGGAACCTGGGTGAAACTGGCCGACGGCTCCGTGGGGATCGTCTGTGTGCAGAGCCCGGATGAACCACAGCGCCCGCGAATCGCCATCATTCTGGACCCGGATAATCAGCCCTTATCGTCTCTGCAATGGTTCGAACCCAGCGATCCGACCGAGATCGCCGAAACTCTATCACCAGCCAGCCAACCTACCGATGCCAGCAGGCTGGAACGAACCCTGCAAGTCGGTATGTATCCGGGGTGAAGAAGTGACCGGCTGGTAGGTCGGTAATACGCGTACGCCGGCTAATTATCGAATAGACGCCAAGGGTTATTTATTACTTACGTCTATCGCTACTGGATCGGTTTTCCAGCACCTCAAGATCATCATCGCTGTCGTCCGCACTCAGGTACGGCGCGCGGCGATTTTGCTCGTCACGCCTCTCACGGTGATATTTGAAGGTGCACTCGCACTTGCGATCGCACCCTGGTAACGGAAGCTCCGGTATTTCTTCGGCCAGAAAGCGCTTACCACGAAGCTCCCGGGCAGCGTGGCACGGATGATGCTGGATCTGAATCGACACGGCCTCAAAACTTGCGCCCATGTCCGGAAAGCGCCGCGACGCGCCAGCCGGGGTCCGTTCGAGTGAACTGACCTCGGGAGTCACCCGATTTTTGGGCGCCGTCGGGCTACTGCTGCGATTCTTGCGGCGCGAAGCCACAAACCACAGAGCCATGCCGACCCCCGCCGCAGCGACTGGCAGCCAGACCATTGTTTCCATTCGGCACACCCCGAAGCATTACCTAAGCATTTGATATCAACTAAATGGTCACGACTCGATGACCTGCGTCTCAACTTGCTGATATAGCTCACGGCAGCGGCTGGCGAGGACCATCAGAGCAGGGCACTCTGGTAATATCAGGCGGACTGATGCTGATTTTCGCGCCTCCCGAGGTCGTCAGAATCGGGACGTGTATGCCGACGCGCGAGCCTGCGGGAATTACGAGAAAAGCATCTTTAGCACATCGGCTGGCGCATCCAGGACCATCGTTCAATCGCTAAAGGTGTTGCTTATAGCGCCGTGGGACCAATGGGAGGCATGCAGGGTATTGGAGACCAAGAATGGAAATATATAAGGAGTTCGTGTTCGAGTCGGCCCACCGATTGCCCAACGTTCCGGACTGGCATAAATGCGGTCGCATGCACGGCCATTCCTTCAAAGGAACAATATACGTAACAGGGGAAGTCGGGGATAAGACCGGCTGGGTCATGGATTACGCTGAAATGAAGGAGATTTTCCAGCCAATACATGAGCAACTCGACCACCATTGCCTCAATGATATTCCGGGCCTTGAGAATCCAACCAGCGAAGTGCTGGCCCGTTGGATATGGAACAAGCTGAAACCCGATCTACCGAACCTGTCCCGCGTTGTCATCAACGAAACCTGCACCAGCGGCTGCATATACCGGGGCGAGGAAAACCAATGAACAAAAAATTGCGTCGGCACCCGCACGAGCACCTCGCAAAGGACAAAGATTGACCGCAGCTCCCAGCGTTGCCAGCAAGCTGCCGAAAGTCGGGACGACGATTTTCACGATCATGTCCCAACTTGCGCTCGACCACGACGCAATCAATCTATCGCAGGGGTTCCCGGATTTTTCAGCACCAACGGAACTGCTGGAGCGCGTTTCTTATCACCTGGGTGCCGGTCACAACCAGTACGCGCCGATGGCCGGCGCTCCGGAATTGCGCAAGCAGATCGGGATCAAGGTTGACCGAACCTACCGTCGTCGGGTGGATACAAATTCCGAAGTCACGGTCACATCGGGCGCTACCGAAGCATTGTTCTCTGCGATACAGGCGTTCGTAAACCCGGGTGAGCAAGTCATCGTTTTTGATCCGGCGTACGACTCATACGACCCTGCCGTAACACTGGCAGGAGGCGAAACCGTTCATTTACCGCTGGTAGCTCCAGCATTTTCGGTGGATTGGGACCGGGTCCGGGATGCGATCAACCCTAAGACCCGTATGATCATTCTGAATTCCCCCCACAATCCCACCGGAGCCGTGTTGTCGGCGGAAGATTTGAACACACTGGCCGAGCTACTTCGCGACACGTCCGTGATCCTGTTGAGTGACGAAGTCTATGAGCACATTATCTTTGACGATCAGGTTCACCAGACTTTGCTAAAACACGACGAGCTTGCACAACGTAGTCTGGTCGTTTCGTCATTCGGCAAGACATATCACGCCACCGGCTGGAAGGTGGGATACTGCATCGCGCCCGCCCCACTAATGGCCGAATTTCGGCGGGTGCATCAGTTCGTCCAGTTCTGCGTCGTCACGCCGATACAATTGGCGCTTGCGGACTACCTGGACTCCGCACCGGAACATTACCTGCAACTACATGATTTCTACCAGAAAAAAAGGGATGCCTTTTGCCGGCTAATGGAACCCTCTCGGTTCAGTTTCACACCATCCGCCGGAACCTACTTTCAACTGATGGACTACAGCGACCTGACCGACGAATCCGATGTGGACTATACGCGGAGACTGACGACCGAGGTGGGAGTGGCTGCCATTCCGATATCGGTATTCTACGAGACGCCTCCCGAGCAGAACTTGTTAAGGTTTTGCTTTGCCAAGGACGACTCGACCCTGGAGCGAGCCGCAGAAATCCTATGCGCGATTTGACGATCACATTATTACAGGCTGAGCTGGCCTGGCATGATCCCGAATCTAACCGGGCGCATTTTGAACAACAGATTGCGGCCTCCTCGGAAGCTTCGGACCTGATCATTCTTCCCGAAATGTTTACGACCGGCTTTACGATGGAGGCAAACAAAAATGCTGAGACCATGGATGGTGATACGGTCGCATGGATGGCCAAGGTGGCCGGCAATGAACAGGTGACTTTGTGTGGCAGCATCATCATCGAGCACACTGGGCATTTCTACAACCGACTCGTTTGGATGCCTCCGGACGGCCAGTTGGCAAGCTACGATAAACGCCACCTGTTCCGAATGGCCGATGAGCACCAGCATTACACCGCTGGCCAACGGCGGACGCTGGTGCAGCTCGGGGAATGGCGAATCTGTCCGCTGGTATGTTATGACCTTCGCTTTCCCGCCTGGAGCCGCGGCCGAAACGAGTTTGATTTACTGATATACGTAGCCAACTGGCCGGCCGCCCGCCGTTCGGCCTGGCGGGTGTTATTACCGGCACGAGCAGTTGAAAATCAGTGTTACGTCGCAGGCGTCAATCGGATCGGCGAGGACGGCAACGGAGTCGCGTATGCCGGCGATAGTATGGTCGCGGATTATCTCGGTAGCCTGGTTACCGACTGTGAGGATCGTCCCTGTTCCACAACCGTATCCCTCGATCTGGATGCGCTGATTCGATACCGGGAAAAATTCCCTGCATTCCTCGACGGCGACGAATTCACGATTCGTGATTAGTGCCAGGAGCCGAGAATCGCACCCATTACGGTGAACGACACAGCATGATAGCCGGCATTGATCGCATACAATTTCCACGACTTACGTTCGAACATGTATGTAATGCCCATTGCCGCGCCGACAAAAAAGACGCCAACAAGCATGCCCACCCTTAGCCCATAAGCCAGATCCGAATTGGGGCCGAGTACTGCCGCCAGCATAGAAGCGCAAAACCACTGCAACACAAATGCGATAACAAATACTGCTCCAATATTACGTTCGAGCCCGCCTTCAGTAGGAAACTTGTTCTCGGCTACCCACGGATGCCCGAAGACCAAGGGCGAATACCATAAGCCTCCGATCAGAAACGTCGCTACCGTTGCCGCCAGCACCGCCAACCAGTTCACAAACCCAAAAGCGACCGTAATTTCCATGGCATCCATCTCAAGTCTCCCAGTAAAGCATCAACACTCCGCGCGGCGCATATCCAGCGTTTGCCGCCTCCAGAAACTGCCGCCTGCCAATGAATTGACAGCAACATGTTGCTCCTAAATCTTACGCGATTGCATCCGCATATCACGCAACCCTTGCCGCGTTTGGATTGCAGTTCTACCTCGATTTAATGAAGCGCTGATACAACGGTGCCTGAAAACATCCGACCAGTGTCCGGGTGCGTACCCGCCGGGTCGCCCCGCCATCGCGCTGAGTATCACCAGGGCGCCAGGCATCGGTCGGGGACGACCCCATTTGACATAATAAACCCTTGACTCTAGACCTAGGTCCATGGTTTAGTATTCGTCGCATGCTCGAAGAAACCCCCAAAACACTGACGATTGGACGCCTTGCCAGGCAAGCGGCGGTCGGCATCGACACGGTGCGGTTCTACGAACGCCGGGGCCTGTTGCCCGAGCCGTCCCGGACAGCGGCCGGTTATCGGCTGTACGCGGACGACATCGTCGCACGCCTCCGCTTTATCCGGCGCGCCAAAGCGTTGGGATTCAGTCTCGACGAAATCGGCAATTTGCTCGACCTGCACGATCGCGGTGGTCAGAAATCCGCGGTCAAACAATTAACACAACGCAAGCTGGCCCAGATCAATGCAAAAATCGCTGATTTATCCAAAATCCGGGATGTGCTCCGGGAATTGGAAAGCGAGTGCTCTGGCACCGGCGATGTTGACGGTTGTCCAATCATCGAAACGCTCGCGACAGAAAAGGACTGATAAATAATCATGGCTACCCGCGATATAAGTTCGCATGGTTCCCCCGTCGACGCGCCCGTCGTGCCGCGCGATTCGGAATTATTGGATATCCAGGTCAGCGGCATGACCTGCGGCGCTTGCGCCACACGGTTGCAAAAGGCCTTGTCGCGTGCTTCTGGCGTCCACGCAGCAGACGTGAATTTTGCAACGGAGCGTGCGCGCGTCCAGTTCGACGCGAGCCAGACAGGCATTGGCGCGATTGCCGATGCCGTTGTGCGCGCCGGTTTCGAAGTGCCTGAGGAACGCTACTCTTTCGGTGTAAGTGGTATGACTTGCAGTGCTTGCGCGACGCGTATAGAGAAAGCGCTGCGCCGCGTTCCGGGTGTCGTCGCGGCAAACGTCAACCTCGCGCTGGAACGGGCAGATGTCACAAGCGTGGCCGGCAAAGTTCAGCCGCAAGCCCTGGCAGAGGCGGTCGCGAAAGCCGGTTATCAGGCGCAACTGAGATCCGATACCGATACCCGAGCGAAGGCAGACGCAGATTTTCAGCGTCAACAAGCAGCCAAATTGGAACGCGACTCGCGCACGCTACTGATTTCAATTGCATTGACCTTACCTTTTATCGCGCAGATGGTATCCACATTTGTCGGCTGGTCATTTCACATGCACGCAGCGATGGAAGTGGCTCTGGCTACGCCGGTACAATTCGTCATTGGGGCGCGGTTTTACAAGGGTGCGTACAATGCGCTGCGCGCCCGTTCCGGGAACATGGACGTACTGGTGGTCATGGGCACCAGCGCCGCCTATATCTACAGCTACTACTTGCTTGGCCGTCTTGGCACGGAAGCGCAAGGCCAACTCTACTTCGAGGCCTCGGCCGTCATCATCACTTTGGTGCTGCTCGGAAAATATCTCGAAGCCCGCACGAAACGCGGCACGACTGCGGCAATACGGCAGCTGATGGACTTGCGCCCGGAAACCGCGCATGTCCTGCGCGACGGTGGCGAGATCGAGCTGTCCGTCGCCGATGTATGCAGCGGCGACCTCATCATCGTGCGTCCCGGCGAACGTATTCCTGTCGACGGGATCGTCACCGAGGGCATGAGCGAGATCGATGAATCACTGATCACCGGGGAAAGTCTGCCGGTCGCCAAACAGGACGGCGATCCCGTCACCGGTGGTGCGATCAACGGGACCGGTTTGCTGACGGTCCGGGCAACGGCGGTTGGCGAGGATTCGACGCTGTCGAGGATTATTCGACTGGTCGAGAACGCCCAGGCCGGCAAGGCCCCGGTGCAGCGACTGGTGGACCGGATCAGCGAAATTTTTGTCCCCACCGTCGTCGCAATAGCAACCGTGACCTTTATTGCATGGATGCTGGTCTCGGGAAATCTTGAACAGGCGCTGTTAGCCGCTGTGTCCGTACTGGTCATTGCCTGCCCTTGCGCACTCGGGCTGGCCACACCGACGGCGATCATGACCGGCACCGGCGTGGCCGCGCGCCACGGTATTCTCATCAAGGACGTGGAGTCCCTGGAAAGCGCCCACCGGATCAATGCGGTGGTATTCGACAAAACCGGAACATTGACGCAGGGCCGCCCCAGTGTTGTTGGTAGCCACCTGGTCGCGGCAACGGAACCAGAACTGCTGACCGTGGCCGCGTCGCTACAGCAGGGCAGTGAACATCCGCTGGCCAGTGCGATGCTGGCGCGTGCCCGCGAAGACGATTTGTCACTGCACGCCATCGAGGCGTTTCAGAGTCACACGGGACGGGGTGTATCCGGCCAGGTAGCTGGTGCTGATGTATTGATCGGCAACGTGGCTTTCATGGCAGAGAATGGCATTGAAGTATCGGCTAATTCCGGACCGGCTGCCGAGTGGGAAAGCCAGGGCAAGACGGTGATCTGGGTCGCCCGCTCCGGCCAGTTGCTCGGTTCGTTGGCGATTGCGGACTCGCTACGACCCGAATCCGCGCCGGCGATTCAGGAACTCAAGGCTATGAAAGTCAAAACCCTGCTGATCTCCGGTGACGCGATCCCGGTGGCCGAGGAAATCGGTCGTCAGGTGGGTGTCGACACGACAATGGGCGGAGTCAAACCGGACGATAAGGCCCGGGAGGTCGAAAAACTCGCGGCCGAAGGTTATTGCGTGGGCATGATCGGCGATGGTATCAACGACGCGCCGGCGCTGGCCGCGGCGGACGTCGGTATTGCGATGGGTACCGGGACCGACATTGCGATGGAAACGGCCGGCGTGACATTGATGCGTCCCGATCCGCGACTGGTCGCCGCAGCCATTTCAGTCAGCCGGGCCACATGGAACAAGATCCGCCAGAATTTGTTCTGGGCCTTTATATATAACGTCATTGGCATACCGCTTGCGGCCCTGGGAATGTTAAGCCCCGCAATTGCCGGCGCGGCGATGGCAATGAGCAGCGTTAGCGTCGTCAGCAACTCATTGTTGCTGAAGCGTTGGAAACCGAAACAGGCAAAAACATAGTGTGCAACAAAACAACCACAGAAAAATCTGAGGAGAGAGTCAATGGAACGTATAGAAATTAAAGTCGAGGGTATGACCTGTGGGGGTTGCGTTACCAGCGTGCAGAACGCGCTGACCCAGCGGGATGGCGTTAGCACCGCATCGGCCGATCTGGATAGCGGCATCGTTGCCGTGGAATTTGATCCGGCAGTTATCCAGCAACCTGGATTACAAGAAGCAATTATCGACGCAGGCTTCGACGTCGCGGCCTGAAGTTATTCAACTGTCAGTACGGCGCGGCCGTCGGTCGCGGCACTGACAACGCCCGGTTCGAGAAACGCCCAGGCAGACGCTTCATCACGCGTGTAGGCATCCATAAATGCCAGTGATGCGGCGTTGAATGCCGCGAGACCGTAATGGTCCGGTTCCTTGTCCACGTCACGATGAATCAGCCCGCCAAAATAATGATCGCCATGTTCGATCAATAGCAGATACTTGTCACCGGTCGGGTCGTCAGGAATCGTCAGAATTTCGTTCTGATACTCAGCGACTCGGCGACCATCGCCCATCAGACCGTAATCATCGGGCCCCGTCGACAAAAGAGTAGGGGCCGAGCCGCCCTTCCAGGTGTCGTCCGGCATCATCGCCATTTTGCCGGGGTCGCTGAGCATCACCGCCGCCATGAAACGGTCCTCGCTGCTTTCGGTCACGAAATCGTTGCTTGGATTTCGCATTCGCTGCCCGGTATTGACCAACACCACCTGGGTACCAACGGAATGACCGGCGGCAATGATCTGGTCGCGATTCAACTTACCTTTTAGACCCGTATTCTGTGCCACGATCTCGTCTAGCCCATCCAGGACAAGCGACATATCCGAGATTCGGGTCTGGATAACGTTGATCATGTCCTCGGTCTTGGTGGGCGTGATGCCGTAATTGGCATCTATGTGGTTCGGCAGAATGATGACATAGCCGCGTGCGGCCCAGAACTCTACGACCAGGTCGTATTTGTCACCCGAGGAGAATGTCCCGTGTGAAAAAACGACGACCGGGTACGGCCCGCCCTGAACCGGGTATACGATGCGCAACGACATTTCCCGGTCTTGGTCCGGAACTGCCAGTGCGGCTGCTCCATCCGAAGTGACCGCAAGCGGCCCGACAACGCCATCGTACAACGCTTGTGCGTGCACGGTGCCCGCCAACAGAGAAACCAGCAAAATTACCGCGGGTGAAGCGGCCAGAGACCCATTCATCAATCTACACCTGCCTTTGTAACTGCCGCGGCCGATGGTATAAAGCCGGGCGACTTGATCCGCACGACGATCGCCAACAGCATGACGCATCCATTAAAAACACCGACCAGCGCGAATGGCGCGGCACCGCCGTAAGCATCGAACAATATTCCACCAATACCGGACGTGATCAAGATACCGATTGCTCCCGACATATTAAACATACCGATGACAGAGCCTCGTGTAAGGCGCGGCGCCTCGTGGGAGATCATAGTCGTTGCACCAAAGAAGGCACTGATCTGGCCGATTCCCAGCAATATGAAATACGGGGTAGCTTCGGGAGCAAGAGGATTGTCAACCAGAAGCATCGACGAATAACCGATCGCCGCCAAGAACATGCAAAAGATCACGCCGCTGACTCGGTTGAATCGATCCATGATGGCACCGAGGACTAAAAGCCAAACAAACGCCGCGCCCGATGCGGTCGCAAATATCCTGGCCCCTTGCGACGCAGCCTCTGCGACGGGCAAGCCCTGCTGCACACCTGCTGTAGTACCCCACAGTACGACGAATATTCCAAGAATCACGAGATCGCTGCGGGCAACGAACGCGGTCGCATAGCTCAACGCGATCCTGGGGTTCTTGCCTTCCAGCCAGCCGCTCAGAATCAACTCTCGCCATGGCGGCTGTTCTTCCTTCTTCCCGGGGGTGCCTTTTTTCAGCCCCAAGCCGACCACGATTGCGGAAATAGTGCAGAGCGAAAACACGATGACATGGATAATGCGAGTGACCGCAATAGCATCGAAACCTGCACTGCTCAATGCGAGTGGCAGGCGATTTCCAATAAAGATGGCAACGAAAATCACGCCCAAGCCATTCAGCATACCTCCGAGCGCAACGGTTTTGCCCCGCGACACGTCCTGCGGGTAGTCAGCGATGATCGTGCCGAGCATGCCCGTCGACGCGGCAAGACCGGCCGCATAAATGATCCGATAGACGAACAACTCGGGTATCGAGTCGGCAAAGGGATAGAACAGGTAACCCAGGCCCATGACGAACAGGCCCAGAGAGAAAAGCCAGCGCCGGCCGATGCGGTCGGCCAGAATGCCGACGATGCCGAAGACCAAGAACTGCGCTATCTCGGTCGCGATGACCAGGTAGCCGCTGAGCTGGCCTTGCTGTGCGAGCGGAACATTAAGTGTCGAATTAAGGACCAGCGGGGTACCGGTGTTGACGAAGGTCAACAGACCAATCGTCGTCAAGGCCGCATACATATATGCGTACACATTCGCCCGGCTAATGCCCGGTATCAGCCAGATTGGGCCGAATTTTATCCCCGATTTATCCACTGGCATCGAGCTGCGATGGTCGGCTGTCATGCGTTGTAGTCTCTCCGAGCCGGGCCTGGATAGGCCGACCCCTACTCAACTGATGAAAACGATCCACTCACAGAATGATGTGAATGGACTTGGACTGAGTGTAGCTCAGAAGCTCGTCGAGGCACTCTTCGCGGCCAATACCGCTGTTTTTGTACCCGGCGAAACCGGTGCTCATATAATGGCGTCCGCCGCCGTTGATCCAGACACAGCCGGATTCGATTTGGCGCGCGGTGCGCATCGCGGTCGTGACATCATTGGTCCAGATTCCGGCCGTCAGTCCGTACTCGGTACCGTTCGCCATCTCGATCGCTTCGGAGGTCTCGCTCCAGCGCAGCACCGACAATACGGGCCCGAAGACCTCGTCGCGGGCAATGCGCATGTCCATTGTGACGTCGCCGAAAACTGTCGGCCGAATCCAGTAACCGCGCTCAAACTCCTCTCCTTCGGGGCGTTCGCCGCCGGTCAGAAGCTTCGCGCCCTGTTCCCGGGCCGATTCGATGAGCGCTACCACATGCCGGTAATGGCCTTCAGAATTGATCGGCCCCATCTCGGAGGCGGTGTCCAGTGCATCGCCGACCTTGATACGGCCGACCCGCTCGACCACGCGCTCGATCACGGCGTCGTAAAGTGATTCGTGCACCATCAGCCGGCTCGTGGAACCGCAGGATTGGCCGGCCCACGCAAAATTCATCCCGGCGACAGCCGCGTTGGCAACCGTTTCCACATCGGCATCGGGAAATACGATGAACGGGTTTTTGCCACCGAGTTCCAGGCTGATGTGCTTGACGGCGACTTCGGCGGCAGCTCGTTGGATGGCCATGCCGGTCGGGATCGACCCGGTGAAGCCGATACGCTGCACGTCCGGGTGGCGAACAATCGCGTCACCGACGACGATGCCCTGACCCGACACGATGTTCACAACGCCCGGCGGCAATACCCTTTGGCAGATTTCCGCCATGACCGTCGCCGACAGAGGGCTCTGGTCCGGTGACTTCAAGACGACCGCATTGCCCGCCATCAGCGGTGCGGCCAGGTGGGCGCCAGCAAACAGGAACGGATGGTTGAACGGTACGATCCTGCCGACCACGCCGTATGGTTCCCGCATCGTGAAGTGGATGTTTTGCGGAGTCGCGGGCACGCTTTCGCCTTTGATTTCAGTGCCGAGCCCGGCCATGAAATCGACATAACCAGCAACCAGCACGATATCGTTGCCGAGGCTGGCGATGGTATTGCCGGTATCCGCGGCCTCCATCGGCACAACCGCTTCCTCACTGGCACGAATCGCGGCTGCCAATTCACGCATCAGGGCACCGCGCTCGAAGACCGACTTCGCGCCCCATTCCGGTTGCGCCGCCTTGGCGGCGGCGACAGCGCGGTTCACGTCCTCGACGCTGCCGGCCGGAACCCGGCCGTGAACTTCCTCGGTCGACGGGTTCACCGACTCCATCCACTCGCCACTTTCGCTGGCGACAAACTCGCCGCCGATATACATCAGCCGGTCACCGAAAGTCGTATCCAATAGGTTGTCCTGAAATTATCGGAGTATTGATTAGTTTTAGCGTTTTGGGGCCGACGGCCACGCCGAAACGATAGATGGGAGGGGATCGGAACACCGCGAAAACCGGGCTCGCGTCCACCTGCTGGCGGCCAGCGAAGCGGGCATTCCCACCTCAACCGGCCAGCGAGGGCACGACGCCGTCAGGCCGGGCCAGTCGCCGTCTCGGCCGGCTCCGGGTAGACGTAGTTTTTCGGTGCAAACCGCAGCACCAGCACCGCCCACACAAATATGACGACATTGGCAACACCGACCAGGATGAATGGCCCAACCCGTGCAACGCTGTCGAACAATTCCCCGCCAGCCTTGGCGACCAGCAAAATCCCGAGCGCGCCGAACAGGCTGAACATTCCTATGACGGCCCCGCGGCCTTTCACCGGAGCTTCCTTGCCGACCAGCGATATCGCTGACAGATTGGCCGTGATCTCGCCCAATCCTATCAACACAGCAGCGTAATACATCTCGCTTCCCAACGGGTCGCCGACAAATGCCAGCGACAGATAGCCAATGCTGGCGAGGACCATCGCGATGGCCAGGCCAAAAACCCGATCGATTTTGTCGAGCACAAATCCCATAACCACCGCGCAGGGAAGCGCGGCTGCCTGGATGATCACGTAAAATTTCAAACCAGCGGCCATCGCTTCAGTCGTGCTCATTCCGCGCTGCGTACCTTCAAGAAACAACCAGGTCGTGAAAAATGTGCTGAGTACAGCCAGATCGCCGCGGGATACGAGAGCCGCGCCGTACGACAATGCAATGCGCGGATTTCGGGCCGCTGCCAGCCCAACCTTGAGCGTCGACAGCATCGGCTCGCGTTTTTTAACCTGTTCCGGAGCCCCTTTCTTCAAACCGAGAATAGCGACGGTGGCCACGACCACACACATCGCCGCTACGGTCCAGCGGGTGTAGGTGATTGCCCACTGCGGCGAGAATCCTTCGCCCTGGTACCACTCGGGTAAGCCCCGGAAATACATTGTGAGTATGACCATACCGACCGCGTTGAACAGCATGGTGGCCGCAATCATTTTGGCGCGGGATTTTTCAATCGGGTAGTCGTTGGCAACCGCCGCGAGCATTGCCGAGGCGCCAGCGGTACCCAGCGCATAGACGAGACGGTAAATCGTAAGCTGCCCGATATCTTCGGCAAGCGGGTACAGAAAATGCCCGAGACCTATCAGCAAAAACGCCGCCGCATAGATAGGCCTTCGGCCGATCCTGTCAGACAAAGCGCCGATCGGCGCGATGAAAATCAGGACGACGATCTCGTGATAGAAAGTCAGGCTTCCCGCCAGACGACCGAACTCGCTCTCATCGATCCCGAGAATTTCTTTGAAGATGATCGGCTGACCCGCGTTCATGTAGGCCATGACCGCGATGCCGAAGAAGGATGCAAAGAACAGCGCGGCGATATTGATCGGCCTCACACCGGGTAACATCCACAGCGGTCCGATGCGCAGCCCTGTTTCCTCGTTCGAATCGTCTTTGTTAGCGTCGGTCATGTTCCCTCGCCGTTACTGATACTGGCCACCGTCACATTAAGCGAGCACCAGCATATCGACTGTTCCCGATGCCGTCTAATGGGTTTTTGGTCCCGGCGCTGTCCAGGTGCAGCTCCGCACGCCAAGGCGTTAGAATACGCGTACTGGCGTACCAATAAATTCGCGGCGGGTCCCGGTCCTTCGGTTCCGCCAAAACAAAGTTGCCAATCGCAAGAGGAAAGTGCATGTGGAGCATCATCAAGAAAGTCATGCTGGGTCTGGTAGTCGTTATCGTGCTGCTCGTCGCTGCGTCCGCAATATTCGTTTACCGTGAGGCCAATCGCGAAATCGAACCACACTTCGCCGGCCAATGCGAAATCATGCAGCTCGACGGCAGTTCCGAGGATATTCAGGTGGACCGGGAACGCGGATTGGCCTATCTGTCCCTACGCGACCCTATTGGCGACATGAACGGCAACGACGTGCCACAAGGCACGATTGCCCGAATCGATCTCAATGCTGAGGTGCCAGTCGCGACATCGGCTTTGATCAACGCACCCGACCATCTGCACCCCCATGGCCTGAGTCTGTTCATCGACGCCGACGGTCAGCGTTATATATTCGTCGTGAATCATCCGGAAGACCGTGAGAATGGCGACGAGGCAGTCGAATCCTTTCGTGAGACCCAGCCAGGGCGTTTTGCGCATGTCGAGACGTTCAGGAATGCATTGTTAACGCACCCCAATGATATCGTGGCGGTCGGTCCTCGCGAGTTCTACGTCGCCATCGATACCGGGCCACAACGCGACGGCAAACCGACAAATCTGCTGCATTTTCGCGGTGATGACGTGCACATCGTCACCAATGACATCGAGTCTGGCGGAGGCATCAACGCTTCGGCAGATGGCCGGTTTGTTTACGTCGCCGAAACTGATGCCCGAGCCATACGCGTATTCGGAAGAAATCCGGCCGACGGCAAGCTGACATCGCTGCGGCGCATCGAGCTGCCACGTGCTCCGGTAATATC
>PVMK01166284.1_pt1 | contig 18662 bp, 15 predicted proteins | sample 1853481 | NCBI WGS metagenome assembly PVMK01 (sample SAMN08533507, study PRJNA380276) | Marine sediment metagenome, whole genome shotgun sequencing project. | reverse complement strand
AGACGCCATCGGACCCATGATCGCCTCAGCAGTGAAGGGCGGTGCGCTACGCGTGCTCGTCGAGGTGGTGATCGACCAGACATGAGTAGCTCCACCCACCCGCTCGCAGAGGCGATTGCGCCGCTCGTGGACGCGGTCGGTGGATCCATCGTCGCCGCCGAAGACATCGAGGACGGGGACATCGAGCTCCACTGGAACGGCAAGGCCGCCCTTGGAGTGCGGATTGCCGAGATCGTGTCGCTCGACCGGCTCGTCGCCACTGTTGAGGATCAGCTTGGGGCACCGTTGGCAAAACTCGACAGAGCAGACAAACAACGTGCGGTGCGGATGCTCGACGAACGTGGCGCGTTCCGTCTCCGCAAGTCGATCGAGGAGGTCGGCGCCGCAATGGGCGTCAGCCGCATAACGATCTACAACTACCTCAACGCCCCAAGAGAGAGCTAGCGGCAGAGTTTCACTCTGCTGCTACGCCCGCCATCATCAGGCCGACTTCCTCGCGGGTTGCCGTCTTCGGATCAACAATGCCCATAATCTTCCCCTCGTAGAGGACGGCGATCCGGTCTGAGAGTCCGAACACCTCGTCGAGGTCCTCGGAGATCATCAGAATCGCTGTACGGGCGTTGCGGTGCTCGATCAGTACCGCTTGGATGAACTCGGCGTCCGTGAGTTGGTTGCGCTTGTCGATCAACCTGCGGTGGATGTACTCGGCGGCTCCGATGTCGACGCCGCGGGTTGGTTGCGATGCGACCAGGACGGTCGGTGACGAGGAGAGCTCCCTCGCCAAGATCACCTTCTGGATGTTCCCACCCGAAAGTGACCCACACGACGTCTCGACCGAAGGTGTGCGAATATCAAACGCCTCGACGAGATCCTCAGCATGGTTCCTGATGGTTTCAAAGTCGAACATCCCTCGCTTCAGGTAGTCCTGGCTCGCATGGTCGATGAGCAGGAGGTTCTCCCACACCGTGAAGGCACCGATTGCTCCGTCTCTCATCCGCTCTTCAGGAACGTATGCAAGCCCGGCTTCGCGCACTGTATTGGGATGCGCCCCCGTGACGTCCACACCGGCGACCGTGACGGTTCCACTCTCGGGCTTTCGCAGGCCAGCTACCGTCTCGGCCAGTTCACGCTGGCCGTTGCCCGACACGCCAGCGATCCCGAGGATCTCGCCACGACGGACGCTGAGATCGAGATGATCAATCACGATCAGATCCCGATCACCCATCACCGTGAGATCTTTGATCTCGAGCGCGACCTCTCCTGGCTCGGCCGTGAGTTTGTCAGGGGTGAGCTTCACCGCCCGACCAACCATCATGTTGGCAAGGCTCTCACGCGTCGCTCCTTCGACAGGGACCTCTCCGGTCACCGCTCCGTGCCGTAGCACCGTGATCCGGTTGCTGAGCGCAAGAACCTCGTGGAGCTTGTGAGAGATGAAGATCAACCCTCGCCCGTCAGCGGTGAGTTGCCGCAACGTAGCAAACAGCTGGTCCACCTCCTGGGGAGTGAGCACCGCCGTTGGTTCGTCGAGAATCAGCAATCGGGCGTCTCGGTATAGGGCCTTGATGATCTCGACTCTTTGGCGCTCTCCCACCGAGAGCTGCCAGATGAGTGCTCCCGGATCCAGATCCAATCCATACCGGTCAGCAAGCTCGAGAATCCGTTTCGACACGACAGCGAGGTCGGTGAGCATGCCGCGACTGGACTTGAGTCCGAGCGCCACATTCTCGGCGACCGTCAGTGTCGGAACCAGCATGAAGTGCTGGTGGATCATTCCGATCCCGTGCTTGATCGCGTCGGTGGGATCGCCAAGGGTAACCACCTCACCGTCAATCAGGATCTCGCCCTCATCGGCCGGGTACAGGCCGTACAAGACTTTCATCAGTGTGCTCTTGCCTGCACCGTTCTCGCCAAGCAGCGTGTGGACCTCGCCCGCGTGCAGGTCAAAGTCCACGCTGTCGTTCGCGATGACGCCAGGGAACCGTTTTGTGATTCCCCGCATCTCAAGCATCGGACCGGAAGCTCCCGCCACACGCCTCTCCTGTTTCGCTGGTTGCGTGGAGAGGGCCTACTGGCCCTCTCCACGTTGTGTTCGTTCTATCCCTCTGACTTGAACAGTTCGATCGCATCGTCTGCGAGCTTCTTGACGTCTGCTGGCAGGTCGTAACCGTCGTTGTACTCGATGACCAGGCCGTCGTTGGCGAACGTGATGCTGAAGAGCTCACCACCGAGCTTGCCGTCCTTCACATTCTCGATCATCTCCTCGAGGATGTGCTCCCAGTGGTACACCTGGGAAGCAACGACGATCTCTGGAGCGAGACTCGTCTGGTTCGCCTGCGTGCCGAACCACAACACTCCCTCGGTCTTTGCAACTCCTACTGCCCCAACAACCATCTGTGCAGTGCCGGACAACACGTCGGCGCCTGCGCCGATCAATGATGTCGCCGCTTCAGATGCCAGTGCAACGTCACTGAACGAGTCAATGTAGTTGACAGGCACCTCGGCGCCAGGGTTCTGGATGAGAACGCCAGCCTTGAAGCCATCCACATAGAGCTTGGCATCGCCAACCTCGATCGGACCGACAATGCCAACGACATTGCTCGCCGAGAGGGCCGCTGCCATGATTCCCATGACGCGTCCACCCTGATCGGATGCAGCTTCATACGAGTACACATTGGCGAGACCAAACGTATCCGCTGATGTGCCCCATGCGAATGAGGTGTCAGGGAAGTCTGGTGCAATCTCCTGGAGCGAACCGCCGTACTGCGATCCATGCGCGATCACCAGGTCATAGCCATCAGATGCGTAGTCGCGAATCGCAACAGCAGCATCGTCAACAACGAATGTTCCATCCGTCACGGCTACCTCAGAAACGACGCCCGACTCCAGGAGCACGTTTGCCGCGTCAACAATGGACTGCGTGAACGCAAGGTCATTCGACGCCGATGGTGCAACAATCGCGACCCTGAAGCCGTCGTCACTGGCATCGTCGTCGCCACTGCTGCATGCGGCGGCAACGAGCGCGAACACTGCAAGCAGTGCCGCTAGTTTCATACTTCTCTTTTTCACTGTTCCTCCTATACAAACGGACCGCGCGCGGTCCCTACTGTCCTCTCGTGAATGGCTTGGTCAACGCTGCGGGCGCTCGGAAGCGTCCGGCAACGAAGGCCAACGCGAGAATTGTTATCACTGCCGGCGCCATTGCCGCCAGATTCGAAAGGTCCCTCGGGATTATCTCGAGTGTTTTCAACTCAAGAACCAGAGCATTGATAAATCCGAACAGGAGGGCCCCAAGCATGATTCCAACGGGTCTGAAGGCGCCGAAGTAGACCAGCGCAATAGCGATGAAGCCTGCTCCGTTGGTCAGGTTCTGCTGGAAGATGCCAAGCGAAATGGCGAGCACGCCGCCTGCAATGCCGCCAAGCGTTCCACCGATGAGCTGGGTTGCGTATCTGACCCTCGCGACACTGACCCCGAGCGTGTCGGCGGCATCGGGGTATTCACCAACGGCGCGGATGTTCATACCGAAGGTGGTTCGGTTGATGATGAATGTGCCCAGAGGGATGGCGGCAAACGCCATGTAGACGACGAGGCTGTGCTGGAAGAACATCTCGCCGATGTAGGGGATGTCGGCGAGAATCGGAACATGGATCTTGGGGAATGTGTCGATCGGAATAGGTGTACCGACCAGTTTCTGAAAGAGAAGATCGCTCATGCCGAGGCCAAAGAGATAGATGCCGATACCGCTGATGCCCTGCTCGGCCTTCAATGTCACAGCAATCACAGCGGATGCCAAACCGAGTATCAAGCCGGCGATCCCCGCCGCTACGAGGCCGAGCCACACGTTTCCGGTCTTGAGAACCGCGTAGTAGCCAGAGAACGCTCCAAGCAGCATGATCCCGTCGACACCGAGGTTGAGCACACCACTGCGTTGACCGAATGTCTCCCCAAGCGACGCGAGAAGAAGTGGTACGGCAAGCCGGATCGCTGACGCCACGACAGCAACGAGGACGGCAAGGGTGAAAACTTCGCTCACGGTGAGTCCCCGGTGTCATATGAGTCGGTTCCAGTGGGCGCGGCATCATGCACCGATCCAAGGGCAGTTGCATCGTCGCCACCCGGCACGTTGCCCTCGTCCGCGGTCTGTTCGTCCCTTCCATCGAACGTCAATAGTTTGACGCGATACCGATCAGCGGCGACCACGAAGATGACAACGAGACCGTTGAGCGCGACGATCAATGCGGATGGCACCTGGACGGCTCGCTGCAGCGCCTGCCCTCCGACGATCAACCCGCCGAACAAGAATGAAGCCGGAATGGTCCACAGCGGATGGAGACCACCCAACAGGGCGGCGACGATACCGTTGAAGCCTGCGCCACCGGTGAATCCGAGCGTGGACCCGTCGGTAACCATGCGATGGCTCTCGCTTCCAAACACAAGTACCGCGCCACCAAGTCCCGCGAGCGCGCCGGACATCGTCAGAGCGATTGTGATCGTTCGACGCACCGGGATTCCTGCGTATCGGGCGGCGTGCTCAGAGAGGCCGACGGCCCGCAATCGGAAACCGAACGGTGTGCGCCACAGGAGGTAGTACGCCGCAATCGCGCATAGGACTGCAAGAAGGGGACCGATGTGTAAACGATCGCTCCCAAAGAGGAGCGGAAGGTCCGCCGATTCGGCGAGTCGAGCAGTTTGGGGAATGCGAGTACCTCGAACGATCTCTTCGGGATCGATCAGCGGATCCGCGCAGGAGGTAGCTCATCAGCTGCACCGCAACGATGTTCAACATGATCGTGCTCAAAATCTCGTTGACCTGGAAGTACGCCTTCAGCCAACCGGGTATCCACCCCCACAACCCACCACCGATTACCCCGGCGATGAGCACCGCGGTAATCATCAGGAACGACGGCATCTCCGGCAGATAGAGAGCAGCCATCGTGGAGAACAACCCACCAAGCACCATCTGTCCCTCGGCACCAATGTTGATCACGTTTGCCCTGAAGGCAATCACTATTCCGACTCCGACGAAGAGCAATGGAGTGGCCTTGAGGATTGTTGCGATCAAGGCATCACCTGACCCGAAGGCTCCGATGATCATCTCGCCATAACCCTCGATCGGGTTGGCGCCGAGGAGGATGAGCATGACTGCGCCGAAGAGCAGGGCCGCAAAGACAGCGAGAACCGGGATGCTGTATGCGAGAAGTCGACGTTGCTGTTGGGTGAGTCTGATCGTCATTCAGTGTTTCCGGCCACGCACCGTGGTACTCCAGCTTCGCTGCTCCTCAGAGGTTCGCGGGAAGTTGACAGAAAGTCAAATAGAGACGAGGTAAGCAATTATCGAAATGCCCTCACTGCAGCACAAGGCATATGCCGCAGGTATCGTTTCGCCGATGGCAACGAGCGGGCTTGCGACGATCATGTTCACGGACCTTGTCGGTTCGACGCGCATGCGGGACCGGCTCGGTGATGACGTTGCGGATGAGATCGGTGTCGAGCACGACCGGATCATCGGAGACGCACTCTCATCCACCGGAGGACGGCTCGTCAAGAACCTCGGTGACGGTGCCCTTGCCGTGTTCGACTCCTCCGTCGACGCTGTGATGGCAGGACAACGCATCCAGGAAGGCGTTGCCCTTTACAACCGCCAAGCCGAGGAGGCCCGCCAGATCGGCGTGCGTATCGGTATCAACGCCGGGGAGGTCGCCCACGAAGACGGTGACGTCATCGGGCTGCCAGTCGCCGTGGCCTCCCGCGTGTGTGACAAGGCCGACGGCGGCCAGATCCTCATCACTGACACCGTCAAAGCACTCATAGGTAGACGAGCCCGGTTCCCGTATGTGTCGGTCGGCAACCACATCCTGAAAGGCGTGGACGGCCCGGTCGAGCTGTGGTCGATTGAGGAGGCAAAGCAACCGCAGGCGAGAGCCGAGCATGGCAAAGTTCCGTTTCCTGCCTTCCTGACCCGCGGTATCCCGAAGAATCTCGTCGGCAGGAACGCGCAACTCGCCAAACTCACAGACGCTCACCAGGCTGCCATCGACAGCACCAGTTTGGTTGCGGTGATCGGGGAGCCCGGTATCGGGAAGACGTCACTCACCTCCACCTGGTGCAAACTAGCAGCAGACCAAGGAGCAACAGTCGTTGCTGGCCGATGCACACCAGACGCCGCATTGCCGTATGAGCCGTTCATCGAGATCGCTCGGGGTGTCCTTGAGGCCAACCCGCAACTTCTCACGGCGGTTGGTCCTGCGGCGGGGAACGTCGCACAGCTTGTCCCCGGGATCCAGTCCCCTCAAGGACTGCCTGTGCCGATTCAGACGGACCCGGACACGACGCTGTACCTCATGGCCGAGGCCTTCGCGATACTGCTCGCCCCAGCCAACGGTGGTCCCGCCACGGTCGCGGTCCTCGACGATCTCCATTGGGCGGACGAGCAGACCGTCGGCGTGCTTTCGCGACTCGCTCGCAAGGACGATCTTTGCGTGATGCTGGTTGGTACGTACCGAGACACCGATCTCGTACGCACCCACCCCCTCCCCACGCTGCTGTCGGCCCGGCGCAGGGAACGCCGACTGGACCGCATATCTCTTCAGCGCCTCACCGTCGACCACGTCGACGAGATGATCTCTAGGCACTTTCGCACCACCATTGCCGACGACATCATCGAGTCCATCGCTGACGAGACGCAGGGAAACCCGTTCTTCATCGAAGAGATCACCACCCACCTTCTGGATGAAGGGGCCATCAGCGATACCGGTGAGTGGGTATCGGATATCCCGATAGACGAGTATGCGATCCCAGAAGGCATACGTGATGTCGTCGGACGACGACTTGAGAACCTCGGCGAGGACGCCGTTTTGGCCCTCGAGGTCGCAGCCGTCATGGGCCTCACGTTCTCGATTGATATCGCAGGAGCCATCGCGAATCTGTCCGATCGAGACATCGACCGAATCATCGACACTGCGGTGAATGCCAGGATTATCGAGGGAGGCGAAAACGCTGACGAATTCGCCTTCACTCACGCACTCCTGCGACAAACCCTCTATGAGGATCTCCCCACGCGACGTCGCACTCGCCTCCACCGAGCCGTAGCCGAGGCGCTGCAAGACCGCGCAACCCCTGCACCGGTCCTCCTCAACCACTGGCTCAAAGCCGAACGGCCAGCGAACGCCCTCACATCCGCTATCGCCGCCGCAAACGAGGCAGAACAAGCCTTCGCAGGTACCAACATCGCAACCTACCTAGAACTCGCCCTAGATCTGTGGGACGACGTCGACGACCCGGACGAATACGCAGGGGGTTCACGACTCGACATTGCGCTTCGACTTGCGACATCCTTTGCCGACTTCAACTCGCGGTACGACGATGCTCTCGATCTCATCGAGGCCGAGCTCACAATCGCCGAGGGCAACACGGATGCGCTCGCTGCGCTGCTCAATGTGCGAGGCCTCGCATATTCGCGACAGGGTCACGCCACCCTTGCGGGCGCCGACATGCGAGAAGCCCTGCACCTCTCCGAGGGGAGCGACGATGTGGTGCTTCGCCTGAAAATACTGCGGAGTGCTGCCGGCACCTTCATGATGGAGAACCGCTCGGAGGAATCCATCGAGATGGCCCGAGAGGCGTTGGCGCTCGCTGCTACCGCCGACGAAGATCTGTCGCGGTTCGCACCTCATACGATGCTGGCCACGTCGCTGGCTGCCACAGGCGAAATCGACGAAGCCCTTGGCTACTTCGCTGAGGGCCTGGCCATTGCCGAAGCCGAGGGTGACCTCGCCGGGCAGCTCGTCACGTACGTGAACAAGGGTGAGATGCTGTACTTCAACGGCCGAATCACTGAGGCACTGCAATTCACCGAGGACGCCATCGACCGCATTTCGGCCGTTGGAGTCCCTCACTGGATGGACGTGATGCACGGCAATGCCGCGTTCATGCTCTTCGACCTCGGCCGCTGGGATGAAGCAGATGTCCACCTTGGCATACCCAAGGTGGACAAGGCAGAGCACGGGCAGCTTCATCTGGCGGTGGTTGCGTTGAGGCTCGCAGCCGAACGGGGAGACCGGGACGGAGTTGAATCGTCATTACGACAGGTTGCCCGACATAGTATCGCCGATGTCTACCCCGAATTCCAGGGCAAGTACTGGGACAGCCTGGTATCAGATCTGAGGTGGCAGGGAGACTTGCACGCTGCGTTCGCCGCAGCCAAGGACGGGCTAACGGTGCTTGAGAGTGCAAGCGTGTGGGAGCACGCGACACGCCTCACGGCGCTTGGCGTAGAGGTTGTCGCGGACGGCGTGCAAACAGGCGTCGCCGACGATACGTGGCTGAGTGCCGCAGAGGGATGGCTCGAACGCTTCTCGACCAACCATCCGACCATGTCGTTCGCTGCTGAACTCAAGGCAACGGCGACGGCGGATCTTGCGAGGGCCCATGGTCACAACGATGCTGGGCTATGGCGAAACGCTTTGGCCGCGTGGGGCGATTATCCGTACTTCCGAGCGAAAGCGCAATGGCGGCTCGCACGAGCCCTCATCGCAACCGATCCGGCCGATGACGAGGCGATTGAGCTTCTCAGTGCCGCGGATGCGGTCGCTGAGAGTCTGAAGGCCCAACCGTTGTTGGATGCGATTGAAACAACCCGGAAGAAAGCTTCGCAGTAGGGCAGGCACCTGCTACCTTTCCGGAACCGCACCGGCGGAGGCCAGCGCCGTCACACGACGAGCGCTCACCCGGTGATCACGGCACGGTTCTCACCCGGTTGGATCGCCTCTTCCACCCGACTCACACCGCACGGCGCAGGCCGAGGGTCGCGAGCGAGAAGGCACACCAACAATCGCCCCACCGGGCAAGGAATCATCATGACTACCACTTTCTCCGACCTCGGGCTGCCCGACGCCCTGGTCAACGCACTCACCAAACAAGGCTTCACTGAACCCTTCCCCATCCAGACCGCGACCATCGAGGACGCGTCGGCAGGTAAAGATGTTGCCGGCCGAGCCCCAACAGGGTCAGGAAAGACTCTTGCGTTTGGTCTCCCGATCCTCGCGACGATCTCCCAGGCACAGCCGAACCGGCCGACTGCACTCATCCTCGCTCCGACGCGGGAGCTGGCCGAGCAGATCCGACGTGACCTCGCCCCGTACGGCAAGGCGATGCGTCGCCAGGTCTTCGCCATCTTCGGCGGAGTTCGCTATCAGGCACAGAAGGACTGGATGCGCAGGGGCGTCGATGTTCTTGTTGCCACACCGGGCCGCCTCGAAGACCTCATCGATCAGGGCGATGTCGATCTCAGCGAGGTCGAGATCGTTGCCGTTGACGAAGCCGACCGCATGGCGGACATGGGTTTTCTTCCGGACGTACGTCGGATACTGAACCAGACACCAGAGAGCAGGCAAACATTGCTGTTCTCGGCAACGCTCGACGGAGACGTGGCCGTCCTCATCCGTGAGTACCAGAAAGATCCCGTACGCCATGAAGCAGGTACCGTCGATTCAGACACAATCGATGCTGAGCACCACTTCTGGCTCGTACAGCAGGACGACAAGGTCAGGCACACCGCCAACATCATCGACATTTCTGATCGCTCGATCGTGTTCACCAGAACACGCCATGGCGCTGACCGTCTCGCGAAGCAGCTCTCCCGAGAGGGAGTGAATGCGGTCGCCATGCACGGTGGTCGTTCCCAGAACCAACGGCGAAGAGCATTGCAGTCGTTCGCAAAAGGCGACGCCCACGCGCTGATCGCAACCGACGTTGCTGCACGGGGAATTCACATCGACGCTGTTGCGTCCGTGGTGCACTACGACCCACCCGCAGACCACAAGGACTATCTGCACCGCTCCGGCCGTACCGCGAGGGCAGGTGCGTCGGGGACTGTGATCAGTCTCGTGACAGGCGGCCAGAAGCGGGCAGTGCTACGTATTCAGGAGAAGCTTGACCTTCGCCAGCCGATCGAGAAGCGGAGCCCGGGGAACCCAGAACGCACCAGGCGTGAAGAGCCCCGTCCAGCGAAGCAGCAGCATCAGCAGAACAAGAAGAGTGTGAAACAGAAGCCGAAACCGATCGCGCAGGTGAACGGACATCCGGTTCCTCGAACCACGCAGAGGCGTAAGCCAACACCAGACGGGACGCAGAGCCTCCACGTGTCCAACCTGCCATGGGGAGTTACGGACGATGACGTGCACGTTCTGTTCAGCCCCTTCGGGAAGGTAAAGCAGGCAACGGTGATCATCGACAATCGCGGCCGATCCAAAGGCTTCGGTTTCGTGGACATGCCGTACGCTGACGCGCAGCGAGCAATGTCGACCCTTGACGGTTCGAAGCTGAGCGGGAGACCCATCAAGGTCTCAGTCGCGGCGCCGAGGGCAAGAAGGAAGTAGGAGAGAGCCGGAGATCGGCGCTCCACAGGATGGACCAATAAGGAAGAGGGCCCCGATTGGGGCCCTCTCTCAATTCGTTTGGTGGTTCGCTGCTACCAGCGACCGCCACCGTCACCTCCGCCGCCGGAGCGACGTGGCTTGTCCTGAGCTTCGTTGACACGGAGAGCACGACCGTCAATGTCCTTGCCGTTCAGCTCTTCCATCGCCTTGTCGGCGCCTTCGTCATCGAGTTCGACGAAACCGAAACCGCGTGAGCGGCCCGTTTCACGATCGAGGATCAGTGCACAGGACTCAACGTCGCCGTACTCCTCGAACATCGCCTGCAGGTCGGCCTCATTGGTGCTCCATGGGAGATTTCCCACGTATAGCTTCTTCATCTGATTTGGCTCCATTCGCCAATAGTTACGACACGATTCCGTGTCCTTCTTGCGCTTCGAACCAAAAACAGCGCCGAAGTGATTGGCTGGGCATACCCAGCTGGCCAATCGGATGAGAGTTGTTCCTAAGCACTTTGAAGAATAGCGACGAATCTGCGACACTGCATACAAATCCGGGATGGGACCGACCGAGTCGCTGAGGACCCGCCCAGGCATTGTCCACTGCGCCGCTCGAACATCTTCTGGCTGCGCGCCAATCCGTTCGTCGATGCTGGGCTTCGAGAGACTCTTACACCCCGCAGTAGGCTCGCACACCCCCCTGCGTCGCTCCGCTCCGCCGTCCACCTAAAGGGAGGACAACCTGCACCGTCCCCCTCCCGGGAGAACAACCTGTCACCGTCCCCCCTTTAGGGGGGACACGAGACGAGCGCAGCGAGGATCGAGGGGGGCAGCGATGATCGGCGGCTCGGACGACCATGGGAATCCGGGCCCGGGATCGGTGTACCCAAGAACCCAGTCAGGCTCACGCCGTTTCTGATGCTGCCGCGCGCTCGAGACCGAGCTCCGCGATGGACTGGTCACGCATCTCGACTTTTCGCACCTTGCCTGTGACCGTCAACGGGAATTCGCTGACGAACTTGACATACCGAGGGACCTTGAAGTGGGCGATCTGGCCCTCACAGAAGCTCCTGAGGCCGTCGTCGGTGAGTTCCCCGCCGGGAGCGAGCTGCACCCACGCCATGATCTCCTCCCCATATCGCTCGTCTGGCACTCCGATCACCTGGACATCCATGACGGCGGGATGGGTCAGGAGGAACTCTTCGATCTCGCGTGGGTAGACGTTCTCACCGCCACGAATGATCATGTCCTTGATCCGTCCAACAATGTTCACGTAGCCGTCCTCATCCATCGTGGCGAGATCCCCCGAATGCATCCACCCATCGGCATCGATTGCATCGGAGGTCTTTTCGGGGTCATCCCAGTACCCGAGCATGACGTGGTAGCCACGCGTGCAGTACTCCCCCGCCTCACCTCGCTCCACCGTGTCACCGGTGTCGGGGTCGATGATCTTTGATTCGACGTGCGGAAGGACGCGCCCAACGGTCGATACACGATGATCGACCGAGTCGTTGCCACCGGTCTGGGTTGACACGGGGGATGTTTCGGTCATGCCGTAGGCGATCGTGACCTCGTTCATACCCATCTCATCCATGACGCCGTGCATGACCTCGATCGGACAGGGAGACCCTGCCATGATCCCTGTCCGCAGGCTCGAGAGATCGAGCTCGCCAAGGAGTGGATCAGCGAGTTCTGCGATGAACATCGTCGGTACGCCGTACAACGAGGTGCACCGCTCGTCACTCACAACCTGGAGCACCGTCGCTGCATCAAAAGTCGGGCCCGGGATCACCATCGTTGCACCATGCACCGTGCAGGCCATGTTCCCGAGCACCATGCCGAAGCAGTGGTAGAACGGCACAGGGATGCACACGCGGTCCTTGTCCGTGTACCCACACAGTCTCCCGACATCGTGGGCATTGTTGAGAATGCTCCGGTGGCTGAGCATCGCACCCTTTGGGTGGCCCGTCGTGCCCGATGTGTACTGGATGTTGATGGGTTCTTTCGGATCGAGCGCTTCGGCCCTGGCACGCAGCACGTCGTCGGACACCCCTCTTCCGGCTTCCAGGAGAGCATCCCAGTCGTCCGTGTCGTAGTAGATCACGCGCTTGAGATCGGCCAGGTCGGGGGCGACCTCCTCCACCATGTCGCGATACATGGACGTCAGATACTCGGTCCGTGTCACGAGGAGCTTGCATCCAGAGTGGTTGAGGGCGTATGTGAGTTCGGTGAGGCGATAGGCGGGGTTGATGTTCACCAAGATGGCGCCGATGCGTGCGGTCGCGTACTGGATGTAGACCCACTCGGCATAGTTGGGACTCCACACACCAACACGGTCACCTGACTCGATTCCCATCCCGATGAGGCCCTTGGCGACTTCGTCAACGATCACACTGAATTCGTCCCACGTCTGTCGGATGCCTTGATGCACGACGACGAGTGCCTCTTGGTCTCCGAAACGAGCCACCGTTTCGGCAAGGTTCGAACCGATGGTTTGTTCAAGCAGCGGGGCGCTTGTTGGACCGGAAACGATGGACAGTGCCACTGATAATCCCTTCGCTCAGTTCGGTTCCACCATAGCTGCGAGGGGTGGCCGCCGGGCTGGCTGATACGGGCGTCGACTACCGTAGAACATGGATTCGGGACCTCCCGGTGAGCACCCGGGTGCCGGGAATGAACAACAGCCACACAAGGCGGAGGACTCGGATGTCAAAGCGGAATGTTGTAATCATCGGAGCTGCGGGACGCGACTTCCACAACTTCAACACTCGCTACCGCGAGGACGAATCGGTGAACGTCGCGGCGTTCACGGCGGCACAGATTCCCGACATCGACGGTCGTCGCTACCCCGCCAGCCTGTCGGGTCCCTTGTATCCGAACGGCATTCCGATCTTCGCGGAGGGCGACCTCGCCAACCTGATCGCGGAACACGACGTCGACGAATGCGCGTTCTCGTACAGCGATATCTCCTATGGACATGTGATGGCGGTAAGCGCCATCGTGCAGGCGGCGGGAGCCTCATTCACCCTCCTCGGTCCTGACGACACGCAGATCAGGAGCACGAAACCGGTCGTGTCGGTGTGTGCTGTGAGGACAGGCAGCGGCAAGTCGCAGACGGCCCGCAAGGTCGTCGAGTTACTGATGGCCAAGGACCTCAAGGTTGTGGCGATCCGCCACCCGATGCCGTACGGCAACCTCGCCCAGCAGAAGGTGCAACGGTTTGCAGAGATCTCTGATCTCGAGAAGCACGGCTGCACCGTCGAGGAGATGGAAGAGTACGAACCGCACGTGGTGCGCGGCAACGTCATCTATGCAGGAGCGGACTACGAGGCGATCGTGCGAGCAGCGGAGAACGATCCGGATGGCTGCGATGTCATCGTGTGGGACGGTGGAAACAACGACTTCAGTTTCTACAAACCCGATCTCCAAATCACAGTGGTCGATCCCCATCGGCCCGGCCACGAGCTCTCGTATTACCCGGGCGAGGTGAACCTTCGGACAGCTGATGTTGTGATCATCAACAAGATCGACAGCGCCGACCTCGCCAACATCGAATTGGTGCGGACGAACATCGACGCGGTCAACCCAACTGCGATCGTGATCGACGCAGCCTCGACGCTGACGATCGATGACGCATCCGTGGTGCGGGGCAAGCGTGTACTTGCGGTCGAGGACGGCCCGACGCTCACCCACGGTGGTATGCGGATCGGTGCGGGCATGGTTGCGGCATCCAAATACGGGGCGACCGAATTCGTCGACCCGCGGCCGTGGCTCGTTGGGAGACTCAACGATACGTTCGACACCTATCCCGAAATAGGCAACCTGCTCCCCGCAATGGGATACGGAGCGGAGCAGTTGGCCGATCTCGAGAAGACGATCGATGCCGTCGACTGTGACGCCGTGGTCATCGGGACACCGATCGACCTGTCACGGATCGTCACGATCTCGAAGCCACATACCAGGGTGCACTACGACCTTCAGGAGATCGGCAAGCCCGATCTGGAAGAGGTCCTCACTGACTTCGTCGCTCAGTACAACCCTGGCTGAGTTCCGCCCAGAGGTCGGTCGCTGCCTCCCTGATGGCAGCTAGGTTGAACAGCTATATAGACTATTGAACATGAGTTCAGCACCATCGCACGATCACGATCCGGCGCCGAAGGACGACCGCACGACGAAAGCACGCATCCGCGATGCGGCCATCTCGGTCTTTGCCGAATGCGGTGTTGCCGAAACAACTGCGCGCAAGGTCGCCAACGCAGCAGGGGTGTCCCCCGGGCTTGTCATCCACCACTTCGGATCGATGGATGGCCTCAGGACGGAATGTGATGAGCACGTCACTGCGGTCATTCGGCATTACAAGCAGGATGCGATGGCCGAGGGACCGAATCTCGACATCCTCGCCGCGCTGCGTCGTCCGGAGTCCGGGCCACTGATGGGCTACCTGGCACAGGTACTCACCGATGATTCGGCTGCCGTGGCGAAACTCGTCGACGGACTCGTGAACGACGCGGAGGGCTACATCCAGCAAGGTGTCGAGTCTGGCATCCTGCGGCCCTCAGATGACCCAAGGGGACGAGCTGTCGTACTCACTATCTGGGGACTGGGTGCCCTCGTGCTCCACGAGCATCTCGATCGGCTCCTCGGTGTCGATCTGACCGACCCGGATGTTCTTCGTGACCCATCTTTCGGTGCATATGCAGGACCCACCTACGAGATCTATGGCGACGGTCTCTTCACACCGGAGTTCTTCGAGGACGCACGCGAGTCGTTCGCGAGCATCGCCAGACCCAACCAGAACGAACCCAAAGATCCATCTCAGACAGAAGGAACCGCATGACCCAAGCATTTGCCATCGAGACCAAGGGCTTGACAAAGCACTATGGAGACGTCGAGGCGCTCGTCGACCTCGATCTCCAGATACGACCCGGTGAGATTTTCGGATTCCTCGGTCCCAACGGTGCGGGCAAGACGACGATGATCCGTACGATCCTCGACGAGATCAGACCAACGGGGGGCTCCTCATCCATCGTCGGTCTGGACTCCCACGAGCGCTCTGTCGAGATCCGCCGACTCATCGGTTACGTACCCGGAGACCTCGCCATGTACCCGAACCTGACAGGCAGGGACACCCTCACCTACTTCTCCAACCTCCGCGGCGGGGTGGACTGGTCCTATGTGGACGAACTTGCCGAACGGCTGAACGCCGACCTCTCCAAGAAGGTCGGTGACCTGTCCTCAGGGAACCGCCAGAAGGTCGGGTTGATCCAGGCATTCATGAACAAGCCGGAGGTGCTGATCATGGACGAGCCGAGTTCAGGCCTCGATCCGTTGGTGCAGCGGGAGTTCCAGACGCTGATGCGAGAAGTCACGTCGAACGGAAGCACCGTCTTTCTCTCGAGCCATACGTTGTCAGAGGTTCAGCGAGTTGCCGACCGGGTCGGAATCATCCGACATGGCAGACTCATCGCGCTCGAAGCCGTCTCATCGCTCCGCTCGAAGGGTATGAGAACGGTTGAGCTGATATTCGACGAATCGGTCGACGGAGCCGTCTTCGAACCACTCCCCGGCGTACGCGATGTCACTGTGCAGAACCATCACGTCACGCTGTCGTTCACTGGACAGATCGAGACACTGCTCGGCGCTATCACGAACCGGTATGCGCTGCTCGACATCACGACCCAGGAAGCCGACCTCGAAGAGATCTTCCTCACGTACTACCGCGACGAGGAGACGACGGTCTGATGCTCACCAACGTCTTCACCAAGACAACGCTCGACCGCTGGAAGGGAGTGGCGATCGGCGCGTTTACGCTCGGCGTGCTGCTCTTCTTCGGAATGGCCGTGTACCGCGAGATCGATCTCGAGGTATACACGAGCCTGCCGGAGGCATTCCTCCAGATGATGGACATACCAAAGGACGCCGATGTGGCCAGCCTCGCCTACGGGGCCATCTACGGCTCCTATGGCACGCTGACCCTCGCCGGCCTAGCGATAGCGATGGGTGCAGGCTCGATCGGTGGTGAGGAGCGGAAGGGAACGTTGGGGCTTCTGCTCGGCAACCCGGTGAGCCGCACCAACGTGCTCGCTTCGAAGACGGCGTCCCTCGTGCTCCTGACGGGACTTGGATCGCTCTTCCTTTGGGCTGCTGGCGTCGTCACGCCAGCCGTGCTCAACGTGTCGATCTCCGGGATGCATGTCGGGGCCTTCCTGTTCCATATCTTTGTAGTCTCAGTCTTCTTCGGGCTTCTGGCAATGGCGATCGGTGCCTGGTCAGGAAGTCCGGCAACGGCTGGGGGGACCGCGGCAGGAGTGATGTTTGTCTCCTTCGTGGGCACTGGCATCTTCCCCCTGATCGAGGGATTCGAGAACGTTGCCAAGATCTTCCCTTGGTACTACTTCAACAGCAGTAGCCCGGTGGTCAACGGCGTCGACTGGGGGCACATTGCGGTGTTATCGGCCGGGATCGTGGTCCTCGCTCTTGCGGCGCTCGTCGGCGTCAATCGCCGAGATCTCAAGAGTCAGGCAGTAGGGGTGACCTTGTTGGATCGCCTCAGGGCCAATCCACTGACCGAGAAGCTCGCTGACCGGCTGGCCGGCTCGGCGCGGGTTTCACACATCTGGGTCAAGACCGCATCAGAGCACCAGGGTTTGGTCTTCGTCACCGCCGCCATCATGTTCTTCCTCATGGGTGTGGTGATGGGACCCATGTACGGGTTCCTTGATGACACCTTGTTGACGTTCATGGATGACTTCCCAGAGGTGCTGCTTGCACTGTTCGGGGGTGGAGACATGAGCACGCCAGAGGGTTGGTATCAGCTCGAGACATTCGGCATGATGGCCCCGATCGCGGTCATGGTCGTGACCGTCGCGATAGGAGCAGGCGCTCTGGCCAAAGAAGAGCAGCAGCGCACGATGGGGCTCCTCCTCGCAAACCCCATCAAGCGCTCAACTGTCGTGTACCAGAAGACTGCTGCGATGCTTGCGAACGGAACGTTGGTTGGAATCTCGATATTCGCCGGGGTCGCGGCAGGTTCACTGGTCGGAGGGCTCGGCATGGACATCGGCAACATTGCCGCCACATCACTACTGGTGACACTCGTCGGCCTGGTATTCGGGGCACTCGCGCTCATGATCGGCGCTGCGACAGGCCGATCGAACGTTGCTTCATACGGAACGATCGGCATCGCGTTGGTCCTGTTCGTACTGAACGCTTTCCTGCCGTTCAACGATGCCTTGGCTGGCTATGCCAAGGTGTCACCGTTCTACTACTACCTGACAAGCGACCCGCTGATCAACGGAATGCACTGGGGCCACGGCGCCGTGCTTGCGGCGCTGACCATCGGTCTGGTCGTGTTGTCGGCCTTCTTGTTCGGACGAAGGGACCTCCGCCAATCGGGTTGATGCGCGATCAGCTCGAGGACCAATCTGCGGACGAGACAGGGTTCGACCCCGAAGACTCGATGTTGCTGCCCTGGTTGTCGACGAAGTCAGCCTCTGGCCAGACACCTCCCTCAACGGCGACACTCGTGCGGCCGTGGGAGTCTGTCCCCCACTGCACATAGCGAATGATGTCGGACGAGTTGGCAAAGTCGCCTGATGTGAAGAGCGCCAGCTCACCGCTTTCGGCGTTCGCGCCGAGCGACGAAGTGTTGATCTCGATGACGTCACCCGGTGCAAGGACCTGATCCGGCAACTGGAAGTACGTCGGCCGGTTGCAGATCCAGTGTCCTGAGATGTCGTAGTCCTCATCACCGTCGTTTCGGATAAGAATGATGCCCGCATCGAAGCTGACCGACACGATGACGAGAGGACTCTCGAGATTCGAATCATCCGCACTGGTCGTCGTCGTCGTCGTTGCCGGCACGGCTGTTGTTGTCGTCGTCTCGGCGACGGTCGTGCCGACTTGTATCGTCGTTGTGCCTTCATCCGATGAACCGGCATCACTGCCACGGCCGCACGCGGTGGCGAGAAGGGCCAGGGCTACTACTGGGGCGAGGATTCGTCGCATTCTTCCTCCGACTCCGACTGTTGGGAACGTCCCATCCCTGTGATGATGCCAGACAAACACACTTACCGCGACGGTCAACGGAGGAGTCTTCATTGACCGACGACGCCCTGGGCCGCAAAGCTCACAGGCTCGCACACCCCCTGCATCGCTCCGCTCTGCCGTCCCCCCTGAAGGGAGGACCAAGAAAAGCAGAGTCCCCACTCCTCGTTTCACCGTCCTCCCTTTAGGGGGGACACGAGAGGAGCGCAGCGAGGATCGAGGGGGATTTAGCGAGTGGCTGCGA